>ERZ777305.1314-NODE-1314-length-30800-cov-7.043357_pt1 | contig 30800 bp, 19 predicted proteins | sample MGYA00374965_ERZ777305 | MGnify/ENA primary metagenome ERZ777305 (study PRJEB29328, sample SAMD00013331) | mouse gut metagenome | study: EMG produced TPA metagenomics assembly of the Metagenome analysis of fecal microbiota from mouse which was promoted... | reverse complement strand
CTAAATTGACACAGGTCAAGGAAAACGGCACGAAAACAAGACAAAAACACAAAAAAACAAACAAAAGAAAAGGAAATGAAAAATGAAAATGAAAAAGAAAGAAAAAGGGAAAAAGACAGAAAAAAGAAAGAAGGAGAGAAAAGAAGGACAGGCCAAAGAAAAAAAACAGCAAAAAAAACAAGGAAGGAGAAAGAGAAAGAAAGAGAAAAACAAGAAAGGAACAGAAAAAGAACAGACAAGGAAAGGAAGAATAAAAAACAAGTGACAAAGACAATACAATCAAAAGCATCGCAATAATAATTAATGGGGCATCGCAAATACGACGCCCCATTAATTATATAATGTATTACTTAGGATAAGTTGATTACCAAGTGATGTTCATACCCAACGCCACATGAGCGTTTGAGCTGAGAGGCACACACACGCCTTTGGCGGTCTTGCCGAGGATATGATCCATACCGATAAAGAAATTATATCCCTTCGGATGTATGTTAAGCACCCATCCCATGCTCGCCGCAAAACTGTTGACAGCGAAGTTGACACCGCCATCCAGCCATTTGAGCGGAGTGTAGTTTGCGCTTATACGGCCCTCTGTCCACGAATACGCCCCACGGATACGCGTTGTGCTAAGTGCGCCGAACTTCACTTTCTTATATACCGGCAAAGTATATTCCGCTCCGAAATTGAGCGTCGCTCCTATTCCGGTTGTCCGTCCGCCCGTATCGCCCTGGTCTTTCAAGTTGATGAAGTCTGTTATCTGATCGGCATACCCGTCCGAGATATCATCGAGCTTGTCACCCTTTGACGAGCTTACAGCCACATCGTGAAATCCGTCAAACTCAAATTTGTCTGCCGCATTCACCGCACGCGCATTGCTGCTCCAACTGATAAAACCAAGGTCGATCAAAGACGCACTCACCGTCCAATCATCATTTATCTTGTAAACACCGCCAAAGTCGACAGCCATACCGAAGCCGGCGAGACCAGCACCGTCGATGTCGATATCGTTGATGGCCTCATATTGTCCGGCACCTTCACTCTCATAGTCTTTCATTTCCGAAATATATGTGAACCCGCTCATGGACACATTAGCCTCCGCCTGTCCGGACACAATCCACTTCTTGTCTGACGCAAGCTCGGCCTTCATGTCTTTCATCCGCAAATCGGCACGCCCCGCACCGAAAAGGAATTTCAGCTTCGCCCCCACTCTCAGCTTCTCATTTATCTGCCGTGAGTGTCCGAAAGCGAGCTCGGCGAAAGCCTGCGTGTTTATGTTTATGTCGCCGATGTCATAGTTGTTGTTGCCTATGTTCTTTGCAAACTCAAATAGTCCGTAAGGCAGCGACGTACCTACGTTAACACGCGTGTTAAGCTCCACGGTGTTGTATCCGCCGAAAGCCTTGAAGCCGGCAGACAGCACAGTCATGTTCACGTCGGCGAGCACACGGTTGTTGCCCGTTCCGAGTCCGCCAAGAGCATCGCTCACCGATATGTCGGGATGCATGAACGTCGTGAGCCTCTTGCCTCCCGGTGTAGGGTTGTCGAAGAGGATATCGCCCAATCCGTAGTTTCCCTGCATCTTCACGTTGATGTTACCGAGCGCCGGCACCGACACATAGTTATCCTCATTGCCGTATGCGGGATTCATCGTGTGCCGGAAAGTATATTCATCGGTGAAATAAGCCGAGTTTAAAGTCTGTGCCGTCATTGTGCCGCCGACCGCGATCATGGCCGCGGCCAAAATATGTCTATATGATAAATTCATGTCTTTCGCTATTATATATAATAATGTGTAAGTTAGTTAAGGTCTACCGTAACCTTTCCTTTCAGTTTCACCGATATGTTGTCCGCCTTGATATAGTGCTTCGTCGCGTTGAGCGTCTGCCCCGTCACTGCGGGTGCGCCCGCCGTCTTGGCCACTGCCTTGATCGTGAACTTGATCTTGTCGAGTTCCTTCAACGCACCTTTAGTCTGCTGTTTAGCCGTTATTTTGAGCGGTGTCGATACCGACCGGTTCCCGTTGTATGCTGCTATGACACCCTCCACATCCACTTTCACCTTGCCGGGGGCAAGCTCACGACCGGCGACATCCAATGCCACCGCTGTCACTTCGAGATATGCCGGCACGTGATTTTCCACATCGGCCGTGATTTCGAGTCTCGCGTCGTTGCCAAGGTCGATGTCTTCGAGGTCGCTGCTCAGCTCGTCGATACTGTCCGTATACACGATGCAAGCGTCATCGGCAAACGCCAGCGGAGCCTCTATCGCATAAGACGGTTTAATCATATAGTCATGTCCGAGCTTAAACTCCACCACCTTATCCTTGTCTGCCTTTGCCACCGCGCTGAAGGTCACCTTGTCGGGAATGGTCTTTATCAGGTCAGACAGCCCGGGCACAACCACCACCTGGTCATATCCGCCTGCCAGCACGTCAGCGTCGCTCACCCGGCAGATACATATTCTCGTCTTGCTGTTTGCGTTGATTGCCATCTCCGGCACGTTCAGCATTTTCAATACCGCACCGTCCTTATATGCCGTAAGCGTGCCTCTCACCTTTCCGTCAACGTCCATGTCTCCGTCGAGGGTAAGCAATATCTGCGGATTGTACAGGTCTATCACCACCCCGTCTTCTTCGAGGAACGACGGCACTCCGGTGATGTCGGCATCACCGAGGTCGGTAAGGTCTATCGTAGGGTCAAACTGTCCCTCGGCCGATGTGACCACAAACCTGCTCATCGCCACATCACTGCTGACCGAGAACCGTGCGTTGCCCAGCGGCGATCCGTCGAGCACCATCTCCCTGAATGCCGCCGACACCATCACGCTACCGCTGAGATCGATGCTCGTCTTGCCGTTGTTCTTTTTCAGTTCGAGCTTGCCCAGGCTCGTGTCATCGGCCGTGAAGTCGAGACGGGCCACGCTGCCTTTTATCACCAGGTCGCCGGCCGTGCCCACGTTCTTGAAAGACAACTCCGCCCCGCTCTGCGTGTGAGCCGGAGCCTGTATGCCGGTCACCACCATGTATGCGGGGAAGCGCACGGTCAGCTCGGTGAGCTGTGGCACGAATTTCTTGAGATCCTGCGAGAATTTTACCCTCAGCTCGAAATCCTCCGTCACCGTGGCGCCTTTCAGGCTGACAAGCTCTTCCGGGGCATTGTCGTCGCTGTAATCGAACACATGCACCTTACCGTTTGTCCTGGTCTCCGCGGGCAGTGTCACCCTACCCGGCACGTTGGGTATGCCTCCCAGGTCGGGAGTGTCAAATACCACGTCAAACGACTGACTGGTATTTTCCGTTATCACAATCTGCTCTATGCGCACCTTCACCGGCTCAACATCGGCTCCGGCCTGCCTGAACACATAGTCGCCGTTCTCATCTGTCACCACGCACTCCGAATCGTCAATGTCGAGAATGTCGTCCAACGTTATGTTTGTCGTCGAACTGCCCGGCAATGTCAACTCGCCATTGCCTATACCCACGGTCATGTCGACCTCGTCAAGGTCATACTTGTCGTCCGTGCAACCGGCGACGGCAACCACACCCGACACCATCAGCGGTGCCAGCCATTTAGCATCAAATAAATAGAATCTCATTCCTAAATTTTTATGTTAGTTTTGAATTTATTTCTTATTTCATACGGCAGGCTTTCCGCATCGCCCTTGTCACCGAGACGTGGCCCGCCTTCTGAAAAACAGTCTGACCCGAACGGATCAGCCCCGCTCCAAATCATTCGCTCCGCCCGTCGACCCGTACTGGCCATAGCTTATTTTGTGCAAAGATAGCGCAAGCCGAACGCAACGAAAACTTGTTTTCAGTTGCTGAGGCGAAGCCTATCTTGTGCAAAGATAATGCAAATTTCGTTAAAAGAGACATAACCGGATATGAAATATTTTCAAATAACGGTTTTCCGCATGCAACACCGACCAACTTCGTGAGCCACACAAAACGACCATCATTCGAAAAACACATCCGGATAGCGAACCGTTCCACATATCCCGGCAAGGACATCCGGCCGCAATTCCACAATCATACAAAACTCGTGGGATATGTCAAAAGGATACATGCAGAAAGGATTATTTCACAGCATCATGTCCATTCCCTCATGAGACATATCCATCCCGATTCCTCCCTCTATGAAATTATCAAACAAAAACCTCTTCAAAACTCGGCCGTTTCAAAATTAAAATCCTGCGGCCGAAAATAAGCGGATTTTGAGCAGCTTTATACAACAACCTGTATATCAACCCTATACACCCACAGCGCCGGCTTTTCCCAACAAAACCGGATCCCCACGCTCCCGCGTTTCTTTCATTTAGCGTCCCGTTGGTTCGCATTTAGACGCTAAACGGAAGCCGACGGGTATCTAAACGCTACGCAACCGGCAACCAAACGCACACCAACGGGCATCCCGTTGCAATAAAAAGACAAGATCACCGGCCATCAAAAACCACTCTATCGCATTCCGTATCGAAGTACATATCGCACCCGCAATTCTATTTTACTAAAAAACAAAGTGTCAAATCCATGACTTTATTCATACAATATGCCACCTCACACGCTGCCGGCCGCCGACATATCATCATGCCCGCACCGCTTCTTTACCTTTTCCACATCACAGCTTTCAAAGGCATCATTTTTATCTTTGGCAGTGCCTTTGAAACATTTTTTATACTTAATTTTTTGACAAAAAGACATTGAAAACACTATTATCCACCCCGACACATTATATAATTTATTAACTTAGCGGCGGAAATTACTAACTGAATAATATAAAATTTAAACAAACGTTAAATCGAACTAAAACAGAAGCCGCACAGTAAACGACAGTCCCGGCTTTGCCGACAGAAGGCCAAGCGCCCTGCGGGACGTCGCTAAACAAGAAAAACAAAAATCACCAAATGTGCCCACAGGGCAAAAGGCACATGCAAAAAAACCACAATTAAAACCAAACAAAGAATTATGAAGAAATTATCTACATCTTTGCTATTGACATTGATGGCATTTCTTTTCTTCCCGTTGGTATCTCAGGCCGAGGAAACGGTACTGACACCCGCACAGACCACCGTTATACAAGCGAACGGAAAAACTGCGCAAAACGAGGAGACAGTACTCTTCAATGCCGACGCTACGGCATGGAGATGCTCACAAGCGAAAATCTCGGGGGGGGCATTTTCAAACATGCTGGCCAATTATGAAGGCTCCCCGGTAGTAATCACCAAGTTTGACGCTTCCGAGTTCATGACCGGAAAGACACTGAAAAAAGCCACACTCAAATTCTTCTCAAAGTGTACAGTGTCAGGCAAAAACTCAAACGTGCAGATAGCCCACATAGGAACAGGCTGGGACGCAACCACAGCCACATGGGCAAACACGAACAAGGCCGAAACACTCAACGCCACAGGCCTCAATGGCAACGGTGTGAATGTCAAGACCTCAAGAGTAGAACTCACGCAAGACGTCACGGAACAGCTTGCCGCATCGACTGACAACACCATCGGTTTCGGTATATTCACATACACCGGCCGTGAGCAGGAGATAACCGACATCACGCTCACAATCGAAGCCATAGACGCTTCCGCCTCATCGACATACACAGTAAAATATGTTGACGGCAACGGAAACAAGCTGAAAGAGAGCGAGACCCGCTCTGAGTCGATAGGGGCCGCCCTTGCAATCACCGATGCCGACAAAGCAAGCATCTACAACGCTGACAAGACAAAGAAATACATCTACGTAAGCGACGACGCAGAGGGCAAGACCGTCGCGGGAGACGCTTCTACCGTAATCACGGTTACATTCCGCGAGGCAGCCACATGGAACTATACCATCAATGCTGTCGATGAAAGCGACAACGTGCTGAAAGTGCTCAAGACAGGACAGAATTTCGAGGCCGAGACATTCGCCATGGCATACTCCACATACGTGAATGTAGACGGGACACTGTATGAATCCAGCAAATCCAACTCCGACGACAAGAAAGGATATTGCTTCTCAATGACATTGAGCGAGGACAACATGACCAAGAACATTGTCTTCAAGCCCACAAGCATAGAGAACGTCGTTTATTTCTCTGAGGCAGAGGACATCGAAGGCCTTACACTCACAACAAACAACAACACCAAGATACGCAGCTCCAACGGCGCTTCCGCTTATGCTGCCGAGTCAGACGTTGAGTTCACCAAACTGCCCAACGGAAAGTACACACTGACGACGGTCATCTGTGACGTTTCCAAGACACCGGCTTCCGAGTGGAACTACATCGCAGGAAAAGACACCGTATTCACATTCACCGCAACAGCCGTAAACTGGGTACAGGGAAAATCCGACGAGTTCACCTTGAACAATAAGGAGACAGGCATGTTGCTCGCAAAAGGCGGCAACAACAATATGGGAGTAGACTTTATCTACATCCAGAAGACTGGTGACGCCGAGCTGATCGAGCCGGCCGGTCCCGTAACTATCAACTTCAACGACTCTGCCTATGCAGTATCTTCCAGCTCAGCTACCGACGGTGACATCAAAGAGAACAAGGTTATCAATGCCGGTGACCTGACACTGACAATCAGCCCGAAAGAAGAAGGCAACAGCACCGAGAACCGTTTCTGGGGCACAACAGCCGGTCCGCAGCTTCGTGTATACAGCGGCACGCTGACATTGGAAGCAGCTGAAGGCAAAGCTATCAAGAGCTTGACCATATCACAAAAGAAATGGAATGCAGAAAACTCATTCAACGGTGTTGTCTCTGACAAATCCGAATGGACAGGAAACTCAACAAACGTTGTTCTAAGCATCGCAGGAAACACTCAAATCAACAAGATTGAGGCAACAATCGAAGACGCGGACGAGAACACCACGACCTACTCTACCGCTCCCGCAATCGCGGTTGCCGAGAACATCGCAGCCCTGAAGGCTCTCGCCGACGAGACAGAGGCTACTCTGACACTGAACAATACCAAAGTCGTTGTATCAAGAGGCGCCAGCGGCCTTAGCGGCAGAGTGAGCGTGATAGAAGATGCCAGCGGCGCCGTGGCACTGGGTTCGGGCGTGATGAGCATGCTCATGGAGCTCGGAGCGTCGGAAGGCAAAGCCGTGACAGGTAAGGTGACCGGTATATACAGCGTGATAAACGGTGTACCGACATTCAGCGACAGCGAGAATACCGGCGCTACCGGCGACGAGGTTACGGCCGTTGAAGATACGGAAATCGCTCATGCCGAGGCTACCATAGCAGACGCCAAGAAAGAAGAGAACCTCTTCAAGATTGTAGACATCAAGGACATCACGCTCGAAGCCACAGGCATGCGCACGTTCACAGCCACACAGAACGAGGAGCAAATAGCGGTAGAGGACGTGATGATGACCCCGGGCTGGAGCTTCCTGACAGACGAGTACATGAGCGAAAGCGGAGAGGGCTACAACCTGCCGGCTATCGAGAGCATGACTGCCCTCGTATACAAGAACGCCGAAGGCGCTACCGTACTCTATCCGATGGAAATCGTTGCCAAGGAAGAGCAGCAGGAAGTACCCGTGGTTTGGGACTTCACCAAGTGGAGCGAGGAGACCGCAAACGACCTGAAAGCAGAGGCAGCGACAGTAGAACCCGACGCTGACGGCAAATATCCCGCAGTGACTCCGTGGCGCAGCTACGAGAAGGTTGCCGGCCCGAGCGAAGCCGAACCCGACAGAGGCGGCGCCGTATACTGGTATGGAACAGAAATCACCGAGGCACAGTCGCTCTGGGCCAACGGCCATGAGATTGCCGAGACAGCAGGTCTGCTCTTCGACAAGGTTGGTGCAGGATCGATCGCGATAGCCCTCAACTATCCCGAGACAACCCTCGGAACATATGCAGGTCCGGCATATCTGTGGATTGGCGGCAAGGACTTCTCGTTCGTAATTCCTGGTGTGAAGCCGGGCGCTACAATCGAAATCGGTCTCGAATCCCACAAGAGCACAGACGCGCGCGGCCTGAAGCTGAGCGTTGACGGAACCGAGTTCGCCCAGTGCGTTCCCACAACATTCGAGACATTCCGTGTCGTTGTTCCCGAGTCTGACGCCGAGACGGTAGACGTCAAACTGACAAACACCAACGGTTGCCACATCTACACAATCGGTATCACCGACTACCAGAAGACAGACGGCATCAACGGCGTGACCAACAACGTGAAGAACATCAACAACGATGTTTACTCAATAAACGGTGTCAAGGTACGCAACGCAGGCGAGTCGCTCAACGGCTTGGCCAAGGGTCTGTACATCATCGGCGGCAAGAAGGTTGTAATCAAATAACCAACCACCGCCTGACAAACATAAAAGGTCGCCTCATGTAGGCGGCCTTTTTGTGTTTGTTATTGCAAATTTATGCATAAACACTTGTGCGTTTGCATAAATATACGTATCTTTGCCCTGTATTTGCATAAATATACATACATGAAGATAAAGAAGAACAGACTTGAAACGCTGAGAATGATTATTTCGAGCCAGGAGCTGGGCAGTCAGGAAGAACTGCTCGACGCACTGCAAAACGAGGGCTTCAAACTGACACAGGCCACGCTGAGCCGTGACCTCAAGCAGCTCAAAGTGGCGAAAGCCGCCACTATGAACGGCAACTACATATACGTGCTGCCAAACGTGACGATGTACAAACGCGTGAGCACCCCTAACCAGGTAAAGGAGATGATGAAGGTACCAGGCTTCGTATCCATAACATTCTCGGGAAACATGGGCGTGATAAAGACACGCCCCGGATATGCCGGCAGCATAGCCTACAACATAGACAACAGCAAAATACCGCAGATTATCGGCACGATAGCCGGCGACGACACCATATTCATCGTCATCAGGCAGGGAGCGGGCGAAGAGGAAGTGACCGACGCGCTGAGCAAGGTCGTGCCCAACATGGAATAACAGACGGTAACAACGATACGACAAGGTAAGAGACGACAGTTTTTTCTAAAAAGACCGATGGAAGATATCAATGTATTAGTGGCCGCTCCCGAACACGAGAAGTATGTGGACACCATTCTCGAAACAATCGCGGCGGCGGCGGCGGTGCGTGGCACGGGAATAGCCAAGCGCACACATGAGTATTTGGCAACGAAAATGAAAGAGGCAAAGGCCGTGATAGCGCTACAAGGCGAGAAGTTCGCGGGATTCAGCTACATAGAGACATGGGGCAACAAACAGTATGTCACCACGTCGGGCCTCATCGTACACCCCGACTTCAGAGACATGGGAGTGGCAAAGAGGATAAAGGACATGACATTCACACTGGCACGAACACGGTGGCCGCACGCAAAGATATTCAGCCTGACAAGCGGCGCAGCCGTAATGGCAATGAACACCCGGCTGGGCTATCAGCCCGTGACATTCGCCGACCTCACGGACGACGAAGCGTTCTGGCGGGGATGCGAGGGGTGCGTGAACGTGGACGTGCTGAAACGCACCGGCCGCAAATACTGCATCTGCACGGCGATGCTGTACGATCCCGAAGAGCATCTGCCGGCCAAGCTGCCGCAAGAAGTGCTCGACAGAATAAAGGAGATAGAGAAGTGAGGTCAGGAAGTTAAAGGAGTTAAGGAAGTTAAAGGAGTTAAGGAAGTTAAGCCAAATGCTTTCAAGACGTGAATAGGCGAAAGGGAACAAAGATAGCAAATCACTCGCTTCGCTCATCAATACGTCTTCGCTCTTCACTCTTCATTTAAATAATTAGTAATTAAAATATGGCAAACAAGAAAGTAGTGGTGGCCTTTTCCGGCGGATTAGACACCTCGTATACAGTGATGAAGCTGGCACAAGACGGATACGACGTATATGCCGCATGCGCCAACACGGGCGGTTTCAGCCCCGAACAGCTTAAGACCAACGAAGAGAACGCATACAAACTCGGCGCCGTGAAGTACGCCACGCTCGACGTGACACAGGAGTACTACGACAAATCGCTGAAATACATGATATTCGGCAATGTGCTGCGGAACAACTGTTACCCGATATCCGTATCTTCGGAACGCATATTCCAGGCCATTGCCATAGCACGATATGCCAACGAGATAGGCGCCGACGCAATAGCGCACGGCTCTACCGGAGCAGGCAACGACCAGATACGATTTGACATGACATTCCTCGTGATGGCTCCCGGTGTGGAGATCATCACGCTCACAAGAGACAAGGCGCTCACACGAAAGGAGGAGGTGGACTACCTGAACGAGCACGGATTTACCGCCGACTTCACCAAACTTAAATACTCTTACAACGTGGGTATATGGGGAACAAGCATCTGCGGAGGCGAACTGCTCGACCCTACACAGGGATTGCCCGAGGAAGCGTATCTCAAACACGTGACACAAAAGGAAGAGCAGCTCCTGAAAATAACTTTCGAAAAAGGCGAAATAACAGCCGTCAACGGCGAATTGTTTGACGACAAGGTGGCGGCGATACAGAAAATAGAAGAGATTGGCTCCGCATACGGCATCGGCCGCGACTGCAACGTGGGTGACACCATCATCGGCATAAAAGGACGCGTGGGCTTCGAGGCCGCAGCTCCCAAACTGATTATCGAGGCACACCGCCTGCTCGAGAAGTCGACACTGAGCAAATGGCAGCAGTACTGGAAAGACCAGGTGGCCAACTGGTACGGTATGTTCCTGCATGAGAGCCAGTATCTCGAGCCTGTGATGGCCGACATAGAGGCTATGCTCACGTCGTCACAACGCAACGTGAACGGCACGGCCATACTGCGCCTCCGCCCGTTAGGGTTCGACACCGTTGGCGTCGACTCGCCCGACGACCTCACCAAGTCTAAGCTCGGCGAGTATGGAGAAATGCAACGGGGATGGACGGCCGACGAGGCAAAAGGATTCATCAAGGTACTGAGCACCCCGCTGAGAATGTATTACGGAATACATAAAGACGAAAACAGATAAAAAGGCATGAAAAAGTTCTATCTGTCATCATCAGACAAGAAAATAGGCGGTGTATGCGGTGGGCTGTCCGAATACTTCGACATAGACCCGCTAATAGTCCGCATTGCTTTCGCCGCATTCATATTAAGCTACGGAGCCGGTCTCGTCACCTACCTGCTGATATGGCTACTCGCACCTAAAAATCATCAACAATGGTAAGAATCGGTATATTGGGCGGAGCCGGCTACACCGGAGGCGAGTTGACAAGATTGCTCATCAACCATCCGCAAGCAGAGATAGTGTTCGTCAACAGCGAGAGCAATGCCGGCAACAAGATTGCCGACGTACACGGAGGATTATACGGCGAGACGGACATGGCATTCACGGCCGACATGCCTTTCAGCGATACGGACGTGCTGTTCTTCTGTTTCGGGCATGGCAAGAGCGAGGCTTTCCTGAAAGAACACGACGTGCCGGCAAACGTAAAGATTATAGACCTGGCACAAGACTTCCGCATAGAAGCCCCCGGCAACGACTACACATACGGCCTGCCGGAACTGAACAAGGATAAAATAGCGGCCGCACAGCATGTCGCCAACCCGGGATGCTTCGCCACTTGCATACAGCTCGGACTGTTGCCGGCGGCAAAGATGGGACTGATTACGAAAGACGTAATGGTAAACGCCATCACCGGAAGCACCGGAGCGGGACAGAAACCCACGTCGACGACACATTTCTCATGGCGCACCGACAACATGAGCATATATAAGGCATTCACCCACCAGCATGTGCCGGAAATAAAACAGAGCCTGCGCCATGCTCAGGGCACACTTGACGCAGAGATAGACTTCATACCGTATCGAGGCAATTTCGCACGCGGAATATTCGCTACCTCGGTTGTACGGACAGATGCCGACATGGAAAGCATCGTGGCGGGATACAAAAAGTTCTACGCCGATGCGGCATTCACGCACTATGCAGACAAGGCAATAGACATGAAGCAAGTGGTGAATACAAACAAGTGTCTCGTACATTGCGACAAGCACGGCGACAAACTGCTCATCACTTCCTGCGTCGACAACCTGCTTAAAGGCGCTGTGGGCCAGGCGGTACAGAACATGAACATAATGTTCGGCATAGACGAGACGGCCGGCCTGAAACTTAAACCAAGCGCATTTTAAAAACACGGACAAGACAAGTACGGTAAAAAAAGAAAAGCATGAAACTATTTGACGTTTACCCGTTATTCGACATCAACATTGTAAAAGGTGAGGGATGCCGCGTCTGGGATGACAAAGGCACGGAATATCTCGACCTATACGGAGGACATGCCGTAATCAGCATAGGGCACTGTCATCCGCACTATACCAACAAGATAACCGCCCAACTGGGCAAACTGGGCTTTTACAGCAACTCAGTGATAAACACCCTCCAAACCGAACTGGCCGGCAGGCTGGGCAAAGCATCGGGATATGAAGACTACCAACTGTTTCTGATAAACAGCGGAGCGGAGGCCAACGAGAACGCACTGAAACTGGCATCGTTCGCAAACGGACGCACAAGGATACTGTCGGCAGAGAAAGCTTTTCACGGACGCACGTCGCTGGCGGTGGAAGCCACGGCCAACCCCAATATCATAGCGCCCGTCAATGCCAACGGACACGTCACATACCTGCCGCTCAACGACCTCGACGCATGGCGGGACGAACTGTCCAAAGGCGATGTGTGTGCCTGCATAATCGAATGTATACAGGGTGTGGGCGGCATCAGAATGGCAGACAAAGAGTTTGCGCAAGGACTGGCCGAGGCCTGCCGTGAAAACGGAACGGTGCTCATCGCCGACGAGATACAGTGCGGATACGGGCGCAGCGGGAGGTTCTTCGCCCACCAGTGGCTCGACATCCGCCCCGACATCATAACCGCGGCAAAAGGCATTGGCAACGGTTTCCCGATGGGAGCGGTGCTCATCTCACCCGATTTCGCGCCGAAATACGGGCAGCTCGGCACCACTTTCGGCGGCAATCATCTCGCATGTGCGGCAGCCATATCGGTACTTGACGTCATTGAAAGCGAAAACCTGGTGGACAACGCACACGCTACCGGTGAGTATCTGATGGATAAACTGAGGGAACTGCAACAACAAGAATGCCATATCACCGAGGTGCGTGGCAGAGGGCTGATGATCGGAATCGAACTCGACATGCCGCACAAAGCGGTGCGCGAGGCTCTGCTGCGCAACGAGCATGTATTCACAGGATGTGCCGGAACGGGCACATTGAGACTGCTTCCGCCTCTTTGCTTCACAAAAGACATGGCGGACGAGTTTATCGAAAGGCTCAAAAGGGTTCTAAAACAAACAGTATGACAACCTGCACCTGACGCCCATACTGACGGCATCAGATGTTTATGGAATAAATAAAACGCAAATGAAGATTTCAGTTATCGGGGCGGGAGCAATGGGAGGCGCAATGGTACGCGGGCTGCTCAGAGGCAAAACACACGATGCCAAAGACATCACCGTGGCCGACCCGTCGCAAAGCACAATAGACTCATTCGCAGAAATGGGAGTAAACGTGACTACAGACAACCGCGACGCGGTGTCGGGTGCGGACACTATATGTGTGGTCGTGAAACCGTGGCTTGTGGAAACCGTGCTAAAATCCATAAAGCCATACATGGACTACGACAGGCAGACAGTCGTGGTAGTGGCGGCAGGCATCACATCGGAAAAGATTAAGGAATGGCTTGGCGACGGTGACGTGCGAGACCATGAGCTGCCCGATATATTCCTTGCCATCCCCAACATCGCAATTGCCGAACTAAGCTCGATGACATTCATCGTACCGGTAAAAGCCTCGGCAAACGATACCGACAAGGTTAAAGAGCTGTTCGACTGCATGGGAAGGGCAATCATTACCGAAGAACGGTTGCTCGCCGCCGGAACGACCCTCGCCTCATGCGGAATCGCATACGCGATGCGATATATACGGGCGGCAGCGGAAGGTGGGGTGGAGCTTGGATTTAAAGCCGATGAGGCCAAGAGTATTGTGCTCCAGACGGTGAAAGGCGCGGTAGACCTGCTCATAGCCAACGGCAATCACCCTGAAGTGGAGATCGACAAGGTCACAACTCCGGGCGGAGTCACCATAAAAGGCCTCAACGAAATGGAACACGCCGGATTTACAAGTGCTGTGATACGGGGCCTGAAAGCCGGAATGAAATGATATATTGCCATACATTTTAGAGTTTATTCCACAAGAGGACAAGAAACAAAAAGAAACTTTCGGCTACGGTACGTCATCCATCCATGCAAAGAGAGCAAAACAAAATGCCTCATATCATGAAGGAGACAAACAGTGGCAAAAACAAAAAATACGTATAATAACAGAACAAGACAAGCGACCATGAACGAACAAATAAAACAAATCGGCGAACGGCTGCGCGGATTACGCGAGGTTCTCGACATTCCGGCGGAAGAAGTGGCGCAGCTATGCGACATATCGCTCGAACATTATATGAAGATCGAAGACGGACAGGCAGACCCTTCCGTATATCGTCTATCAAAGATATCAAAACGCTACGGCATATCGCTCGACGTGCTGCTCTTCGGCGAAGAGCCACGCATGAGCAGCTATTTCCTCACCCGCAAGGACCAAGGCCTGAGCGTGGAACGGCGAAAAGAATATAAATACCAAAGTCTGGCAAGCGGTTTCCGCGGACGGGAAGTGAACCCGTTCATGACACAGGTGGATCCTCTGCCCGAAGGAGAGAAATACAATAAGAACTCGCACGACGGACAGGAGTTTGATTACGTGGTTGAAGGCCGTCTCGAAATAACCATAGGCGACAAGGTTATGGAACTGGCAGAGGGCGACAGCATATACTTCGATGCCAGCCAGCCCCACTGCATGAGAGCGCTCGGCGGACGCCCGGTAAAGTTTCTCGCCATAATCATTTAAAGGTAAAAAAGAGGGATGACCATGGTTGAAAGATTTTATGACCATGGTTGAAAGATTTTATAACCATGATTGAAAGATTTTTAAGACAAACGACATTCACGTCGCAAGACGACTTCATAAACAACCTCCGCTTCATAATACCCGAAAATTTTAATTTCGCTTATGACGTCATGGATGCCTGGGCAGAGGAAAAGCCAGACAAGACGGCGCTGATATGGACCAACGACAATGACGAATGCATCAGGTTCTCATTTAAGGATATAAAAGAGCAGAGCGACCGCACGGCGGCATATTTCACACAACTCGGTATCGGCCGCGGCGATATGGTGATGCTGATTCTCAAACGCCGCTACGAGTTCTGGCTGTCAATGCTCGCTCTTCACAAGATCGGTGCGGTGGCTATTCCAGCCACGCACATGCTTACCACCCACGACATTGTATACCGCAACAACCGCGCCGGCATCAAAGCGATCGTCTGCGTGGGCGAAGAGTACGTCATGCGGCAGGTCAAGCAATCGCTGCCCGACAGTCCCACCGTGGAAACTCTCGTCAGCATAGGTCCCGAACAAGAGGACGGCTTCCACAATTGGCACGACGAATGGGCATCGGCGCCGGCTTTCACACGTCCCGAGCAGGTGAACGCCAACGACGACACGATGCTGATGTACTTCACGAGCGGCACGAGCGGAAAGCCCAAAATGGTGGCACACGACTTCCTTTATGCCCTCGGACATCTTACCACCGGTGTGTTCTGGCACAATCTCACCGAAGAAAGCATACACCTCACGGTGGCCGATACAGGCTGGGGGAAAGCCGTATGGGGCAAGCTCTACGGCCAGTGGTTTGCCGGAGCGGCCGTATTCGTATTCGATCACGAGAAGTTCACCGCCGACAAAATACTACGCAGGATAGAACAATACCGCATAACATCATTCTGCGCGCCGCCCACGGTATACCGTTTCATGATACACGAAGATTTCTCACGATACGATTTGTCATCACTGCGCTATTGCTGCACGGCCGGCGAGGCCCTCAATCCTGCCGTATACGACAAGTTTCTCCAGCTTACCGGCATACACCTCATGGAAGGGTTCGGACAGACCGAGACCACAATGACACTCGGCACGATGCCATGGACAAAGCCGAAGCCCGGCTCCATGGGACTGCCTAACCCGCAATACGACATCGCTCTGATAAAACCCGACGGCACACCATGCGAAGACGGTGAGAACGGAGAGATTGTAATAAGGGTCAACGATGAAAACGGAGAAGGGGAAAAGCCTATCGGGCTGTTCAAAGAATACTATCGCGACGATGAGTTGACACATCGCGTGTGGCACGACGGATATTACCACACCGGTGATGTGGCATGGCGCGACGAGGACGGTTATTACTGGTTCGTCGGCCGTATAGACGACGTGATAAAGAGCAGCGGCTACCGAATAGGGCCGTTCGAGGTGGAAAGCGCCCTCATGACCCACCCCGCCGTCATCGAGTGCGCCATCACCGGCGTACCCGACGATATACGGGGAATGGTGGTAAAGGCCACGGTAGTACTCAAAGACACATGGAAAAACAGGGGGGGCGAGGAACTGATAAAGGAGCTTCAGAACCACGTAAAGCGCGAAACGGCTCCATACAAATATCCCCGCATAATAGAGTTCGTCGATGAACTGCCCAAGACCATCAGCGGAAAGATACGCCGCGTGGAGATAAGAGAGAAAGACATGCATCCGGAAACGACGAAAAAAAACGATTAAAAACCACCGGCAACACACATTCACGGTTATGCGAATAGTAATCAAGATAGGCAGCAACGTAATCACACGCGACGACGGCCGGCTCGACATCACCCGCATGTCGGCTCTCGTAGACCAGGTGGCATGGCTGAGAGACAACGGCCACGAGATAATACTCGTATCAAGCGGAGCCGTGGCCTGCGGACGTAGTGAACTGAAAGTGAGCCACAAGCTCGACAGCGTGGAACAGCGGCAACTGTTCTCTGCCCTCGGGCAGGCAAAACTGATAAACCTCTATTACGACCTGTTCCGCGAATACCACATACACGTGGGGCAGGTGCTGACTATGAAAGAGAGCTTCGCCACCCGCCGCGAATATCTCAACCAGCGTGCCTGCATGACCGTGATGCTCGGCAACGGGGTGATACCGATAGTCAACGAGAACGACACCGTGAGTGTCACCGAACTGATGTTCACCGACAACGACGAACTGTCGGGCCTCATAGCATCCATGATGGACGCCGACAAACTGATAATACTGAGCAATATCGACGGAATATTCGACGGCTCACCACACGACCCCTCGTCACGGGTAATAAGGACGGTAAGCCCCGGACGCGACCTGAACGAATACATAAGACAGGAGAAAAGCGGTTTCGGCCGCGGCGGAATGACAACCAAATGCGGCATAGCCCGCAAGGTGGCTGACGAGGGAATACAAGTGGTCATAGCCAACGGCAAGCGCGACAACATACTCATCAGCCTCGCTCTCGACCCCGGCAACACGCCTCACACCGAGTTCACACCGAACACCGGAGCCGTTTCTAACGTCAAAAAATGGATTGCCCACAGCGCGAGTTTCGCAAAAGGCGCGGTCCGTGTGAACGAAAAGGCCGCTTCGGCACTGTGCGGCGACCGTGCCGTGAGCCTGCTGATGGTCGGTGTCACTGCCATAGAGGGAGACTTTGAAGAGGGCGACATCATATCAATCATCGACAACCGAGGCACCCGCATCGGCATAGGCCGCAGCTCATACTCCTCCGTTGAGGCCGCAACGCTCATCGGCAAGCACGACGTGAAGCCGATAATACATTATGATTATCTGTACATGGAATAGCGAACGGCCTTCGTCCGACGCCTGTTCATAAGCTGTTCAATATCACAACCCGTGACATTGAACAGCTTTTGTTTATCCCCGGGCTGTTGGACAGCCGCTTTATTCACATCTACCCTTCATACCCGGCACGGTCATCAGGATACATGGTAAGCCGAAAATGAGTCGAAAAGTTTGTTAAAACAACCTGTATAACTGGAAAAATCAGTAACTTTAACATTGTATTCGTGATTACCGGCGGTTATCTCTTGCCCGAGAGCAAAGTAAAGAAACCGAAACAAATCCATAATAACAAACTATCTAAAAACTTATATTTATTAAAACTCAGATTAAACAACAAACAGTCAGCTGATTATGAGATACATTTTACTAACTGCATGCCTGCTTTTCGCTGGTGCCGGCATGCAGGCTCAGCCGATAGCCTTTCCGGGAGCGGAGGGTTACGGCAAGTATACTACCGGCGGACGAGGCGGACGTGTAATCACGGTTACCAACCTGAACGACAGCGGCGAGGGAAGCTTGCGAGCGGCGGTGGAGCAAAAAGGCCCGCGCATCGTAGTCTTCGCAGTAGACGGCACCATCGAACTTAAATCTCCGTTGCGAATAAACAACGACAGTATCACCATCGCCGGGCAATCGGCCCCAGGCGACGGTATCTGCCTGAAAGACTACTCGCTGGTGGTGAATGCGAGCAATGTCATCGTCCGCTACATCCGTGTGCGGGTCGGCGACAGGCACAACCGGGACAGCGACGGACTGGGAGGCGGACGCTACGGACAGAAAAATGTCATTCTCGACCACCTGTCTGTGAGCTGGAGCATCGACGAGTGCCTTTCTATCTATAAGACCGAAAACCTCACCGTGCAGTGGTGCCTCGTGTCGCACAGCCTGAACAGGTCTGTACACACCAAGGGCAGCCACGGGTTCGGCGGCATCTGGGGAGGCTACAAAGCCACATTCCACCACAACATGCTCGCCAACCACGCAAGCCGCAACCCGCGCTTCGCCTCGGTCGACGGCACCAAGTGGGTCGACTACCGCAACAACGTGGTGTATAACTGGGGTTTCAAGACCGCATACGGCGGCGGACATCACGGAGAGATAAACATGGTGAACAATTATTATAAGCCTGGCCCGGCTTCCGAACATCACCGGTTGCTTGATGTCGCGGCAGACGGCACCGGACGCTATTACGTTGCCGGAAACGTGATGGAAGGAAACGACGCTGTGACCGCCGACAACCGCAGCGGCGTATCCGACCGGCCCGGACTGCAATACGTACCGGCGCAGAAAAACGCCAGGAAGACGAGGGGTATCTCACCGGAAGCCATTCCCACCGAAGGCGAGAAAAGCCAATCATGCCTTGTAGTCACCCCGTTCCCATACGAGCCGATAGACGAGGATACCCCGGCCGAGGCTTACCTCAGGATTCTGGCTTCCGTAGGGTGCAGCCTCTCGCGAGACACATACGACAGCGAGGTACTGCGGCAGGTAAAAGAGGGCATAGGTACGTTCGGAAAGAACGGCATCATCAACACTCCGGAAGACGCAGGGGGCTGGCCGGAACTGAAAAGAGGAAAGGCTCTGCCCAACAGCGATGGCGACGGAATGCCCGACGCCTGGGAACTTGCGCACGGCCTGAATCCCAACGACGCGGCTGACGCTGCCGCATACAGCCTTGACAAGTCGTTCACCAACATATAAATGTATCTCAACGGATTGGTTGCCGGAAAATAATTAGCGGCCAATCTCCTATCACAGAATCTATCACTCCCTCTATATGCGACAGTATTCAAAGGTTGCCGCAGATAGAGGAAGCGAAAGATTTTTTACGGTAAAAGCGCTTTGCGCTGCCGGGCATAGCCCGATACTTCAAAGAAAACATAAGGCCGATGACAAGATGCCGTAAAGAAATCAAATCACCGGCCGTGAAAAAGTGTCACTCTCCGGAAAATATCCATTTGGAGTTGTCCGTACCGAAATCGTACGGCGCGAGTGTGGGCGTACTGTCACCCACGGAGTAAAGCACATACTTTTTGTTTATTCCCGGTTGTCCGGGTATTCCTTTAGGCATGATGCGGAACGTGCCGTCGGTCAACTGCTCGATGCGCCACAACTGGCTGTCGGCTCCCGTAAAGGCCGGAACAGACGCCACTTCCATGTCGCCCGTGGCGCAAAGGGCACGGTCTGTTCCGGCTATGGTAATCTTGAAATACGGATTACTGAGATACCCGCCCGCCCCGGGCACGGCCTCGATATTCCACAACTGGTGCGGACGGAACATATTATCGCCCGTGCGCACGCCAATACCGCCCTCGGGCCATGATGCCCCAACCTCATCGAGAGTCTGGTCGGGTATACGCTCAAGAGGCGCGTCGGGAGATATGTTGTGCCAGCCCATGCGGTTTTTCCGCTCTATGCGCACAAAGTCGACAGCCAGTTCGAGCGCATATTCCCTGCGACAGGAGAGAATCGAGTATTTGCCTTCACGGAAACTGCGTCCCACGGTAGGCCAGCCGTCTTTCCACAGCAGCGGGCGGACAGCCAGCACGGAGTGGCCGCTGCGGTCGAAATCGGCCTCATAGTGGAACGACGCCACCTCGACACCCTCGTCGACGACCGTGCGCCCGAAGTGTCCCGCTCCCACACGCCGAGGCTCAGCGCCTGCCACCATCTTGCCGCCGCCTTCCAGCATCGAGCGGCCCACATTGTCCATATAAGGCCCTGTCACATTACGGCTGCGCCCGCAGACGATGTTGTACGTGGAGTTCACCCCGTCGCAGCATGTGCCGTGGGTGCCGAGCAGATAATAGTAGCCGTCACGATAGATAAGGTCCGTGGCCTCGCAGTCTATCGCTATGTCCACGGCCTTGTTTCCCTTGACCCTGAATCCCGTCTTCGGGTCAAGCTCTATGAGGCGTATGTTTCCGAAATATGTGCCGTACGACACCCACATCCGTCCGTCGGTGGGGTCGAGAAGCACTCCCGGGTCTATGGCATCGTTGTCTTCCAGTCCGTCTGACGAGGCCACTTCCACCGGCTCCGTGTACCGGAAATCGGGTGACCGCGGGTCGAGTGTCTTGTTCCACATGGTGAGAATACGGCCGTTGTGGCCGCCGCCGAGACCGCCGCCCGTGGCTCCGTATACCACAAGATACCTGTCGCCTATCTTTATCACATCGGGTGCCGCACCGCCGCCGGGACGCACCCCGCCGCCATGCCACGACCAACCGTCGTCGCTTATCAGTCCGCCGCCGCCCGTGCCGAACGTGTAGTATTTGCCGTCGCACTCTGCCAGTGTCGACGGGTCGTGTATCCACGGCTGTCCTGTCTGCGCCATTGCGGCCAGAGGAAGCCCGAGAAGTATTGCCGATAATATCTTTTTCATTGATGTTCAGTGTTTGATGTTCAGTGATTGAATGTCATTATTATTGTTTTTCCAAACGTGCAAGACCGTGGCTTGAAGCCCCATTGCCTATTTCAGGGTCACCTTATAACCGGTGACGGGCCGCCCCTTGCCGTCGATGAAGCGCACACAGAAATCGCTCATGCCCGGCCCGTTTATAACAGCCCCGCGCAAAACATGCCTTCCTTTCTTCAACGTGAGCTTCCGCGACACCACATCATCCTTCACCATGCGGCGGTCGCCTGAGAGCAGCAATACTTCCTCACCGTCTATCCACCACATCGAGGCCGAGTTGGAGCCTGCCGCAAGCCGTACGTCGGCAATGTCACGGTCGCAGTCTATCACGGTAACAGCATGGAACAGCACTCCATACTCACGTTTCTCCAGTCCCGTGGCAAAGCGGAACAGTTTCACGTTGAAGCGGTTGCTCTCCATCGCGTGCCACGTGAGCTGCCGGCCGCCGGCCGTCACCCGGCTTCCGTCTTTTGGCAGCATGGCGTCCTGTCCGTCATAGTAAGTCATGTTGAGGTGCTCCCGCAGGTAACTGTCAGTAAACACGGTGTTGCTCCTGTTGGGCTTGTCTATCGGCTCCAACAGCAGCCACCGGCGTATAAATCCGTCACTGTCGGGAGAAGTCTTTCCTGTGGCGGGCTTCACGAAATACCTCTCGCGCGGCTGTTCGGTCAGCGACAGCCAGTCCACCTCGGCGTCCCTGCCGTCTTGCAGTGTCAGCGTCAGGTCGCTGACACCCTCAGGCATCGTGCCTACGCTGATGTCCTTCTCCTGCCATTCTCCCCGGGTATCGTCCACATCGAGCATGGTCTCGTAGCTTCCGAGCCGCAACGCGAAACGTGCCTTGCCCGTGGTCTTCACCCGCAGACATACATTCTCCGCGCAACCGCTCTTCGTGTCCACACGGTTATATCTCACCCAGGCGCCCCGCCCGGCAAATACCGTCTTCCAACCGCGGAAACAGTCGGCTGTGTCATGATACTCAATGGCGGCTCCGCCTCCTATATCGCTATACCTGTCCAACTGCACCGGCTTGCGGGCATCGCTGACGCCCACGCCACGCCGTGTAGGAACGACCTCGCTGATTGTGCCGTCGGGGCGGAAGAAAAGCGAGTCGACGCATGCCGAACGGTTCTTGTCGAACGACGGACTGTAATCGTTGTGATGGTAAAACAGATACCACTGGTCTTTAAACATGACTATACTGTGATGGTTTGTCCAGCACCCGGAGGGCGACTCGCCCATGATTATGCCTTTATACGTATAAGGTCCCATGGGGCTGTCGGCCATGGCATACGCCAGGCACTCAGTGCCACCATCATGTCTCACCCACGGGTAAGTAAGATAGTACTTCCCGCCACGCTCGAACGCGAACGGCCCTTCCTTGAACCCGTCGGGCAATCCGCCTATCCGCTGCGGCTCTCCGTCAAGTTCCAGCAAGTTGTCTTTCAACCGGGCTACAACCAGTCCGCCGGCCGCCCAGAAAAGATAGTGATGTCCGTCGGCCGCCTTCATCACGCAAGGGTCAATCCCGGAAACGCCCTCTATGGGCTTGTCCTGCGGCACGAACTTCGGGGCGAACAGCCCGTCGGCTACGGCAACGCCTATTCCGAACCCACGCCGCCGGCCGGGCTCGGTCTTGAGGGCGTCGGGAAAGAAGAAATAGTACTTGCCGTTGTGCTCCACGCAATCGGGCGCCCACATGGAGTAAGCGGCCGGATCGCCCCAAGGCACTTGTTCCTGAGAGAGGATCACGCCGTGATCGGTCCACTCAACGAGGTCTGTCGACGAGAACATGTGGTAATCAGGCATCGCGAACCAACGTTTCTCCGGCGCTACGGGACTTATGATGTCGTGCGACGGAAAGAGATATACACGCCCGTTGAACACTCTGGCCGTGGGGTCGGCCGTAAACTGGTTGCGGATTATGGGGTTCTGCGCATGTGCCGCCGTGACGCACGCTGCCAGAACCAGTGCATGAAAAATTCTTTTACACATTGGATATATATAAAAAAAAGAGTTTGTATGTATCGGGAAATTCGCCCGTCTATTACGGAAAGAAGCATATATGCGTATCAAAACGGGGTGTTGCCACGCTGACAAAAGCCGCAAGGCAACACCCTGTTTCTCATTCCACCGTGACCGTCGCCCTTCTCAACGCCTCCCCGGCAGACGAGTTGCCGTAGAGCAGCTCGTACGTTCCGGGCTTGACACGGATGGTATTCGTCTGCCCGTCAAACCACTCGAACGACTTGGACGTGAGGGCTATCGAGGCCGTGGCGGTCTTTCCCGCCTTGACATCGAGGCGGCAGTAACCACGCAACTGCATCACCGGACCTTCCGGATCGGCAGGGTTCCGCACATATACCTGCACCACCTCGGCACCGTCGCGAGTGCCGGTGTTCGTCACCGGTATTTCCATAGTCACGCCTCCGGTACCCACCGTGGTTGAGGACAGCCTTGCCTCGCCGATGTCGAACGTGGTATACGACAGGCCGTGACCGAACGGGAAGAGAGGCTTGAAACTACGGATGTAGCGGTATGTGCGGCCTTCCATGCGGTAATCCTCGAAGTCTCCGAGCTGGTCGGACGACGAATAGAACGTGACGGGCAATTTACCCGACGGGCACACCCTGCCATACAGCACATCGGCGACAGCCGTGCCGCCCTCCATGCCGGGATACCATGCCTGCACTATCGCCTCGCAGCTCTCCGTCTCGGGCCTCAACGCAATGGCGGAGCCGGAGCAGCACACAAACACGACCCGCTTGCCGGCCTCACGGAGAGCCTTCAAGAAGTCGCGCTGCACGGCCGGAAGCTCAATATGAGTGCGGTCGCCGCCTTTGAATCCGTCTATCTCCACGGGCATTTCCTCCCCTTCGAGACTCGGGGCGATGCCCCCTACGAACACCACCTTGTCTATGCCTTTCAGCCGTCCGATTATGTCTGAGTAGTCAATCTCCGACTCGGTGCCTATGTTTACCTTGATGCTCGCTCCGTAAGTGGGCATGTGGGCGAAGTGTATCTCTATCTTATACTCGCGCCCGGCCTCCACCTTTATAGGCGTGCGGGTGGGTGTGGTGCGCCACGTGGCGTGCCTCACCTTCACCTCGCCGTTGACAACCACGTCGAAACGACTTACCGACTCCACGTTGATAACCACCTCGCCCGACTTCGTTGGACGGAACACCGTCTCATACCGGGCACTGAAATCAGTAAGGTTCACGCCAGGGGCAAACTGGTAGTTGCCTGCCGTTGTCTTGGCAAAAGGCTGCGTGTAGTATTCCGTGGCAACGGGCTTGCCCTCGCGTGCGGTGTTGTTCCAGAACGTTCCCTTAAATCCCTTGCGCCCCTCGAAAGAGCACTCGTCGAAAAGCGGGGTCACGATGCGGCTGTCGGTAAGGTCGCAACCCTGATGGTACACCACCTTCCTGTTTTCCCGCCGTATGCCGTTGAGAATGGTGACGGTGGTCGTAGGCGTTCCGTTATAGTTTCCCCACATCATGGGCTTGTTGTCGGCATTCGGCCCTATGACGGCTATCCTCTCGCCTTTTCCAAGCGGCAGTATGCCGTTCCGGTTCTGAAGCAGCGTTATTGTCTGGCGAGCCATGTCGAGAGCGAGTTGACGGTGCTCCTTGCTTTCAAGCACCGACGATGGTATCTTGCTCCACGACACGAGCGACGGGTCGTCCATCTCGCCGAGGTCGAAGCGCCCTTCAAGCAGCCTGACTACATGCTTGTCTACCTCCGCCTCCGTTATCAGTCCGCGACGGACGGCCTCCGGAACGCTCTTGTAGGCATAGTCGAAGCCGCACTCCACGTCTGTTCCGGCCAGCGTGGCGCGGGCCGCCGAGTGCACGGCGTCGCTCGCCACCTTATGATTGGCGTGGATATCGGTCACCGCGCCGCAATCGCTCACCACAAGATAGTCGAACCCCCACTCGTTGCGCAGTATGTCTTGCAGCAGCCTGGTGCTCGAACAGCAAGGCTCGTTGTCGTAACGCTGGTAGGCGCACATCACCTCGCGCACCCGTGCATCCTCGACCACGGTCTTGAAGGCGGGCAGATAGGTCTCCCACAGGTCTCGGGCTGATATGTTGTTGATGTCGGCCGTATGCCGGCTCCACTCCGGTCCGCTATGCACGGCATAGTGCTTGGCGCACGCCCACAGCTTGCGGTACTTGGAGTCCTCCGGGCCTTGCAGGCCACGCACCACCGCACTGCCCATCACTCCCGTCAGGTAAGGGTCTTCGCCGTATGTCTCCTGTCCGCGTCCCCAGCGCGGATCACGGAAAATGTTCACGTTGGGAGTCCACACCGACAGGGCGTGAAAGCGGGTGACATCGCCTCCACGGGCCGTCAGCTCGTTCCACTTGGCGCGCGCCTCGGTGCTGACCGCGTCGAACACACGGTATACCAGTGCGTCGTTCCACGAGGCGGCCATGCCTATCGGCTCGGGAAAATTAGTAACTCCTCCCATGTTGGCGACACCGTGCAGAGCCTCGCTCCACCACTGCCACCGCTTTATGCCAAGCCTCGGTATTGCCGGAGAGTCGTCGAGCATCAGCGCGGCTTTCTCCTCAAGGGTAAGCCGGGCACATAAGTCAACGGCCCGCTCGCGGGCGGTAAGTTCTGGATTTTGATACGGAAGTGTCTGCGCACTCACGGCAATGGCACCGCACATCATTGCCGACAGCAATAATATTCTTGATTTCATAGGCCACATGTTTTTTTTATTAAGATAAAGATTCTTCAAGTCACAAAGTTAACAAAAACAAGTGTACAACGGATACTACTTCCGGTTTTTTACGTTATTTAACCAAAAAGACACGTCACAGACAATTTGTCACGCAAAGGATGAAAATCCATAACAACGCATCGGCACAATGAAAACCGGTCTTGGCACCGCCACCAATTATCTTTACAAAACGCCTCTCATATTTCAACCGTTTAAAATTAAAAAGGCGACAGCCGAAAATAAGCGAATTATGGACAGATTTTCACAACTGTCTGTATATCAACAAAATACACCCAATAAACCCACATCCCCTACCATACCCACCACACCTACCCTCACTATTTCTTGCGTTTAGCGTCCCGTTGCCTCGCATTCAGACGCTGAACGCAAGCCAACGGGTATCCAAACGCGACACGACCGGCAACCGAACGCACTCCAACGGGCATCCCGTTGCGGAAAAAAAACGCCTTTCGCCATCCGTCGAAAAGCGGTATATCGCATCGCATATAGCGGTGTATATCGTCTTCGTTTTCTATCTCAACGAAAAACAAAGTGTTAAATCCGTGACTTTATTCGTACAAAATAGTATCGGAACAGGCCTTTCCTACTTCACCGGCATGACATTATGACGATGTGAAAGCCAACAGGCACAGTGGCACGCCTACCACAGGCAAATCATTGATGCGGAAAACCGTCTCGCCACCATACCCAAGTCATCAAACGATAAATATACGGTGAAACATACTAATTATATGCGATAATTTACCGATAAGGCAAAATGTAAGAGCAAAACCGGCACCAAAACTTGGCCGAAAGGAAATAAAACACTATTTTTGCAACAACGATAACGGATGCCGATTGCCGGAAGACAACCGGCATCGGCATTCTGTATATCAGCCAAATAAAATAACCTACCGATATGAAATCAATATTCACGGCCGCCAAGACGGCAAGCCGCAGTCTGGCACTGCTCACCGACAAGAAACGGAACGAGGTGCTGACGGACGTGGCGGCGGCGATTACCGAATGCAAGACCGAGATACTGGAAGCCAATGCCGGGGACTTGAAGAAGATGGGACGGGGCAACCCGCTCTACGACCGGCTACTGCTCACGCCCGAACGGCTCGACGCCATAGCGGCCGACATGCTCAACGTGAGCCGGCTGCCATCGCCGCTGGGACGCACGCTGACGGAGCGGACACTCGACAACGGACTGCGCCTGAGGCGTGTAAGCGTGCCTTTCGGCGTGATTGGCATGATATACGAGGCCCGGCCTAACGTGACGTTCGACGTTTTCGCACTATGTTTCAAGAGCGGAAACGCATGTGTACTCAAAGGCGGAAGCGACGCGGAACACTCCAACAGGGCCGCCGTAAAACTGATACACGGCGTGCTGTCAAGGCACGGGGTTTGCCCGGAGGCGGTCACACTGCTGCCGGCCACACACGAGGCTACGGCCGAGATGCTCGGTGCCGTGGGATACATAGACCTGTGCATACCGAGAGGCGGCAGGAGACTCATAGACTTCGTGCGCGACACGGCACGGGTGCCGGTAATCGAGACGGGAGCGGGAGTGGTGAACACTTACTTTGACGAGACGGGAGACAGAGATAAAGGCGAGCGCATAATACATAATGCCAAGACACGGCGGGTGAGCGTGTGCAACGCTCTCGACTGCCTCATAGTAAACGCCAGGCGGCTGGCAGACTTGCCATACCTGTGCGCGCGGCTGGCGGAAAGCCGGGTGACAATATACGCCGACGAAGCGGCATTCGACGCATTGCGGGGCAAGTATCCCGCCGGGTTGCTGATGCCGGCCGACGAGAGCAGCTACGGCACGGAGTTCATGGACTATAAAATGGCCGTCAAGACAGTGCAAGACCTCGATGAGGCCATAGCCCACATCAACCGGTACGGCTCGGGACACAGCGAGTGCATCATCACGGAAGACGAGAGGCATGCCACAATGTTCCGCTCACAGGCCGACGCGGCATGCGTATACGTCAACGCACCGACGAGTTTCACGGACGGGGCACAGTTCGGACTGGGAGCCGAAATAGGAATAAGCACCCAGAAACTCGGCCCAAGAGGCCCCATGGGGCTCGAAGAGATTACGACATACAAGTGGCTGATAGACGGTGACGGACAAACAAGGAGATAGAATAAACGACAGCCTCTGACGTACAGGCACGGCAATATGAGACCATGCCGTCACGGCAGAGGCACAGAGATAACAATCAATAACGACAGACAGCAATGAGAACATTCATCAACGTGGAAGACATCGGCGACCTGCGCCAAGCGCTGGCCGAGGCACAAGAGATAAAGAACGACCGGTTCAAATATCAGCATCTGGGAAAGAACAAGACCCTGATGATGATTTTCTTCAATAACAGCCTGCGCACAAGACTCAGCACACAGAAAGCGGCCATGAACCTGGGCATGAACGTGATTGTGCTCGACGTGAACGCGGGAGCATGGAAACTGGAAACCGAGCGCGGAGTGATAATGGACGGCGACAAGAGCGAGCACCTGCTCGAAGCCATACCGGTGATGGCGAGCTACTGCGACATGATTGGAGTACGCTCGTTTGCCGGCCTCACAGACCGCGGCTACGACTATGCCGAAACGGTTCTGCACCAGTTTATCAAATATAGCGGGAAGCCCGTCTTCGCAATGGAAACGGCCACGGTGCACCCACTGCAGGCGTTCGCCGACCTGATAACCATCACCGAGAACCGGGACGGTTGCCGCCCTGTGAGCGAGCGTCAGGATAACGGATTTACGAAAAGTGAGGATTGCGGAACGAATAGCGGGGAACCGGCCGCCAAGACCACGAAAAGGCCTAAAGTAGTGCTCACCTGGGCACCGCACTGCCGTGCGCTCCCACAAGCCGTGCCAAACTCATTCGCGCAATGGATGAACGCCGCAGACGTGGATTTCGTCATCACCCACCCCGAAGGCTACGAACTGGATCCGCGGTTTGCCGGTGACGCCCGTATCGAGTACGACCAGATGAAAGCACTCCAAGGAGCCGACTTCGTATATGCGAAGAATTGGAGCTGTCCGGGCGTGACACGCCCCGAAGACTACGGAAAGATCCTGTCGAAAGATCCGGGCTGGACAATAGACGCGGCCCACATGGCCGTGACAAACAACGGAAAATTCATGCACTGCCTGCCGGTACGGCGCGGCCTGATAGTGACCGACGACGTGATAGAAAGCGCCGACTCGCTCGTGATACCCGAGGCCGCCAACCGCGAAATATCCTGCTCCGTGGTGATAAAAAGGATGCTCGAAAGCATGTAAGTATCTTAAAAACAGGATAAAATTTGTTTATTCAGGATTTTATTACTACATTTGCGGCCTCCAACTATATTTTAATCTACTAAATAACTCAATAAACCAAAATTACAAAAAATGAAAAAACTGTTTACATTAATGGCGTTTTCGCTTTTGATGTCTCTCAATGTCGACGCACAATTCCGCAAGACATGGGATTTCTCAAAAGGATACAGCGCCGAGACAAAAGCCAACCTGAACGCCGACCCGAACTGGGTAAGCAACCGAACTGACGCCAACACAGGCGAAACAACCGGATGGAAAGACAATGCCAAGATGTCGGGAGAACTCATGGCAAACGGGATGGTAATCGAAGAGTTGAGAGGCATCAACTTCTCTACCAGCGGATTGCAAAACAACGGCAACTATCTGCTCGACCCCACGACAATCCGTGTGGCCCGCAAGAAAATGGCTTTCAGCCTTCCCAAACTTGCTGCCGGCCAAAAGGTCACAATCGTAGCCAAGTCTGCCAACGGTACCGCCACTGACCGCGGATTTAAAGGAAATGACAACATGGAATACATCGACGGACCGGCAAACGGCATATGCCCTGGCCCCGACGGTCTCTGCACATTGGTATGGCAGGTAAAGGCCGATGTCGTTGACTCTGTGGACATCACCATCTCTACCGACATGGGTGGTCTCGATATCCAGTCTATCGTCATCGACGACGGAGACGCGCCGGATGTGGAGAAAGCGAAGAAAGTCGCTTATATAGCAGATGCGGCCACAATCGACGCCGACATGGCCTATATCTTCCTCAGTGCCACCGATGGTGTGGAACTGACTCAGGTAGATCCCGTTGCCGACATCACACTCGACAGCCTGCAATACTATGACGCTATTGTAGTCGCTCCGTCTGTAGCCGCGAATGCAGGTATCGTTCCCACATTGAAGAGCGCCATCGCTTACGAGCCGGTACTCAACATGAATGCCGCCCTGTATGAGGCATGGGGATATGGCAAGCCCGTAGCTACTTCGGAAATGTCAGTCACTGTTCCTACTGAAATGGCAGACAACGCTCTCTTTGCCGACCTCGATATCACATCAGGCCTTGAATTGTTGACAGACGGCGGTATCACCGGAGTGTCTCTCGGTGAGTATTTCGCAAACGATGCCGTTCTTGCCACAGCCGGTGAGGCGGTCGCCATACACCAGCATAATGCGGCCCGCAACACTTATCTCTTCCTGCCTTACACAGAGGAAGGACTGGCTGCCGCCAACCAAGACATATTGCCCGTTATCCTCGGCAATGCGGTGAAGATGGTCGCCAAGACAAAGAAAGCCATCGTCGCCACTGGAGCGCCCGTAATAACAAAGGAAAACAAGGACGGAGAAACAACCGTAACCATTTCCACCACAAACACAGACGCAAGCATTTACTATACAACAGACAGCAGCGAGCCTACAACGGCAAGCACACTCTATACAGAGCCGTTCACTTTGACAGAGGCTTGCACAGTGAAGGCCATAGCAACACTCGACGGTTACTTGCAAAGCAACACCACATCGCTTGACATTGATATCATGTCACAGGCTGCCACTCCGGCAATCTCTATCGAGAAGAATGCCGACAACAGCGTTGTCA
>ERZ777305.1313-NODE-1313-length-30837-cov-10.526087_pt1 | contig 30837 bp, 18 predicted proteins | sample MGYA00374965_ERZ777305 | MGnify/ENA primary metagenome ERZ777305 (study PRJEB29328, sample SAMD00013331) | mouse gut metagenome | study: EMG produced TPA metagenomics assembly of the Metagenome analysis of fecal microbiota from mouse which was promoted... | reverse complement strand
TGATTGATTTGGCTGCCATAAAAATTTTATTGAATCAAATTTAAACAGTTTCTTAAAAATTAGTTGATATTATGATACTCGTCAGTAACCCATGGTTTGCTGCGGTACTTTTTGATTTTGTCCGGCGTTTTTTGCTTTCATCCTCAGTTGTGTAGCTCGCTACACGCCCTCGTCTTCAAGCGAAAACCACTCGAACAAATCTCAAAAATCACTCGCAGCTAATTTTTGCGAGTTACTTATCTGATTTAAGTTATAAAACAAAAGTCGGTTGAAAACAATCAGCCGACTTTTTGAAAGATTGTTGCCTTGGAGAGATTCGAACTCCCACAGGCGGAACCAGAATCCGACGTGCTGCCATTACACCACAAGGCAATCTTTATGTCCTTACGAGATCAAAGCCCTATGGCCGCTCTCGTTTTACGGATGCAAAGTTAGGGATGATTTGTGAAGCGTGCAAATTTTTGAGCAACTTTTTTGCGATAAAAATCACACATCCCTATATTGCAGCCGATTACACGTAGCCCTTAATAATACCTCGCTTGGAATTGCGCACGAAAAGGATGATTTCGTCGCGCTCGGGGGTGGCGGGCAGTTCGGCCTCGATGCGCTCTACGGCGTCGGAATTGTTGAGTCCCGACAGATAGAGGTAGCGGTATATCTCCTGTATCTCACGGATGGTATCGGAGGAGAATCCGCGCCGGCGGAGTCCGATGGAGTTGACGCCGGCAAACGATATAGGCTCACGCGCGGCCTTCACATAAGGGGGTATGTCCTTGTTGACGAGGGCGCCTCCCTGAAGCATCACGTGCGATCCGATATGGCAGAACTGATGGACGAGCGCTCCGCCACCGATGACGGCATAATTGTCGACCTGCACCTCGCCTGCAAGCTGTGTGGCATTACTCATCACCACGTTGTCGCCCACGATGCAGTCGTGAGCTACGTGGCAGTAGGCCATGATCAGGCAGTTGCTGCCCACGACGGTGCGTCCGCGGGCGGCTGTGCCACGGTTGATTGTCACACACTCGCGCAGAGTGGTGTTGTCGCCGATGATGGCCACGGTGTCCTCGCCGCGGAACTTGAGATCCTGCGGCACGGCCGACACGACTGCCCCGGGGAATATGCGGCAGTTCTTGCCAATGCGTGCTCCCGACATGATGGTGACATTGCTGCCGATGCGGGTACCCTCGCCGATCTCCACGTTTTCCTCGATGGTGACGAACGGATCTATCACCACGCTGGGATCGATCTTGGCGGCCGGATGTATATATGCAAGAGGTTGTTTCATAGATTCTGATTATTTGTTTTTGATGATCTGGGCCATGAACTCACATTCGCTGACCACCTTCTCGCCCACGAAGGCATAGCCTTTCATGACGGCGCAGCCGCGACGCAGCTCGGTCATGAACGAAATGTGGAAAATTAGAGTGTCGCCGGGCACCACCTTCTGACGGAATTTCACATTGTCGATCTTCATGAAGTAGGTGGAGTAGCGTTCGGGATCGTCGACCGAGTCGAGCACAAGAAGTCCACCGGTCTGGGCCATGGCCTCGATCTGGAGCACGCCCGGCATTACTGGCTCCTGGGGGAAGTGGCCGGGGAAGAAAGGCTCGTTGGCCGTCACATTCTTCACGCCTACGATATAGTTGGTGCCCTTTTCGATGATCTTGTCGACGAGCTGCATCGGATAGCGGTGGGGAAGCAGTTCGCGTATGCGGTTGTTGTCCATCACCGGCTCGCGGTTGGGGTCATATACCGGTGCCTGTATGTCCTGACGCTTTATCTCCTTGCGTATCTTTTTGGCGAAAGTGGTGTTGATCGAATGCCCCGGGCGTGTGGCGATCACCTTGCCTTTGAGGGGGCGTCCGATGAGAGCTATGTCGCCTATGACATCCATGAGCTTGTGACGCGCCGGCTCGTTGTCGCTTGTCAGAGGCTTGTCCTGAATAAAACCGAACTGACTGACGTTCTTGTGGGGCACATTCATAAGATCGGCCAGACGGTCGAGTTCAGACTGCTCCATCGGCGAGTCGTAGATCACCACAGCGTTGTCGAGGTCGCCGCCCTTGATAAGGTTGTTCTTGACCAGCGGCTCGATCTCGCGGACAAACACAAACGTGCGGCTGTCGGCGATCGCTGTCGGAAAATCCTCAAGATGCTCCAGCGAAGCGAACTGGTTGGGGAGCACCGGAGAGTCGAAGCTCACCATCACGTCGATCGAGAACTCGTCGTCGGGAAGCACGATGATTGTGGCGCCGGTGGCCTCGTCGTGCACCTCGATCTTCTGTTTTACGATATAATAGTCTTTTTCAGGCTCCTGCTCCTGCAGTCCCACCTCGTTGATATGGTCGACGAAGATATGGGCGCTGCCGTCGAGTATGGGCATTTCCGGACCATCGATGCGCACAAGGCAGTTGTCGACGCCCATGGCGTAGAGGGCGGCCATGGCGTGCTCGATAGTGCTGACCGTGACATCGTTGCGCTTGAGCACAGTGCCACGGTTGGTTGAGGTCACGTATTCAGCGAGAGCGTCGATCGTAGGCTCCCCTTCGAGGTCTGTACGCTGGAACTTATAGCCCGTGTTGGGCTCGGCGGGCAAAAACTCGGCATTGATGAGCTTGCCGGTATGCAGTCCCTTGCCGCTGACGGCGAAGGGAGCTTTGATGGTGACTTGCTTCATATCGCTTGAAATGTGTGTATGATTGTCTTATTTATTATCCTTGATAAGCCGTTCTATCTCGTCGACGCGCTTGTAGAGCGTCGGAAGCTTTCGTATGGCGAGAGCCTGACGTCCGTAGCTGACAACGTCGGTGGCCGGATAGCCGAAGAGTCTTGATCCGGCTGCGACATCCTTGTTGATGCCGCTCTGGGCTCCTATATGCACCTCGTCGCCGATATGTATGTGACCGGCAAGCCCCACCTGACCTCCGACCATGCAACGCTCTCCGAGCTTGGTCGAACCGGCCACGCCGCCCTGCGCGGCCATTACCGTGTCGGCACCCACCTCGCAGTTGTGGGCTATCTGTATGAGATTGTCGAGCTTGACTCCGCGGCAGATGCGGGTCGATCCCATCATGGCGCGGTCAATGGTGGTGTTGGCACCGATCTCCACATCGTCGGCAATATCCACATTGCCGGTCTGCGGTATCTTTTCGTAGCCATGGTCGGTGGGGGCGAATCCGAAGCCGTCGGCTCCTATCACCGCTCCCGAATGGATGATGCAGCGCTTGCCGATGCGACATCCGCGGTAGATTTTAGCTCCGGCATATATGATCGTGCCGTCGCCAACGCTCACTCCGTCGCCGACATAGGCCTGCGGATAGATCTGTGCGCCGCTCCCTATCTTCGCTCCGGCGCCGATATAAGCGAACGCGCCGATGTAGACATCGTCGGGCACCTCAACTCCCTCGGCTATGAAGCATGGCTGCTCCACCCCGCGGCGGGGAGGATTCATCAGCTGATCCACCATCGCGAGCAGGCGCGCAACCGTGGCGTATGGATCGTCAACCCTTATCAGAGTGGCCTTGACGGGCTTTTCGGCGACGAAATCGCGGCTCACGAGCACGGCCGACGAAAGAGTCTCGTATATATAAGGTGTATATTTGGGATTGGCCAGGAACGAGATGGCGCCCTGACGGCCCTCCTCTATCTTGGCGAATGTATTGATTTTTACAGATTCATCACCCTCCACGACTCCTTCCGCGAGAGCAGCTATCTGACCGGCTGTAAATTCCATGTCAACTATATGGTATGGTGTTTTTTCTATTTTCGCTGCAAAATTGCGAAAAATTTTTCATATAATCGTCATAAACCGTCCATAACATCATCCACAACTGTCGGAGAGAGCCCATTCGGCATGTGCCGCACCACGCATCGGCATTTAGCCTGTGAGCAAATCATAATGCCGGAAATCAGGTGCCGCAAAATCGAAAATCACCGCCGACGGCTATCACCATTGTTAAACATTACTAACAAAAGTGATTTTTTCGCTTGACGTTTGATAATAAGATATAATTTTGCAGAATAATAAACCATCAGGGATTTTGTATATACAGTGATAGATTTCAAAAACACCATCGTAACGGTATGCTGTGCGCTGACGGCCACTATGGCCTCGGCTCAGGCCGAACCATTGCCCGTCCCGGCAAAGGACGTCACCACCGTGACTTTGACACAACACTATCCTTTGAGTGCCAAAATGGGGGCGTTTCAGTCCGACGCAATGAACATAACCTGGAGTTTCATCCTCAATCCGACAGACCGCACAGCCACGCTTACCCATCCGGTGGCCGATCCGGAAGCCACCGACGACAGCTATCGCCTCAACGGCCGATACCACTTCGAGAAATACAGCGGCGATGCCAACGGAGGCCCATACACGTCGTACACCCGCAACTTCTACGCCCTATGGACGCCGATGATCGACCGCGACTACCATCACCTTGATCCCGACTCACCCCTACGCAACGACTCGTGGATGATGTCGGCCATACGTGTGCCATCAACATTCGAGCACGAAGGGCAGACCTATACCGTCACCGCCATCGGCGACAGCGCCTTTGCTGGCAGCAACATAGTGACTGTGCATGTACCCTCGACAGTCACCTCCATCGGCGACTACGCTTTTGCCGACTGTGTGGATTTCGCCGGTCTTCCAGACGCAGCCTCGGCCTACGAGGTGGTGCCAGGCTCGGTGACATCGCTCGGACGCGGAGTGTTCAAAGGGTGCACTACAATGGATCGCATGAGCATAGGTGACGGCGTCAGGGTGCTGCCTGAAGAAACGTTCGACGGTTGCACCAACATGAAGCGTCTGACCCTTGGCCGAAACGTCGAACGCATATCGTGCCTAATACCGCCCAGACTATACCGCATAGCGTTCAAAGGAGCCAGAAAGCCCGAAATGCTCAGGGACGGGTTTGAATCGTGGACCAAAGTATGGGTCGACGAGCGCTACGCCGCAGCCTTTCCAGCCTCATGGAATGCAAACACCTACAGCATCGTACCGGAGCGTGAGAGCCTGATCTTCTACAAAGGCCATTTCCATCCGGTCAACTTCACCATGACCTCGGCCAACGAATGGACCAATACACAGGTTCACCACATGTTCGGCTATCCGGGCATAAACTACGGAGGCGGTATTGAGCCGTACCGTGAGGTGACACTTGTATTCGCCCACAACCAGTTTGCCGGCGACAAACAGAGCAACGACCTGATCGCCCCGCCCTACCGTGTGGATTTCTCCGATGACGCGGCCTATCTGTTTGCCGAAGGGCTCGAATACAACCGCGACACCCGCAAAGGTACCTTCAAGATAGTCATGCGCACACTTGGCGACCAGAGCGTGACCGTCACCGGCGTCGACGCCACCGAGGCCTCCTACACCTGGCCGGTAAAGGTGATCGAGGGCGTCCCCGTGACAAAAATCACCATAGACGGACCACTCACCGTGGAGATCGGCGGCACAACTATGAAATACACCGCCTCGTGTATATATGAGGGCAGTGCCGATTCGCAGCAGCCGCTCGTACCGAGTCGCACCGACGTGTTGTGGAGCTGCGATACCCCCGACATGCTCACCATAGATGCCGACGGCACCGTACACCCCCTCAAAGCCGGCTTCGCGACGATACGCGCCACGAGCGCCGATCCGGCCTGTTACAGCGTGGCGGCCATCCTCACTGTCAGAGTCGACGACGGCAACGCCGTGAAGTATACCGTCAAACAGACCGTTCCGACAGCACCATACACCGTAAGCATGAACGGCAACAACATCGACGCCAAAAGCATCAAAAAACGCACTGTCAGCACCGATTTCTACTACTTCTTCAACTCCGACGGCACGGCCGAGATAACATATCCGGGCGCCAACCGCCACGATACGTTTGACAACAACGAACAGATACCTGCCACCCCCTATAAATTCGATTTTCCGGGTCATGAACCGGTAAGGACAGTCAAGGCCGACGGGACGCTCGGCGACTTCTGCTTCTATACGTCCACCATAACCAACTTCCTGCTGCGCCATTCAAGCACCGCGACCAATTATCTTGAAGCATTCCGCAGCTCGCTCTATATCGAAACCATGCCATACACTGCCGTGGAGAACCCTGACGGAATTCAGCAAGCCACACTTTACAGGGCAAACCGAATCGGCAACCACGCCTTTGCAGGCAGCAACATACGCTACATCAGCTTCTACGACGACTTTGAAGCGCAGCTCAAGCGACCTCAGATCGAAGAGATCGGCGACTATGCCTTCCTCAACTGCAAGGAATTCCGAGGCATATTCCCCGGCTCACACGATCGTGTTGTACCAAAGACCGTCAAAAAGATCGGTCGCGGCGTGTTCAAAGGGTGCGAAAAAATGAGCAGCATGATCATAGGCGACAGCGTGGAGGTGATACCCGAAGAGACTTTCGACGGATGCACTTCGCTGACCCGGCTCACTCTCGGCAAATCGGTCAAGGAGGTGAACTGCGCGATCAAGTGCGACACTATCATCATACGCTCGGCAAAGGTGCCGGCATTCAAGCGAGGTGTAACGGCCAACACCCTCACCACCGCACCGGTGGTGTATTACATCGAGGGCAACGAAGCCCCGGAGGCCGGCGCAAGCAAAACCTTCTCCGAAGCCAATGCGCTGCACTTCAACGTGTCGCCAGAGGAGATGTATTTATTCACCAACACTACCGGACGGGCTGATGTCGACATCAAGAGCATAAGCGATCCCGACCGACAGTGGGGCACCGGCATCGCCGGTCATTACCCCTATCCGAAGGTCAATGGCATAACGTTCAACCGATATGCCGACAAGGACAAAGCGCCCGGCTGGACTCCGGTGATTACAGACGAATGGCCCTCCGACGCCCGCGCCATAGGCCCCAACATAGCCGGCGGCAACTTCGACACATACACAAGCATAAAATTCCTCAACCCCAGTCCGAACAACGGCGCCAAGCCATTCAGCATACTGCTTCGCGCCAACGACGGCTCCGAGCAGGAGATCACACTGCCGGTGCACGTGAAGGATGGCAAAAAGGTGACCGGAATATCTCTTATATCCAATAAGGGCAATTTCGTCAAACCTGGAGACCAATGCATACTCACGGTCATCAGACAGCCGGGCAACATCAACGATCAAGACCACACCTCATACAGAGACAAGTATCAGTTCACTTCGAGCGACGAGAGCGTAGCCACAGTAGCCCCTGTCGGAGTTGTCACAGCTCACAAAGTGGGCAACGTCACCATTACCTGCCGCCTCAACGACCCCTATTCGGGCTATCCCGAAGCCACATTCGAGCTGTCGGTCAGAAAAGAGGGAACGGCTATTCCGTCGCGCACATGGAAGTATCACTTTCCCGTAAAAGACGGCGACATAGTCATGGGCAACATCACACGCACCGCGGTCGACTTCAGTTTCCTGCCCATCGAGGCTCCTGAAGGCGAAATACCCGGAGCCATGATCACATTCCCCGGAGCCACACAGGAGCGGATCGCCGAGCTGATCGGAAACGATGGGGCGACACTCCCGCGTCCGGATGAAAAACCATACAATACCCCATATACCTTTGCATATCCCGGCTACACCAACCGGCAGCTGGTAGCGCCGCATCTGGCCACTACGGTCACCCGCAAGGTGAGCGAATGGATAGAAACCCTGAAAAATCCATCAGGACAATATTATAAGTCGACCTACCGCTTCCAGCTCGACGTCCCGGCCACAATCGAGGTCGGCGACTCGAAATATGCCGTGAGAGCCATCAGCGCCGGAGCCTTCGCCAACAGCAATATAGCCCACATCGACATACCAGAAGGGGTGGAGGAGATCGGCGACTATGCCTTTGCCGAGGCAAAAGACTTCGTGGGCATCGAAACCAACGCACACAACACCATCATCCCCAACACGGTCAAGAAGATAGGCAAAGGCCTATTCCGTGGCTGCACCGCCATGACGAGCATGATCATCGGCGACGGCGTGGAGGTGATACCCGAAGCGACATTCGACGGCTGCAACAACCTCAAGTCTGTCGGCATCGGCAAAAATGTAAAACAGATCAACTGTGATATAAAACTTATTTCAACCGACAGTAAAGATTACACCATACTGGCATTCCAGTCAAAAGAGCCACCCACACTGAAAGAGGGGTGTAGTATCGAAGCAACTAACGTGAAAGTGCCGGAAGGCTCGGAGGAGGCCTATAAGAAAGCCTTCCCCCATCTGGCAACAAGGATGAAGTCATTCAAACTGTCGTTCACTGAAAAAGACAAGAAACTGACTGCTTACGCCGGGCAGCGGATACCGCTGAAATACTCCATACAGGAGCTCCCGACCGACGCCGTCACCTTCGACTTCATCTACCCGGCCGAGCCGGGGAGCCCCACATCTCCTCCCTTCAACGGCACCGTAAGCGGCTCATCGGTGGGAGTAGGCGGCGAGACCGGACGACGTTTCACCATCGAGTACTCCGACCTTGACGAAGTGCTGGCCGGCAATATCATAGCCCATTCCAACATTAGTATCGACGTCAAGTACAAGAACGTCGGCGAGCATCAGGTGATACTGACCTGGCTCGATGTCACCCGCGCGAGCGACACGATCACGGTCAGCACCGTAGAGGGTGTGCCCGTGGAGCGCATCATCATCAGCGCTCCCCCGTCGATACGCCCAGGAGCCACAGCCACAGCCACGGCGCGTCTGCTTGGCTACAACGGCATGACGCCGACCAACCCGAAGATCCACTGGCAGTCACTGAACCCCGATGTGCTGGAGATAGATCGTGAAACCGGCGAATTCAAAGGCCTCAAGACCGGCAAGGCCACAATAGTCTGCCACAGTGACGACCCGCTCAGCGGTGTCGACGAAGAAGCGACCATAGAGGTGTGCGAACTGATACAGACGGTAAAACTGATGGTAGTGGACGATGAGGGCAACGAACTCTTCGAGATCAAACCCCTTGGCGCACCCGGCACCACGTCGGACGACGACTGCGGCATATACGAGTGGACCGGCAACAAGGTACGCCTCAAGCGCGTGCTCTATCCCGAAGGAGTTCTGGAACCGGCCCTGTCGGAACAGACATGGAGCAGTACGTGCGAGGCCGAGAACCCGACATTCGCCACAAATTTCACCACGACCGGCGACGACGCCCAGCCCGCCTACGATCCGGAAAACATGGTGATCGACTGCCTTCACGGATATGCCCCCGGCGACAGAGAGGACTATGAATACGAACTGCTCGTGCTGAACATCAAAGGCATCAGGATGCTGGACGGCAACGACTTCACAGCCCGCTATCCGATCCGCGTCAAGACCGAGATGAAGGATATCGACATCGAAGTGCCACAGCCGCCGGCTCCCGACCTTCCCGGAGCTGATGAAGAGCACACCCTTGTGGTGGACGACGAGCACACCGACCGCATAGAGCTGAACGTGCGCATCGACAAGGACGCCACCGACCGCTACGTCAAGTGGGAGGTGGAGGATGAGGAGCTTGTCAGCCTCGCCGCCCTCGACGATGACGGCAACGAGGTCGACCCCAATCCGCAGCCCGAGCCTGATCCGGAACCGGATCCCGATCCGGAATTACCCGATCTCCCCGGCATAGCATCAACCTACAGTGTCAAGGCAAGCACAGCCCGCATGACGGCATCAACCGCTGCCACATCGGCAGTTGACTCCGACGACAAGATCGACTGCCGCGCCGTGATCCGCATCAAGCAGAAACAGGGCAAGACCATAGTGAGAGCCTACGACCCCGAGGGACGCGGCGCCGAATACCGCCTGACGGTCGACGTGCGCCGTCTGGCAAAGGCCATGGAGATCAACACCCTCTCGATCGTTGGAGCGGTAGGCTTCGTGGGCGGACGGATGAACGTCAACGCCACCATAGCCCCCGACGACGCCACGATCAACCTCAATGAACTCGTGGCTGCAAAACGCCTGACAATGACCTCGTCGGACGAATCGGTGGCCACTATCAACGAACTCGGCCAGGTGTGCTTCGTAGGAGCAGGTCGAGCCATGATCACCGTAAGCGTGGCCGACGGCTCCAACGTCAGCAAGACATTCAGCGTCAGAGTGACGCCGGTGCGCACCATACAGCTCAGCGTCACACCCCGCCAGCATTCGGGTCAGCCCGGCTCAACGGTGGCTCTCGCCCCGGTATTCAAGCCACAGAACGCCACCGACAAGAGAGTGGCATGGGCTTCTGACAACGAATCGGTGGCCACAGTAGACGCCTACGGCAACGTGACCCTCGCCAAGCTCGGCAATGCCATCATCACATGCACCGCCATCGAAGGCTCCAACGCACGTGGCACCGCAAGCATCCACGTGGTGGAGAACGCCGGCGAGGAGCAGCCCGACGATCCCGACGACCCTGACAATCCCGACAATCCTGACAATCCTGACAATCCCGACAATCCGGAGGAGTGGGGCGATCCGGAATTCCCCGATCTGCCGAGCGGCATCGACGGCGTGGGCGATGACAGCGACGGCGACAATGTGGAGGTAACCACCGACGGCACCGACATCATCGTCAGCGGCCTCGCGGCCGGACGCCAGGTGAGGGTCTACACCATCGAAGGACGCCTGCTGACGAGCGTACGCTCCACCGGCGCGACGGTAAAAATAAAGGCCGATTCCACCCGGATATATCTGGTGCTGACCCCGCAGCCTCACAAAGTGAAGATCTAAAAGTATATTTTAAGACATATCGCATTTCTACAACATCAATGAGAATACGACATATCTGCAACACAGCACTGGCTCTGACTCTGACCGCCGGCATAGCCCTGACATCATGCAGCGACGAAGAGATCTATCGGCCCGCACCCGGTGAGGAGCCTACCGACCAGCTGCGCTTCAACCTCCCGGAGGTCAACGAATGGTCGGCAAGCCGCGCCAAACCCGACTGGCTCGAACCCGACTGGCGCGAACATCTCACTCCAGGCACGTCAGCCTATTGGGACGCATTCGAGTGGGACAATCCCACATTGGAAAAGAACTGGGACATCATAAAGCTCAACCGCGTAGACAACCGCCTGTTCAAGCGCGACTTCGTGACCGTCGGCGCTGCCCCCGACGTATCTACTCCGAGCGACAGCACCTCACGACCCTACTACGACATCGACGGCGACGGCAAAGGTGACCCGGGATCATACCACAAAGTGGAGAACGACCATATCATCACCATTGACGAAACGCGCACGGCGGTAATGCCGCTGCTGTCGTCGGACGACTCGCAGACCGTGGGCCGCGTGACCATGAAGGCCGAGCCGATGACCGAGAAGCTGATGAAACGCTACGAGAAGATAGCAGCGAAATACTCGGCCGCCGGGAAAGGCTCGCGCGGATACTCGGTCGACGACCGCAACGTCACCGAGCGCTACAAGGACATAAGCGTCACAGCCTACTGTTACACCACCTGCGCCCAGAACTACGAGGAGCTGGTGGACATGGAGTGCTTCGACGAACACCGCGACCACAACCATAAGGTGGAGCTGATGTATGACTCCAAGGTGAGCTATAACAAAACCATCACCGACGCCACCGGCACAGGCTTCTGGACCACTGACACCATCTTCTACTGGACCCAGATGGTAGGCGTGGCCAACCGAGTGAGATTCTTCGCCTACGCACCCTACGACATAGCCGTGCGCACCCCCGACGCCGACCGGCAGAAATATCCAATGATACTCGATCCCGACCAGAAACGGGGCAACATGGACACACCCGAACTCGACTACCTCGTGCCAAGCGATCCGAAAGAGCAGCAGGATCTGAGCGCCACGGCCGTCACCTGTCCCGGCGACTACACCCGCACGGTGCCGCTGAAGTTCAACCACCTGCTGACCGGCGTGCGCATACTGATCGACGACTACTACATGGGCACGTGCATCACCAGCATCAAAATCAAGGGAGTGCGCGACCACGGACGGTATACCTGGACAAAGAAACCCGACAATCTGGCCACATCGAGCGATGACAACGATGTGCTGAAAGGCACATGGGATGTGGACACGGAGAAGGAGTATGTGGAATACGAATTCACCCACGAAAACGGCGGTCTGCTTGACAAGCCGCTCCCCAACGAACTCGACGGCGACCAGTGCCGCTGGGAGATAATCGACTTCGAATATCTCATGCTTGTGATGCCTCAGGTGCTTACCCGCGACGCCATCATGGAGGTGACCTTTCAGGAGGAGGGACAGGAGCCTGAGACCCATTTCGCGCATATCGACTGCAGAGGCACATCCGACAATTTTGACTCCGACAAGGATCCCGACGAATGGCACCAGGGAGAGATGATCACCTACATCATTAGCACCTGGGAAATAGAGTATGTGCTCAAGCTCGTCAAGGCCGGAGGAGTCTACCCCTATCCGGGCGGCTATGACAACAAAACCGTGGTAAGCTACGCCATATATTACGAGCGCGGCACCACCAACATACAGAAGATCATCCCCTGTCCGTGGGAGCCGGAATTCTACGACGCGCAGACAGGTCAAGTCATCGAGCGCCCCTACTGGGTCAACGTGACCTACGACCGTCCCGAACCGGATCCGAACAAACCGGGCGATGACCTTCACGGCGAATATCCGAGAGAATACCGCTACAAGGACGGCACCACAGATCCATTCGGCACCCCGCTGGATTTCATCGAGGACAAGGTGTGTCACGGACATGTCGACGTGATGCGCTACGGCGCCCAGCTGTGGGGAGGCCGATCGGAGATGATGGTGGAGCCACTGGCTGAAGCCACGCTTGAGAAGCCGGTGAATCTCGCCGTGTACAACTCCATGAAACATGCCGGAACAGCTGAAAACTCAGCCAACTGCTATATCATCAACCAGCCGGGCTACTACAAATTCCCGATGGTCTACGGCAACGGCCTGAAGAACGGCGCACCGAACACCACCGCATGGACCGAACAGCACGGCACCACGGGCTATCCGCAGTTTGTAGGCTCCAACGGGCAGATACTCTCCTCGGAGAAACTTCCGACGATAGCCGACGCCGCGATAGTGACGTCGAACGCCCAATATGCCGTGCAATTAGTGAAGATCGACCAGGACTACCTGACCATCTACGTCGACCCGACCTATATAGACCAGGGCAACTCCATAGTGTGTGTGCGCGACGGCAACGGCACCATCCTCTGGAGCTGGCATATCTGGACTACGGACTACGATCCGTATGCCGATAAAGGCACCGTCAGCGTGAAAGTGCCTACCGGAAACGGCTGGAACAAGGACGAACGCTTCGACATGATGCGTTTCAACCTCGGCTGGCATCGTCCGGACCAAGGCGACGCCGGCGACGGAAAGACGCCGCGCCGCGTGATGTGGCGTCCAGTACAATCACACCGCCACGAGGGGCACACCATCACCCGCACCACCCCCAACTACTACTACATAGAGCAGGATCCCTACGAAGCCACCAAGACCGGCGCCGCCCCCTTCTACAACTGGGGACGCAAGGATCCGCTGATGAAAATGGTGCATACCCCCTTCGACAAAGCTCTGCTGCTCGACAACACCTACTACGGAGCCACCTACAGCCTGCGTCGCACATTCGACAACGAAAAGCTGACGAGCCGGCTCGACGGATCGAAAGAGTATCGTCTCAAGGACGGATATTATTTCTACACACAGATGAAACTGGAGTGGGCCATTCAGTTGCCGTGGGCCATACCGTTTGCCTACAACGCCGACAATCCCGGCGCCACCCACTCACAGACGCGCGGCATGACATGGTGGATCGGCCCCGGCACAACGATCACAAACAATCCCGTGCAGATCGTCAACACCACCGGAGTGGACGGAAGCACAGGCCTGCCTGTGTTAGGCACGACGGGCACACCAGGCAACGCCCTGCTTGAAACCGCCATGTCGGGAGGCCAGATGGTGTTCCACACAGAACTGTGGTGCATAGGCCAGAACAGCGACACCTACCTCGACAAGCGCGGAGAGAACGGCGCCGCTGGCGGAACGGTCCACAACGTGGTGAAGACCATCTACGACCCGTGCCCGCCGCTCTTCACCGTGCCACCGGCCCGAGCCATGGAGTATCTCAACATCACCAATTCACTTAGCTACAACAGCATCGACGACAGCTACGGCTATGTGTCGACCCAATACATGCAGCTCAAGAGCCATCTATGCTACGGCTACACATTCTATAAAGACTATGACTCGAAGATACGCGGCCTGACCGACGACGACCACACGGTGTCGCTCCCCGCCATGCCCTTCCTGTCGCCACTGGCCGGAGAGAGCACCTGGGACAAATCGTCGAACGTCTACTGTATACCCTACCTGAGCACGTTCATGAACCGCTCATGCACGCTGTGGGAGGCCGACATATCAGTGCCCGAATCCACCCTTAAACACAAAGGATGGCTAAGCTCGTACTACAACATCACGGGCATGTTCATAAAAGGCGCATCTGCCGGAGGCATCAACGGCATGGGTCCCACCGAGACCAAGTCGACACATCTGGGACACAGATCGACCGGCAACGATTACAACAATTCCGGCCGCCAGATACGCCCGGTGCGCGAAGTAGACTAAACTGCCTGCGACATAATCATCTCATGAGGCACAGCGCCGTCGGCGCTGTGCCTCATGGTTTGTTTAGAGCGCGCTCTACCCGATGGCTGATATACGGCGGCGTGACAGCGACATGTAGCAATGATGTTACAGAACGTCACTATCCGTTAAAAAATCATTACCTTTGCCGCTTCAAAAAAAATAAAGACAGGCAATCACGCCACACAAACCTACAAACGTCCAGCATGAATCTTTCCGGACCGGTCGATTTCCGACCAAAGCTGATCTCCTCTCTCCGCGACTACTCGTCGAAACGTTTCAAGGCCGACCTCGTGGCCGGCATCGTCACAGGCATCGTGGCTCTGCCGCTGGCCATAGCCTTCGGCATAGCGAGCGGCGTAAGCCCCACGACAGGCCTCATCACCGCGATAATAGGCGGCTTCCTGGTGTCGGCTCTCGGCGGCTGCACAGTGCAGATAGGCGGCCCCACGGGCGCTTTCATAGTGATCGTCTACGGCATCATAGCCGAATATGGCCTTGAGGGGCTGGCGATAGCCACCGTCATGGCCGGCCTTATACTGGTGATGCTCGGACTGTTTCACCTCGGCACGGTGATAAAATTCATCCCCTATCCCATAGTTGTGGGCTTCACCGCCGGCATAGCGCTGACCATCTTCTCGACGCAGATCAACGACTTCCTCGGACTCGGACTCAGCGACGTGCCGAGCGAATTCCTGCCCAAATGGGGCGTGTATCTGAGCCACCTGCAGCAGACCGACTGGGTGACGCTCGGCGTGGGCATAGCCTCTCTGCTGATCATCATAGCCACCCCCCGCATATCCAAGAAACTCCCCGGAGCGCTGATATCGATCATAGTGATGACGGTGGCCGTCTACTTCATCAACGGCATCGACGGCATCAGCATCGAGACCATCGGCGACCGCTTCGGCGCCCTCGCCACCGACATACCGCAGCCCCACGGCTTCACGCTGAGCATGGCCACCATCAACGCCCTGCTCCCCTCGGCCTTCACCATAGCGATACTCGGCGCCATAGAGTCGCTGCTGTCGTCGACCGTGGCCGACGGTATCACCGGCTCGCGCACCAACTCCAACACCGAGCTGATAGGCCAGGGTCTGGCCAACATCACAGTGCCGTTTTTCGGCGGCATCCCCGTGACCGGCGCCATAGCCCGCACGATGACCAACATCACCAACGGCGGCCGCACCCCGGTGGCCGGCATCATCCACGCCGCAGTGCTGCTGCTGATATTCCTCTTCCTGATGCCGATGATCAACCTCGTGCCGATGGCCTGTCTGGCCGCCGTGCTTATCGTGGTGTCGTACAACATGAGCGGCTGGCGCACCGTCAGATCCATACTGAAGAATCCCAAGAGCGACGTCACGGTGCTTGCCGTCACCTTCCTGCTCACCGTGATATTCGACCTCACGATAGCCATAGAGATCGGCCTGCTGCTGGCCATAATCCTCTTCCTGCGCCGCGTGATGGAGAACACCCAGATACGCGCCTATTCAGGCCAGCTCGATGTGGCCGAGGGCACTGAATCGACCACCCACGAGGTGCTCGACGTGGCCAAGGGCGTGGAAGTTTACGAGATCGACGGCCCGTTCTTCTTTGGCGTGGCCACCAAATTCGACGAGATGATGCGCACCTCCATGGCCGAGAAACCTCTGGTGAGAATCATCAGGATGCGCAAGGTGCCGTTTATCGACGCCACCGGCGTGCACAACCTCGAAATCCTCATCCAGTCGTCGCAGAAGGACGGCATCGACGTGGTGCTGTCGGGCGTCAACGAGAATGTGCACCGCGTGCTCGAGCACGCCAACGTGGAGCGCATGATAGGCCAACGCAACATCTGCGACCATATCACCCGCGCCGTCACTCTTGCCAACTCCATAGTAGCCGAGCGACGCTCCGAACGCCAAAAGACTGAATGACAGATCCTAGCGTCGCTTGGTCGGCATACACTCTGTTAACGTTCGTTACGAATCGCACCGTTTACACAAAAAAATTGCAAAAAAAGTTTGTCAGTTTCTAAACTTACTGTAACTTTGCAGCGTTTTTGAAGCTAAAGAATTGTTTTATTAATAAATCGAACGAAAATGAAAAAGTTAGTTCTGATGCTCGCTGTTGTATTCAGCGCATCGCTCTTCGCTTGCGGAAACAAGAATGCCGCTGAGACTGAGGCTGCTGCCACTGACAGCGTAGAGGCTGTTGTTGCCGTTGAGACCGAGGCTGTGTGTGACACCCTCACCAACGACACCATCGCCGCCGACACTACCGTTGCTGTAGCTGTTGCCGAGTAATTACAACTCGCGAAAATCCTTTTAAGGCACTGAGAGCCGGATCCGACATGGATACCGACTCTTTTTTTGTGCGTTTTTTGCAGCCATGAAACAACTTTAACCGCGCAGACAGCGTTTGTATATAACAAGCGCCGACATCCCGGCGCAGACCCAGCGGCGTCACACGTCCGCCATCATGCATAAACAAAACCTGACATGATACAGAACATCAACTTCCGGAAGTTTACCGACCACCTGAGCCACGCAACCCTCCTGACCATACCCGGCGAAGCTACAGCCGCCGTGCTCACCATACAGGCCGCCATGGGGCTTTTCGCCGTGTCATCGGCCATAAAGTCGGAGAAACTCTGCGCCGACGACCAGGCCACCAGACTGCTCCAGACACAATTCGGCATTCTCAAAGAGCAGCTCGAAGCTACAGCCAACCGCTGCTTCACCGCCGGCAAGGCGCTCAACGCCGCCATAGTGGCCGAAGAGAAGAAGGAGCAGGAGGCACTGTTCGGCGAATGCGCCGAAGCCAACCTGCAGACCGCCCGCCTGGCCGCCGACCTGAGCCGCCTGCTCGGATCGCTGGCCGCGATTGATGACCCGATGGTGTCGTCGGTGGCGCAGCCCGCTCTGGTGGTGACCGGCACATGCCTCGAAGCCGCCAGGCTAAACGCCAACTTCTTCACGCCACATCTCGATGCCGCCAAGGCCGACGACTACATCCTTCAGTTCAAAAACCTGACAGAAGCCGTCAACGGCTGACACCGCTCCACTGACCGGTATCCCCGCCCATACCACGACACCCCTCAACGCCAAGCCGCGAAGAGGGGTTGCGGCATATCAGCCCATTTTTCCGGCCACATAATGCCGGGGCGCCGGGAATTTTCACTATTTTTGCAAAACAAACACCACAGCCCATGAGCCAACAGGTAAAACCCAAGAAAGCACTCGGACAGCACTTCCTGACCGATCTCGACATAGCACGGCGCATCGCCGCCACCCTCGACGACTACAAGGGCCTCCCGGTGATGGAGGTAGGTCCGGGCATGGGAGTGCTCACACAGTTTCTGATGGCCGATGGCCACGACATAAGCGTGGCCGAGATCGACGGCGAGAGCGTGGATTATCTGCGCAGCCACTTCCCGGAGCTTAAAGGCCGCATAATCGACTGCGACTTCCTGAAACTCGATCTGGCGCAGACCTACCCCGACGGACAGCCTTTCTGCGTGATCGGCAACTACCCCTACAACATATCCTCGCAAATATTCTTTCATGTGCTCGACTACCGCGACCAGGTGAAATGCTGCTCCGGAATGCTTCAGCGCGAAGTGGCCGAACGTCTCGCCGCCCCGGCCGGAACGAAGACCCGGGGCATACTGAGCGTTATGCTTCAGGCATGGTATGACGTGGAGTATCTCTTCACCGTGCAGCCGGGAGTGTTCAACCCGCCGCCCAAAGTGCAGAGCGGAGTGATACGCATGCGCCGTAACGACGTGACCGATCTGGGCTGCGACGAGCGACTGTTCAAGACCGTGGTGAAGACAGCCTTCGGACAGCGCCGGAAGACCCTGCGCAACTCCCTGCGCGGCCTTCTGCCGGCCGGCACCGGCGCCGACGAGCTGCCGATGGGTCAGATGCGCCCCGAACAGCTCACTGTCGGACAATTTGTAGAACTCACCAATTTCATATCCTCACTCCGCGCACCCAAGCAATGAAAGAATACACCCACGAATATCTGGAACACATAAGGCAGATCATAGCCGAGCGCAACGAGGAGGCCGCCCGCACGGAGCTGGCCGACCTACACCCGGCCGACATAGCCGAGCTATACCAGCAGCTCGATCTGGAGGAGGAGGAATTTCTCTACAAGCTGCTCGACGACGAGATAGCCGCCGACGTGCTCATGGAGCTTGACGAGGACGACCGCCGCAAGCTGCTCAAGGAGATGCCAGCCGAGGAAATCGCCCGGCAGTTTATCGAAAACCTCGACACCGACGACGCCGTAGACATCATACAGGAACTCGACGAAGAGGACCGCGACAAGATCCTCTCGCACATCGACGACGTGGAGCAGGCAGGCGACATCATTGACCTGCTGAAATATGACGAGGACACCGCCGGCGGCCTGATGGGCACCGAGATGATCGTGGTCAACGAGAACTGGAGCATGCCCGAATGCATCAAGCAGATGAGGATGCAGGCCGAGGATATGGACGCGATCTACAACGTCTATGTGGTCGACAACGACTACCGCCTGCGGGGCATACTGCCGCTGAAAACCCTGATCACCCACCCGTCGGTGTCGAAGATACGCCACGTCATGGAGGAGAACCCGGCATCGGTGAAGACCGACACGCCGATCGACGACGTGGCCATCGACTTCGAGAAATACGATCTCGTGGCCATGCCGGTGGTCGACTCCATCGGACGCCTCGTAGGGCGCATCACCGTCGACGACGTCATGGACCAGGTGCGTGAATCGACCGAACGCGACTATCAGCTGGCATCAGGTCTGTCGAGCGACGTGGAAACCTCCGACACCATCTTCACCCAGACCAAGGCCCGGCTGCCCTGGCTGCTGATAGGAATGCTCGGCGGCATAGGCAACTCACTCATACTCGGCAACTTCGAGGAAGGCCTCTCGGTCGATCCGACACTTGCTCTTTTCATACCGCTCATAGGTGGCACAGGCGGCAACGTCGGCACCCAGTCGTCGGCTATCGTCGTGCAGGGTCTGGCCAACGGCTCGCTCGACCTTCGCCGCTCCGGACGCCAGCTGCTCAAAGAGCTTGGCGTAGGCCTGATCAACGGCCTGATAATATCGCTGCTTGTATTGACCTACAATGTCATGAAACTCGGCCCGGGTCACTACTCCACCACCATGGCCGTGTCGCTGTCGCTCATGTCGGTGGTGATCTTCGCCTCGGTGTTCGGCACTTTCGTGCCACTGACCCTCGAGAAGTTCAAGATAGATCCGGCACTGGCCACCGGCCCCTTCATATCCATCACCAACGACATCATCGGCATGCTGATCTACATGGTGATCTCATCCGCTCTCATCATCCATTTCGCTGGCTGACCGCACATCTCTCCAGACATTCCCTCCCCACCTACCACAACCGCTGACCATTCGTGAATCACCCCGAACCACAACCGACGACCATCGTGGTCATTACCGACGCCTATCCCTACTGTGAGCACCCTGAAAGCGTCCTGGTCAAGCCAGGGCTTGACGCCCTTGCCTCACGGTTCGACCGTATCATAGTGATGCCCCGCCACCGGATCAGCAGTGTCCGCGACGAACATCTCCGACCCGGCATAGAGATATGCGATGATCTGGCCGACGCCACCGGACACGACGGACGGCTGCCGGTGTGGAGCGCTCTTGCATCGGCCGACATGGCCTATTGGCTCACGCACGGCACCGACAACCGCCACGCGCTGTCGCACTCAATCCAGGCCGTAGCCGCCGGACAATGGTTCACGCGCTGGCTACGGCGACACCCCGACCTCACATCGCAAAACACAATATTCTATACCTTCAGGCTCAGTCCGCTGACCTCGGGTCTTGCTCTCGCATCGCGCAAACTGCACCTGCGCATCGTGAGCCGCGCCCACACCGACGATCTGCGCCGTGGCAACCGCCAGCTACGCCTGTTCACCGCACGACACTGTAAGGCGATATTCACCACGAGCGACCAGACGGCCGACGTGATCCGCCGACGACTGTCGGGTGACCGACATGTGCACATCGAGACACGCCGTTTCGGATGTGTTGACCGGCGCGATAGCGCTCCGTCGCCACATATAATACACAACCAGCTGACCTTCCTCACTGTAGGGCCGATCACCGAGGAGAAACGCTTCAGCCAGATGGCCGAATATATCGACGCACTGGCCACCGCACGCGAAACTTCGATAAAATGGATTGTGGTAGGCGACGGCCCGTGCTACGACGACCTGAAAGCCACCCTCGGGCGGCTCACCCCCAACAAATGGCTCACAACCGAACTGCTCGGCGCAGTGAGCAACGACGACGTGCACGCGCTCTACGCCACCGGCAGCATCGACTGGACACTGCTGCTTGCCGACGACGGCATAGGCTGCCCGGTGGCTCTGTGCGAATCAATGATGTATGGAGTGCCGGTCATAGCCAACGATGTCGGCGGTCTGTCGGAGATGGTCGACGACGACTGCGGCATACTGCTGGCCGCCAATCCTGAAAAGGAGGAGTTCATACGCGGTATCATGCCCTATATCGACTCACAGCTGCGATACAGCCGCATGCGTCTGGGCGCTCGCGAGAAATGGGCGTCGGACTTCGACGCAACGCTGCTCCGCGACGAACTGGCCGACGATATGTCGAAACTTGTAACGTAAACAACGATGAAAGTCGCCGGCGCAACTTTTCGGCGTCCGGAAGCGTTTGTAATGTCAGTAACACAACATCATCATATCCATGCACACCGCCCCGCTTCCGGTAAATCCCCACGGCTCCCCGCTCAAAGGCATCAGAGGCCATATACTGACATTCAAGGCCAATCCGGCGCTTCACGACGACGCAGAGGGCTGCTACGACTATCATGCCGACGGCCTGATAGTGATACAGGACGGATATATCGTCGACGCAGGCGACTACAGCGCCATAGCTCCCGCATATCCGCAGATGAGGGATATCGACATGTATGCCGACGCCGTGGTAATGCCCGGTTTCGTCGACTGCCACACCCATTACGTACAGAGTCCGATGATCGGCTCATACGGCGAAACGCTGCTCGACTGGCTCGAACGGTATGCCTACCCTACAGAGTCGCGAATGGCTGACAAGCAATCGGCCGACGAGACGGCACGGGAATTCTTCAGGCAGACACTCTCCCAAGGCACCACCACCGCCAATGTGTTCGCCACAACATACGCCACGTCGGTCAATGCTTTCTTCGAAGAGAGCGAACGCTACAACACCCGAATGATATGCGGCAAAGTGCTCCAGGACCGCAATCTGCCCGAAGCCCTGAAGGATCCCTCGGCCGAAGAATCGATTGCTGTCGCCGGGGAACTGCTCGACAAATGGCATCGCCGCGGACGGCAGCTCTACGCCGTCATACCCCGGTTTGCTCCCACCTCGTCCTCCAGGCAGCTACAGCTTGCCGGGGAACTTTATCAGCGGCATATCGACACCGGAGTGTATCTGCACACACACCTGAACGAATCGCAGAACGAGATAGAGTGGGTGAGGGAACTGTTTCCCGGAATGGCCGACTACACAGATGTCTACCGCCATTTCGGCCTCGTTGACCGGATGACGGTAATGGCCCACTGCTGTATAATGGGCGAGAATGAATGGCAGACGCTCCATGACTGTGGTTGCGGGGTGGCCCACTGTCCGTCGTCCAACCTATTCCTCGGCGACGGAGAATTCGACTACCGCGAGGCCGTGAAGAGATCGCGTCCTGTCAGAACCGGAATCGGATCCGACACCGGCGGCGGAACAAGCTTTTCCATTCCTCGGCAGCTCGGCGAGGCCTACAAGGTGGCGATGTTGCACGGCTGTGGCCTTAGCGCACTCAAAAGCTTCTACATGGCCACACGCGGCGGCGCCGAGGCGCTACGGCTTGAAAACACAATAGGCTCCATAGCGCCGGGCTTCGAGGCCGATATGGCCGTGGTGGATCTAAGTCCGTCGGAATTCGTCGGATGGCGCATGAAATACGCCGCCACAGTATTCGAGAAACTGGCTGTCATAGCATCGCTCGGTCCGGACAACCTGATAAGAGCCACATACGTTGCCGGGCGGAAGGTCTACGACCGCGACCGCGGGCAGAAATGGATGTATGCCGACCACGCCGGGATAGAGCGCGTTTCATAAAACAACGGTCCTGCGTCAGATCTCGGATCGTGACACAGGACCGTCGGGTTTGTCTTCCGCTGTAATGCGGCTCAGATGCCGGTGCGCTTGCGTATAGCGGCAGGCACAGCCTCCTTGTTGACGTAGATATCCATGGTCTTGGCAAGGAAATAGGGCATTGACACATAGAAGTAGCCGCCGTATTTCTGCTTGTCGGTCCATGAGTTCTGCACCTTGTAGTATTCATTGCCGTTCTGGTCGGTGGCCTTGCCTACGATCACCATTCCGTGGTCGTCGGTTGTTTCCTGACGGTCGAACATATCCTGACGCATCTCCTGAGTGACCTCAATCTCCTTTACCGGGCCTTTGACGTCGTATTTCTCACGGTTCTTTTCAGCATCGGAGAGCTTCACCCAGCGCGACAGTTCGGTGCCTTCAAGATCGGCCTCGTCCTTGTCGGCAGGCATCACAGCGAATCCCTCTTTCCACTTGAAACCGCCTTCGCTGACGTCGGCAGCCCAAGCCACGGAGTAGCCCTTGTCGATAGCGTTGTCGACGATAGCCTTGAGATCGGCCAGAGGCACGTTCATATACTGGCCGGAGAGCCAGTTGTCGGAAACCTCAAGCACGAAGGGCTTGTCGAACGGATGGTGGGTGAACGAAGTGAACGTGGCGTAATCGTCGGGATTGATGCCGAGCGACTGTGCGAATGTCCGGGGAGTGTAGGTCTTGCCCTCGTATTCGAATGTCTGGGGGATCTCTCCGAAATAGGCGTTGAGTATGCCCTGCAGACCCTTGCGCCACGCAGTGGAGAGCCGGCGGTTGGGCTTGCGGTTGATAGCCGAAAGATAGCCCTGCATGGCGGACTCAAGCTCGCCGTGCACGTGATTGTCCTCGCCGTAGTTGAGTCCCTTGTAGGCCTCTTCGGGCATCATGCCGTAGGCTGCCCACACATAGGGAACATCGAGTCCGCTGCCACCCTGCGAGAAGTTGATCTTGCCGTTGGTGCGTATATATTTGTCGGCCTTGTCGTCGTAGGTGTGCCATACGACAAACATTTCCGACAGATCCACGGGCTTGTGTCCCTTGCGGATGATCTCGTTTTCGAAGAACGAATTGCTTGAGAAGCACCAGCATGTACCCGACTTGTTCTGGTCGCGTACCGGACCGGTCTTCACTGTCTTCACATCGGTGAACTTGAAGCCCTCGACCGAATCGGTCTTCGCGGCTTCCTGCGCCTGCACCGAGAGAGCGGCCGCCAGAGCAGCCATGATAATGATTGGTTTCATATAAGTAATTCTTAAAGATTAGTTGACATCATTAAACTCATCAGTAACCCGTGGGTCGCTGTGAGTTACTTAGTATGTGTATGAATATTTCTATTGAACAGCTCATGATGTTCAACCACAAAGTTACGCAAAATCGACGGCATAACACATTGCCGTATCAGCTTTTTTGCATAAAAGCACGCATGAAAGCGTGAAAAACACCGCAAAAAAAAGCAATCCTCACGGATAGCTCCTTCCAAGATTTATTTTACAGGGATGTGAACGACGGATCCTCACGGAGTGATCAGTCCACTTTCATATACAGGATAGTCAGCTATCTGCTGACCGGATTATGATACAATGTGATTTGTTATGGTTTGGTCAATAACGGAAATCGACTCGACGCTTTCGACAGGTTGTTGAGATTGCACAGGAAACCTGTCCGCCGTAGCACCGGAGGATCTGCCACAATTCAAAAAAGAGGAAAACGGATGTTGGATGGATGAGCAGGATCTAAAGGAATACCCCCCCCCATAACCACCTCATTCTCAGTGAATTGAGTTGTAGTTGAGGTTTTATCGAAAATCATCAGCTGAATCGCGCCGTCACACCGATAGCCGGAATGCTCTATCCGGGCAGCATCATAATGATGATTTGATCTCGATGCGAATGTTGACATAAGTTCAGCTTGCATTAATGATTATGGCACGAAATTACAAAATGAAAAGCAATTGCTCAACCGACATGAACATTTGTGGCCATTATGACCACGATTCATATTAATATATTACATTTTGGCCAATCATGTCTCCTACGGAGAACGGCATACGCTTACGAAAGGATGGCCGACTCGAGCTTCGACAGATCGTCCTGCAGGCGCTTCTCAAGCGGCAGACGCTCCTCGATGTTGCGGCATGCATACAATACGGTAGCGTGTGTGCGCGACAGGCGCGATCCGATAGCCTTAAGCCCCATCTTGGCATGTTTCTTGGCCAGGAACATCACCATCTGGCGCGCGTCGGAGATCTCGCGGCGGCGCGACTTGGTAAAGAGCTGGTCGGGTTCAATCTTGTAGTAGGCGCTGACCTCCTGGGCTATCATTTCGAAATTTATCTGGCGGCGGTTGATCTTCACTGCGTTTCCGAGCACCTTACGGGCAAGGTCTATGGATATTTCACAACCAAGCACCGTAGCATGGGCTATGAGCGACACCATGATACCCTCAAGCTCGCGGATTGAGTCGGTGACATTTCCTGCTATATAGTCGAGCACATCGGCCGGTATCACAAGGCCGTCCTTCATGGCTTTGCGCTCAAGCACCTCGCGCCGCAGATTGTAGTCGGGCTTCTCGAGTTCGGCTGTCATGCCCCATTTGAAGCGGTCGATCATGCGCTTTTCCATGCCCTCCATCATCGACGGGCGTGTGTCGGACGACAGTATGATCTGCTTCTGATTGAGCTGAAGATGATTGAATATGTGGAAGAATGTTCCCTGGGTGCTCGTCTTGCCTATCAGATCCTGAATATCGTCGAGTATGAGCACGTCGATGCTCTGATAGAAGTTTATGAAGTCGTTGATGCGTCCGCTACGCAGAGCTGTCGTATACTGGCTCTCAAACAGGCGTGCGGTCACATACAGGACGCGCTGCTGGGGATTAAGCTCCTTGATACGGATTCCGATAGCCTGTATCAGGTGAGTCTTGCCTACACCCGGCGACCCGAAAATAAATAGCGGGTTGAACGTCTTGCACTTCGGGTCGGAAGCGATCGCCTCACCGATGGAGCGCGCCACACGGTTGCTAACGCCTATACAGTAGTTTTCAAACGTGTATCGCGGATTGAGCTGTGCGTCGATCTCGGCAGGCTGCGCTTTTGGAGCAAACGGGTTGGAGGTGGCTCCGGGTGCGGGCGCCACAGCAGTCGACGGATTTGAGCTCTCCATCGTGACAGCCGTCGTGGGGTCATCGGAAACCTGGTCGAAGTGATAGAACAGCTTTACCGACGGGCCGTAAACCTTATGGAGCGTCTTGCTGATCAGTTTGAAATAGCGTTCTTCAAGCTGCTCCACAAAGAATTGTGACGGCACTCGTATATTAAGGTTTCCGTCAACAAAGCTGATCGATGCGACCGGCTTGAACCATGCTTCAAACTGTTCCTTGGGTAGATTGTCGTGGAAAATCGCAAGACAATTTTCCCACATCTGTATATGATTATGCTCCATTTATGTGGGGGAATTTATTGTTTCAAGAGGAGAGCATGCGCCCTTTTTCCGGATGCAAAATTGGGGCAAAAAAAAGTTATAAACAATCGCGATTTTATTTGCAAATCATAAGTTTTTTTCAACTATACTGAATCACAACGCCTTACACACAGCATAGGCCAACGTCCGACCGACATGATAACATACAAGAATAAACCTATGATAATGTGGTAATTACACACTTATTGTGTCGCTACAGTAAAACGCCCGTCAGTCGTCGCAAAATGTTAACGACGGCATCAGCACTAACAAAACGGACCAACCCAGAGGGTCGGTCCGGCTTAGTCGTTATTTAGATCTTGTACAAATAAGATGCCGCTTCCATGCAACATCTTTCAGGCATGAGATCAGAGCAGTTTGATGCTGATATATCGCTTGGGATGACGCTTCACATCCTGCAGAAGCGAGTCGAGGCTTCCCACGGCGCCATTGAGCGAATTATAGAGCGACGGATCATTTAGGAGCAGTCCGAGCGACGAATCGCGGCTCTGGAGCTGCCCCGAAAGCTCATTGAGACGTGCTGTGAGGCTCTGCACATTGGCCATCGTGGAGTCAAGTGGCATCTCACGCAAAGCAGCTGTGACCTGAGTGAGGTCGGCCGAGATCTGGCGGACATTGGTCATAGTGGTCTGCGCGTCGGAAGCTATGGCCGGTGTGCGCGCCATGGTTGCGGAGAGTGCCGTGGTGCTTCGCTCCAGATTAGCCATAACCGCATCGAGACGCTTCACCGCACCGAGCAGCGCCGGATCCGACACGATGGCTGTGACAGCCGTCAGAAGCGAATCGATTTTAGGAAGCGCCGAAGCAACCGACGGAAGTATGTCGTTGGTGACATTATCCATCAGTCCTGATGAGTTGACACCCGTCAGCTTGTCCCCGACCTGATGCATTCGCGTGTCCTTGCCCATTCTCAGCTCGATCGACGAGGTGCCGAGCATATCGGTGACGAGCACCGCCTCCGTACCCACCGGAACCTTCAGCTTACGGTCGAGCGACAGCTCCACTTTGATATGGCCGGGGTTGTCATACTCATAGTTGATCTCACGCACAAGGCCCACTTTGTAGCCGTTGACAGTCACCGGAGCCGACTGCGCCAGACCGGCGACATTGGTATATGATGCATAATAATAGTTGGCAGCCTTGAACACATTGACGCCTTTGAGGTAGTCGATACCGAAAAAGAGTATCAGCAGTGTGATCAGCACCGTCAGGCCTATCATCAGTTCCTTTTTCTGTATAGTCTTCATTGTCTGTTGGAATTATATCGTTGTCTAATTCATTTAATTCTCTTGCCATTGCGCGTCTTTATGACAAACGCGTCGGGGTACTGTTTCCTTACCTGCCTGAGCCGCTTCTGCGCATCGGACAGGGATGTGTATGACCCTACGGTGTATTTATACACGCGTCCGTCGACATAACACTCGACATCGGTCATCCCCTTGTATTCGCTCGATTTCTTACCAAGTCGTTTCGAGCTGGTCATGAACTGCACCTTATATATGATACGGTTGTCATCAGCCGACGCTGACTTCGCACGGTCAACGCTCTTCGCCTCCTCTGACACCTGCTTTCCGGACGATACGCGGTCAGATGCTTTTTCCGATACAGTCGCGGTATTGTCCGCTTCCGAAACCTTCTTTCCGGCAGAGTCAGCTGAGGGCGTCACCTGATGTACAGGCTCGTCGACCGGCGTGAGCTTGCGCTGCGGCTTCGGCATGTTTTTTCCCTTGGAAGCGACCTTCCCGCCGTTGACAGTGGCGGTATGAAGGTCGATGGAGCGCTTATACTCACGGAAGCCATTGAAAATGGCCTGCGCCATCTTCTCACGGCCCTTGTTTGAGGCCATATACTTTTCCTGCACAGGATTGCATATGAAATCAAGCTCTACGAGCACCGCCGGCATACTTGTCTTGAACAGCACCCAGAAATTGGCCTGCCTTACGCCTCTGTCGCGACGCCCCGCAGTCGCGACGAGCTCCTGCTGTATGGCCTGGGCGGCAGCCACGCTTTGCTCCACGTGCTTGTTGCGGCTCATCTCGAAGATGATGTATGACTCGGTCGAGGACGGATCGAATCCTTCGTAGACAGTCGAGTAGTCGGCCTCAAGCTTCATCACGGAGTTCTCGCGCATGGCCACGGCAAGGTTCTCTTCCGTACGGCGGAATCCAAGGGTGTAAACCGAAGCTCCGGCCACGGTGCGGTAGTTGCGCGCCTTTTTGTCGATAGAGTTGGCATGGATGGATATGAACAGATCGCCACCCGCCTTGTTGGCTATGTCGGCACGCCCCTGGAGAGTGACAAACGTATCATTGCGGCGGGTGTAGACCACCTTGACATCCTTGAAATTATCCTCAATAAGCTTGCCCAATTTAGTAGCGACAGCGAGATTTATATCCTTCTCACGGGTGATTATGCCTACGGCTCCGGTGTCGCCACCGCCGTGTCCCGCGTCGATAACTACGGTAAACTTTTCCTCTGCAGCGGCTGTCAGCGACATGAACGCAACCGTCAGCGCTATAGATATACTGCGTATTATGCCATGCATGGTTTCGTCAATTGTTCTTTTCAAAAAGAGATTACGGACATGTCCGATCCCGACGGACATACCGCTATCAAAGCGCAAAGTTAGTAATTATCATCCATTTTTGACCACATTTGCCACAAAATCGGCCACGAGAGCCAATGTTGGGTACATTTTGTTTAACTTTGGCTTCATGAAACTGACGACATTACCTATTGCAGCCCTTGTGACAGCTATCGCATCGTGCACAACCTACGAAAACACAGAAATACCGGTGGAACGAATCACCACGGCCGAGGCGCTCGCATCGTCGCCCGACGGTGCGCACACCATAATGCGCGCGTTAGGAGCCGACGACGACACAGCCGCCACGCAGCAGTGGGTCTATCGGTTCGGCCAGTCGGAAGCGATGAGGATCTTCGGCCATGACGCCGACTCAATCATGCCTTCGTTGCGGCAGTTCTCGTCCGACATCGGTCGACTGCACCGCAATATGGCGTCGATACTACCCGATGCTCCACCGCTCCGCCAGATCTATGCTACCGTCATACCATACTCGCAATCGCTCATACTGATGTCCGACACAAACGGCATAACGATAATCGTAGGCCTCAACCATTATCTAGGAGCCGATTATGAAGGCTACAGTTCCTTTCCGGCCTATCGGCGCGCACGCAAGACACCCGAATGGATGACACGCGACATTGCCGAGGCAATAGTGCGCACGGTGTATCCTTTGGAGAGCGACGCACACCCCACACTGCTACAGCGGATGCTCTACGAAGGCGCCGTGGCCGCAGCCCTCGTCAGACTGATGCCGGACAATGAAGCCCGCGCCATAGGGATAACCGACGATGACTTCGCGCAGCTTTATCGGTCCGAGAAAGAGATATGGCAGCGCATGGCCGGATCCGACCTGCTATTCGACCGTTCGGAACGCACAGCTTCCTCGCTGCTGCACGAAGGCTCCCCGGGGACGGTGATCGGACGCGACGTGCCGCCAATGGCCGGCCGACTGACAGGGTGGCGCATCGCAGAATCATACCTCAAAGCCAATCCCGAAGCCACGCCTGAATCGTTGCTGCAACCTACCTTCTACCTCTCCGACAAAACCCTGCGCGAGGCTAAATATATGCCCTGACAGCCAACGTTAACCTATTTTAACCCTCTGCTGCAACCCGCTCCCCAAGCCGTACGAAAGCCGATACAGACCTCACTGGGCACCTGACAAATTGTGTACGCCGCAATATTTTTGTAACTTTGCGGTGTTTTAAGAAAGGTGTCAGGCGAAGAGTCGCCTGCAGATGACGCCGAAAATCGGCGGGGCAAGCTTTCTGATACGGCAGCACCACACACGTGCAGCCGTAACGCCACCCTCCTTCGGAATGCCTGCCTTATGTGTAACATTAAACCTTGACAATGAAGAAAACAATGAAAGTCATTGTGCTCTTCGCCGTTCTTGTCATTTCAGTATCCGCTTATTCCGAGCGTGTGTTTGAAGCCGCCGAAGGCTACAACGCTCCATCGATGACGATTGAAAACAGCGACACGACGCTGTCGCTTGCGGATATGAAGGGACGCTATGTGATCGTCACATTCTGGTCGTCGGCCGACGCCGACTCACGCCTCAGGGCCTACCGGTATGACGAGGCAGCCAAGCTGCTCCCGCAGGAACGATTTTGTCTCTTGTCGGTCAACTTCGACCGTAGCGAGCGCCTCTTTCGTGAGATAGTGCGTAGAGACAATCTTAGCGCGGAGAACCACATCCATGTCGACGGCAGCCAAGCCAACAGGATCATCCATGACTACCGGCTGACCGAAGGATTCAAATCGCTCCTTATCGACCCGAAGGGACGCATCGTGGCGATGAATCCAAGCATTGAAACTCTGACCAAAATGAGTATTTGAGGCTGACAACATCACATTCCGGAAGGAAGCAATTCCTCCCGGCTTTTTATTTTTATAAACCTTATTCCGGAACAGGAACGTTCTATAAAAGAAAATTCTTAAAGATTGTCTAAGAAACTGTTTAAAATTAGAATTGAAAAAATGTTATAGGGCATAACAAAC
>ERZ777305.1312-NODE-1312-length-30847-cov-6.095869_pt1 | contig 30847 bp, 30 predicted proteins | sample MGYA00374965_ERZ777305 | MGnify/ENA primary metagenome ERZ777305 (study PRJEB29328, sample SAMD00013331) | mouse gut metagenome | study: EMG produced TPA metagenomics assembly of the Metagenome analysis of fecal microbiota from mouse which was promoted... | reverse complement strand
TGTTGTAGTCCATCATGGCCTTGCCGTTGGCATACGACTCGTAGACTTTCGTTTCGGGCCGGGTGAACTCGTCTAAAAAAGCCTCCCGCTCGGCGGCGGGGATGCGCAGCAGGGAGGCGATCTGGGCGGGGGTGTGCCCGATCGCTCCCATGTCGCGAATCCGCTTGAGTATCTGTTCGTCGATCGTCATCGTGCGGCCGCCTCCTCGTAGCTCAGTTTCTTACCGTTTCGCAGCAGGTAGACCTCGCTGCTGCCCACGGCGTTGATGTACCGGGCCACGGTGGCATCGACGAACTTCTCCAGCAGTTCCATCGTATAGCAGACCCGTTTGTGCTGTTCGCAGGCCATCAGCGTAGAACCGCTGCCGCAGAAAAGATCGACCACCACGTCTCCCTCTTTCGAGCTGTTCAGCAGCGGATAGGAGACGAGCGCCACCGGCTTCATGGTGGGAGGGATGTCGTTGCGTGTCGGTTTGTCGTAGTGCCAGACGGTGGATTGCGAGCGGTCGGCATACCAGCGGTGCCCCTTCCCCTCTCTCCAGCCGTACAGCACCGGTTCGTGCTGCCATTGGTAATCCTGACGCCCCATCACGATCGAGTTCTTGACCCAAACGCAGCACTGGGCCAATTTGAATCCGGCCCGCGCGAAGTTGCGCCGAAAGGCCAGCCCCTCGCTGTCGCTGTGGAATACGTAGATCGCCGCGCCGGGTTTGGTCACGGTGTACATGTTCCGGAATGCCCGGAAAAGAAACCTGTCGAAGGCGTCGTCCGACATGGAGTCGTTGGCGATCGTCAGCGCATCCTCCGTCTTTCCCTCATACTCGACGTTGTAGGGCGGGTCGGTGATCAGCAGGTCGGCCCGGCGGTCGTTCATCAGAGTGGCCACGGCGACCGACGAGCAGGAGTCGCCGCACATCAACCGATGCGGGCCGAGCAACCAGATGTCGCCGGGACGGGTGATAGCTTGTTCCGAAAGGTCGGCTTCGGCATACTCTTTCTCCAGATCGAGCTCGTCGAGCTGTTCGGTCAGGGTCATCTTGGTATCGAGCTTCAGATCGAGCGCTTCCGGTTCCACGCCGAGATCGAGATTGAACTGCGAAAGAGACTCGGAGGTGATCTGATACTTCTCGAACAGGATGGTGTCCGGATTTTTCTGCGCGAACTCGGAATTGTAGGCGGCGATCTCCTCGACGGCCTCTTTCTTGTCGGCGGCGTAGATTGGTTTGTAGGGTATCTCCGGAATCTCCATCCCGCGGTTCCGCAGGTGCAAGAGAGCTTTCTTCCGCTGATGGGCGTCGATGATCCAGAGCTTGCCGTCCGGATCGCGCCATGCCTTGAAGGAGTATTTGAAGCCCCGCGTTACGATGATCAGCGCGAGCTTCATCATCTTCTCCTCGTCGTGGAGTTTGAAGTCTTCCTGCAGCTCGTGAAAGTCGTCCAGCGGAGCGGTCGGCAGGTGGCCGAGGTTATGAACCTGTATTTGCATGGGATAGTATTTTTTTGAAAATGGCGGCACGCTGTTCGTGGCGCGTTTTGTGGCGGCGGGCTTCTTCGATCGCTTCGGCAGTGGCCCCCCGGCGATTCATCCGTCCGGTGTAGCGGCGGATGTTGTTGCGGCAGTTTTCGTATTGTCGAATAAACCGGTCGCGATCGCTGTTCCAGAGTGCGAGCAGTTCTTCGTAATCGGCCTTGTTCTTCAGGTACGGATGTTCGTTCAGAAAGACGCCGTGGTCGTTCAACGACTGGAGTTCACGAAAGCAAAGAAGGTTCTGAATGCGCAGCTCGGCCATCTCCTTGACATCGCTGTCGGTGGGGGCTGTGTCGAGTCGTTCATCCAGAACCTTCATCTGGCGATAAGTCCGGATACGGTCTTCGTAGATCACGAGGGCCGTAGCCGTGTCAGGATCTTCTAAGCATCCCCAGCGGATTTTGGGGTACTCTTGCTCTTTGAGGAGCTTTTTTTTTCGACGGGCACCGCTGCGGCAGCAGCCTCGGCGGCTTTGGCCTGTTCCTCCTCTTCGGCCTTGATGCGGGCGGCCTCTTCCTCCTCGGCTTTCAACCGGGCTTCTTCCTCAGCCTTGAGGCGAGCGGCCTCTTTCTCCTCAGCTTTCAACCGGGCCTCCTCTTCAGCCTTGAGGCGGGCAGCCTCTTCCTCCTCGGATTTCAGCCGGGCCTCCTCTTCGGCCTTGAGCCGGGCAGCCTCAGATGCGGCCCGCTCTTTCACGGCAGCGATCGTTCGACGATGTCGGACGATCTCCTCTTCGGTCGCGAAGTCGAGCAACGCGAACAAAATCGAGGAGGCGTCCTGCAGACGGTTGAAGATACCGCGTTTGAGCAGGTCGTGCTGGGGAGCTTTCTGTTTCAGAAGCTCCCGGTCGGCTTCGAGATGCGTTACACCGAGAAGCCGATCGTGAGCGTTTTTCTTTCCAATAAAATCCATAACGTAGAATTATGCGGTTTGAACACGGGTGCCGGAAACTTCGATCAACCGGGTCGGATCCAACACGCGGAAGGTAATGGAGCTGCCGGTCTTCGCCGTCCACGTCGCGCCGCCCTCCAGTACGAATGCCGCGCCGTCCTCGATGGTGGCCGCGTTGTCCGAACCGGCTCCAGTGACGGTGATCGTCCGCCCCTTGTCGCTATCGGTCAGCCCGCTTACTTTGGTTACCGGCACAGCTTCGGTCGTGCCGTTCGGCAGAATATACCGGTCGTTGTTGGCGACGATCGCGAGGGTGTCGGTATCGGCCGCGAGCGACACCGGTTCCGAACGAACGATGGCGCCGACGTATTTGTACGGCTGTCTCCATGTCGTATTCTCGAAGGTGAAGGTCAGGCTGCGTTTCTCCTTGTTGTTGGCCCGTTCCGACGTCTTCAGGATCATCGGCTTGCAGGGGTTACCCATCACGAAGTAGTTGTCCGACTCGCACTCCCGATAGATGATCACGAACTTACCGCCGGTAAACTCTTCCATGAAGTTCAGCAGCTTGTCCCGGTTCCCGGACATCTGGATGACGAACGTATTCGTATTGCTGGTCGTGAAGTCTCCCTTCTCGCTCTTCCCGTCGTCCGTCGGAATGTCGTGCGCTTCAAAATTGTACATGACCTCTCCGGTCTTGAGCGGAATCGTGCCGACCTCCCGATTGGCATTCGGTTTCGGAAAAGGTACGTTCTGATCTACCTGACTCAAGTGAACGAGCCACACCTGATAGGCGATCTGTCCGCCGGCGGCGTCTTTGTCCGAGGTATCTTCGATGTCGCCAATCAGCGCCATGCTACCAGCCAGAACCGTACCGCCGCTCACTGTCAGCGCGTCGGGCAACAGAGTCGTATCGAAGGCTGCGGCCGCCAGTGCGGTACCGGCAAACAGGCCGAACACCACGAGAAACAGGGTCAGCATCAGTTTGCGTTTACGAGCCATATCCATTTTATGTGCACGGATGGCCCGCTTGATGGTTTGTTTTTTCATGTGTCGATGAATTTTGAGGTTAAAAGGGGAGCCGCCGAACGGCTCCCACGAATCGTTTACAGCCTACCTGCCACCCGGCACGTTGGGCTGAAGGGCCTGATTGATGGTGCGGGTACCGCCAACGCAGCGTTCCAGCTCCCGGAACTTATCGCCGTCCGCATTCAGGATCACCATCAGGTAATCGCCCTTCTTGGTCGGCGTGAAGGCCTCGGTCAGATCGGCGAACTTGCCCGATTTCGCAATGGTCTGCGGATGGGTTTCGTCGCCGACTTCGATCAGGTAGGCCACGCCGGCTTTTGCGCCGACGATGTCGGTGATCGCTTTGGCAGCCGTGTTCACTCCGGTAACGTAATGGCGGAAGTCGCCGCTGACGGTAACCGTCTCGGCATCGGCGGCCAGCTCGACACACGGCTTGTTACAGAAGATCTCCTGATCCTCGAAACCGTGCGCCGCTCGTTCGGCTTTCGTCTTGAACGGCTTGCCGGCATAGGTGGCCGACGTCCCCTCTTTCCAGATGCTCCACGCCTTGACGTCTTCCATGTCGGACTCGAACTGCACGGCGTGCATTTCGCCGGCGGTCAGTTCGATCGACTGGATATTGCCCGGCTTCTGCACCCAGATGAACGGGAGGGTCTTGCCGTACGGACACCAGCGAATGCGGTTCTGGTGGTCGGGAACGACGTCGCCCTGCGGCCCGGTGAAGTCGGTGTCCTTGCCGTAGATCTCCCGGATCCCGGCTTTCCACATGGCCCGGTGGTTGGCATTCAGGATAACCTCGTATTTGTCGAGATCCGGAACGCGTTCGGAGAGGTACAACAGGAAATTGGTCACGCAGGCCACCATCGTCGCGCCGCTCGTATAACCGGAGAAGGCCGAGTCGTCCACCAGTGAGATCTTACCTTCGTTGTAGTACCGCAGCAGGGTGTAGTACACTCCGGTACCGGCGTTCAGCGTGTGGCCCGACTTGCCGTCTTCGGGTTTCACATAGATGCCGAGCACCTTCCGCTGGTTTTGCTCTTCGATCAGCTTGGTCGAGATGTTCAACATCGCCCATTCGATCATCGTCCACTTGATCGGGTCGGAGCCCTCCGTGTTCAGATAGCCGATGTACTGGCGTTCGATCTCCTTCATGGAGTTGAACAGCGTCTTGAACATGGCGTCGTCCACGTAACAGATCTCCGGCTGCAACTCGACGTTGCCTTTCCAGATACCGCCTTTCTGATAGGCCTGCGAGAAGTCCCCGAAAAAGGCGTTGATCATCACCTCGCGGTCTTGTACTCCGAAACGGCGCGGGAAGATGTCGTAGACGTTCCGGATCTCGGCCAGCCGGGCAATCAACAGGTCGGTACGGCGGGTCAGATACTGGTCGCCCAGTCCTTTCGGGTCGATTCCGATGCTGACACCTGCGGCCAACAGGGCCGGATTGAGCAGATTGGCCTGCCGCAACTCGTTGATACGACCGGCCACGATACCGGCATATGCACTGAGCTGCTCCCGGAACTCGGCGCCGACCTCTTTCTCCATGACGGCGTTGAGCGGTTGCGTCAGAGCGAGAGCCGGATTCAGCGCGATCCGGTTATACCGCCGCTCCATCGAGAAGATCGGATGTTCGATACCGCAGAAATAGGCATCGGTGTGGCCGGGGCCGTTCGGCGACAGGGCTGAGCCATTGACGGTGGCCGGCTTGTCGGGCAAGGTCTGCCGGCTCATTTCGCGGAGCGCTCCGGCGATGGCATGTGCCGCATCGACGACGGAGTCGGTGCGTTGAATCGGGGTGGCAGCACCCCCGGTCGGAGCACCCTCGGTGTCATTCGGCATACCGCCGCCGGCTTCGGCGAGGGCGTCATTCAGGATAGCCAAAGCAGCGGCGTTGTCCGCTGCCTCTTGAGACGGATCGCCGGCAACGGAGGTTTTTGCTTCCTGCTGCCGCTGGAACTCGGCCTGATCGGCGGCGAGCTCGGTGCCGTACTCTTTGCGGTACGCCGCCCGAATGGCCTTCCAGTCGGCAGTGGTCATCTCCTGATTCCGAGCCTTGTCCACCATCTTGAGCGAGGTGAACACGGCCTTCAATTGTTCGATGAACTTCATGTTGGTTAGATATTGGTTGATATTTGGTTGCTGTCGCGTACACTGACGCCGAGGTCATAGGCTTCCCGCAGCGCGGTACTCAGATCGGGCAGGATGCCGTCAATTAGACCGAGCTCCAGCGCCTCAGAGGCAAAGAAAGTTTCACCCCGGAAGACGGGATGATCGTCGGGAAGGTCGTTCAACTGCGGCCGGCCGGCGCGCACGTTTTTCTCGAACTGCTGCTGGTGCGGGTCAAGACGGGTCTTGATATACTCTTCCGGCTTGCCGTCGAGCAGATCGTTCTCTTTCTTGTTCTTGAGATCCGAACGGGTGGCATAGGCTTCCACCAGCTTGATGCCGAGTTGCTCGTAGTAACCGTCCAGATTGATCCCGGTGGTCATGGTACCGATACTGCCGATGATGTCGTTTTGCGTGAAGGCTTTAATGACTGTCGCCTGACTGGCGAGATAGTAGGCGGCCGAGCAGCACTGGTATTCGATGAAAGCGTAGATGGGCTTTTTGCATGCGCGCATCGCCTCGGCCGCCACATCGAGCAGCCACGCGACGCCCCCGCCGGAATTGATGTGCAGGAAATGGGCGAGTACGTTCGGCAGAGCGTCGGCCGCTTTCAGGTTGTTCAGGAAACCGGTGGTCGAGAACATCTCGCGCCAGCCGTAGCCCCAGTCGTAATAGAAGGAGGGATGAGAGAGGATCATCCCGGAGATGGGATGGTAGAATACGAACTCTTTATCGGCGGTGATTTCCGACAGGTCGAATGTTACGGCAATATCGCTGTCCGACAAGGCCGGAAGAGTCTTGACGATGCTGCGCGGGTCGAATGCGGGCGGCGGGGTATTGGCATGAAGAAGGTTCTCGACGACAAAACGGTCGAGAAACTTCGGTTCGACGAGTAGATGGGAATCGATCAGCCGGGCGAGAGAGAAGACCATTTTTTATTGCAAAAATCCGCTTCTCCGGCTGGAGAATAAAGGACTAACCGTGCAGGAGCGGCCGCAGGGATTTGCAGCTCATCTCGAACAAAACGGTCTCGGCGCGGGGTATCACGACCACCTGAACAGGAATATCGATCGTACCCCACGGGTGAAAATCGGTGCCGTCGTGCAGCCATACCTGTGCCCGGAACCGAGGAATCAACGACAGGAATGCCTCGGCCTCCCCTCGCGGGACGGCGACCTTGAGGGACTGGTCGTACAAGACTCCCTGCGTGGAGCTCTTCGCCTCTTCGTCGAACGAGACATCCGAATAGGTCGTCAGGGTCGACGGTTCACCGATCTGTCGGTTCCGGATGGGGGCGATCCGGACAAGGGACGAAAATTCTCTTTTCATAGCGGGCGGCTTGCTTTATTTTCAACAGTTTTCGGTGAAAATCGCGGCAAAATAATGCAACGTATTGATATACATTACAATGCAACTTTATTCATGATCCGACGCACTTTTCGGACGGCATAATTCGCCTTCTGACGCAAAGTTTCGTGCAGTTGAGTCCGGGTCGAAACCTCATAGCGGTAGAACTTTTTCTTGAGGGTTTCGATGTCGCCGCGGAAGAGGGTTTCCATTCCGTACTCCTGAATGAAGGCTTCGATGGCATCCTTGACCTGAAACCCGCACACTCGTGCGGTGCTGCAAAAGGCGGTGAAGTCGTTATCGAACTCGCGCTTGAGGGTGGCATTGATCTGCGCCTCCGCATGAGGCGTCAGGAAGAGGGCCTTCCCCCGGTGGGGATCGCTGTACTTCGAGCGCGAGAGTCGGATGGCCACAGCACTGTCATCCGGATCCGGCGCGGAAGGCAATACCCGATCGGAATGAGAAACAAGACTCGTGATCGCCATACCGGTTAAACTCCGGCTATCGACCAGACAATACCCGTCGTCCTGTCGCGGGAAACGACCGACGAAGTAACACCGCAAAATCGGGTCTTTGATATGAATCTTTACCTCCATGATCGGACTATACAAAGTTAATGAAAATCAGATAATTAAACAAGAAAAATTCACCTATTGCATCCCTGCCGAAATATTCGTTTTTTCGTGCTGCAAAAATTTGTATCTCATTCTCACCTACTACTTACAACAGCGCACAATGCGCTGGTTATCAACACTAAAAAGTAGTAGGTGCGAGCGCAGGCCGAAAAAAGTAGTAAGTACGTAGTAGATACCAATCTGAGGCGCATATTTATTTGTTATTCAAATCATTACGCAGAAAAGTAGTAAGTAGTAGCAAGATGTCGTTTCAATTTTATAAACTCTCTCAAAATATATATCTATATTGAAAAATATAGATATACACATGAGCGTGAGCGCGTTACACGCCTACAACGTCCGTACCAGATACTTGTACCTCCGCTCCCCAGCACCATAGATCATGTCGCGCCGGAATCCGAGCGCGGTCAGCGCCTCGCCCAGATGCTTCGGGGTCATGTATCGCGCCACCTCCGCGCGAACCATCCGCCGCCGCTGCAGATCCGCCAAGATCTCGGTCGGCGTCAACCACTGCGCTGTCGCATCGTCCTCCTCCGGAATATCGAAGGCCTGCTGCAGCACCGCACTGGCCGGCGTCTCGATCATATAACGTTGATTGGCCTCCTTCAGCTCGGCGAACTCCCCCTGCGTGTAACGGTGGTCGTAGTCGGGACTCTCGGCCAACGCGAGCGCCTCGGCCCACAGCCGGTCGACATCGACGTTCTCGGTATAATCGAAGTCGATGGAGTCGAGATAGATCGAGATAAAGCGACGCGTCCCCAGCGCGGGGCACAGGAAGCCTGATTTGAAGCCCGTCCGGTTGTTGGTGGTCGCCACTACCGAGGCGATGCGCGGACGCACCACGGGGCCGAATTCTCCCCGCAGTTTTACCGGCAGGCTCCGGGCGGACATCACTTTCTTGAACTCCTCGGCGGTGGAGGCATTCAGCCCGTGCATCTCATCGTACAACACGAGGAAGTTCGAGATAACAGCCTGATCGATGTTGAAGACGCGCCGATCGGCGTGGCTCATGGTCATCATCTCCCGGAGCGGCTCCGGGCAAAGAAACTTCGCCAGCGAAGTCTTTTCGTTCCCCTCGGTGGCACTGACGAAGACCAACGCGGCTTCGTTGGCCGACTCGCCGATCGCACACGCCGCAGCGGCTGCCAGCCACTTGCGAATGAACCGCGCGGCCATGTCGCGGTAGTATCCCTCCGGACGATCGTCGAATTCGCGCACCCGCAGGTGCGCGATCAGTCGGTCGATATGGGATTCACCGTCGGGTTCGATCTCTCGGAGGCTGGCGAAGTACTCCTTCACGGGGTCGTAGCTGGCGATTTGGTTGGGCGAGTTCAGCAGCATCCGGATGAGCGACTTGGTGTGCGGGATGCCGGCCTGCATCATGTGGATCGAGATGTCGTCGAGGCTCGGCGGAAAGGTGTAGGCCCGCGTCCCGGTGCTGGCGATCCGCATTTGTGTCCGATCGTACTTGTTGACCTCGATCCGGTAGTTGGCTTTCAGGAACTCGATCACCGGCGTAACCTTGTCGGCTGAGAAAGCGGTGCCGGTCGCCTTGAGGGGCTGAACGCGTGAGTTTCGTTTGGTTATCTTCATGGTCAGAATGGCAATTGTTGTCCCTCGGCCGGAGCGTCGGGGTGATAGTCAGTCAATTTACTGAGGTCGGGCGAATAGCGAAAGGCCGCGGTACCGAGCTTCCCGTCGCGCTGCTTCCGCACGAAGATCATCCCGACGTCTTTCGGCAACTCCGGGCCGCCTTCGTATTCGCTGACAATGAGTTCGGGATAGTAGGCCGGGCGGAACGGCATCAATACGACGTCAGCGTCCTGCTCGATCGCTCCGGACTCGCGGAGGTCGTAGAGCTGCGGCTGCTTGTCGGCCCGTCCTTCAGCGGCCCGGTTCAGTTGGCAGAGCAGCACGACGGGGATGTTCAGCTCTTTGGCCAGCTTCTTGAGGCCGCGCGAGATCTCGGCCACCTCCCGCTCCCGGTTTTGCTTGTAGCTCCCGGTGGTGTTCTCGCTCTCGATCAGCTGGAGGTAATCGATCACCAGCAGGTCGAGTTCTCCTTTGCGCCGCTTGGTGCGGGCGACGGCCCGGAGGCGGCCCAGTGTCGTCCCGGCGGTGTCGTCGATGTAAATGTTGAGTTTTCCGAGCTCGCCGCGGGCCTGCTCGTAGGCCTGCCAGTCATCGCGCCCCATGCGGCCGCTGCGGAGCCGGTTGCCGTCGATCCCGGCATAGGAGGCGAGCAGGCGGTCTGTAAGCGAAATACCGGTCATCTCCAGCGAGGCGATCATCACGGAGGCCCCCTGTCGCTCGGCGGGCGACTTGCTGAGGTGGAGCGCGACGGCGGTCTTTCCCATCGCCGGCCGTGCGGCCACAATGATGAGCTGGCCGGGCTGCATCCCCCCGGTCAGGTCGTCCAGCCCGGAAAAACCGTACGTCAGGCCGGGCATCTTGCCGAGGTTCGCCTGTGCCAACCGCTGATCCATTATCTCGCCATGCTCTTTCAGGATGGTGCGGATGTGTCGCTCGGTGCCGGAACCAGCGAAGAGCATATCGATCCGGGAGGTCATCGTGCCGTACTCGGCGACAGCGTCGTCGAAGTCGCCGGTGTAGCACTTCCCGGCGAGGGTGTTGCACTCGGAGATCATCGCCCGCAGAACGGCCATCTGATAAAGTATCTTGGCGTGATAACCGGCGTGCGCGGCGGAACCGACCGTCTGGGTCAACTCGGCCAAGTAGGAAGGGCCGCCGACAGTGTTCAACTTCCGCTGCCGTTGCAGCTGCTGGCCGACGGTCAGCAGGTCAACCGGGGTACTGTTTTCCGCCAGCGCCCGAATTGCGTTAAAGATTAGGGCGTGGCGGTCATCATAGAAGGTGTCGGAGGAGATCAGCCCGGCGACGTCGAAGTAGACATTGCGCTCGAGTAGCATCGCGCCGAGCAGTGCTCGTTCCAACTCGATGTCGTGCGGAGGCAGATAGCCTGCGTCAACTGATCGGGATGACGGTGATGTTCTTCTTGCCATTGTCGTCCTGTTTTTCATCGTTTGTATTGATCTCGAACACGTTTGCAGTACCGAGGGCCATGTAGAACTCGATGGCGGCGATCGCGGCCGCACGCTGGTTCTTGGCGAACTGGCGGATGAACTTCAGCCGGGCGATCTCCATCCGGCTCTCCATCACGATGTGGTGCTGCTCTTCCAAATACTCCTTGTAGATCTGCCATGCCTGCCGGAATTCGGCGTCCTGCCACGGAAATTCGACGGGCAGAGGCTGCACCGACGAGCCGATCAGCTCTTCGATGGCGTCGGAGGTCTCGACGACCTTTTTCCACGATCGTTCGACGGCCTGCCGGCACTTGCGGCCGGTACCGGCGTCTGGTACGAGGGTCAATGCCTCTTCCAGTCGCCGCCGGGCCTCTTCGAGCGCGTCCACATGGGCGCTCCATTCTTTATCGATTTTCATAGGATACGTTATTAGACACCCCCGACCGGCAAGGGCCGGGGGCGGATGGATTAGCATTGCCCGAAGCGGGCGTCATAAGCGCTCTGCATGTAGAGGCAGAGCTTCTCGAGGGTGAAGGCCCGGACGATGAATGTCCGACGATCAGCGAACTTGGCGCGCGCCGTATAGCGGTGGCTGGCGTCGCTCGACAGGCGGATTCTCCGGGTTTGAGGGTAACGGGCCATGAAGTAGGCCGTGAATTGGTCGCGTACGAAGCTCGGCAGCTTGTCTTTGGACGAACGGTACACCGTTCCGCCAAAGCACAATTCATTCGGTTGTCGCATTGAATGAAAGTGTTATGGAAGTTGAACAAAAAAGAAAGACGGAGCTTTCTCGGTCTGCGACAACCACATTCTAACTGCTTGTACAGGGAGAATGAATTGAGAAAGGCTCCGCCTGTGATATAGGCAGAAATAACGATTCTCCACTGCAAAAGCAGAGTTAAAATATAGTTGTCGCATTGCAAACATACTACATTTTGGAGAATTGTTGCAAGATGGCCGGCAGATTTTTCTGCGTCGGGGATTCCGTACGAAGCTCGGCAGCTTGTCCTTGGACGAACGGTACACCGTTCTGCCAAAGCACGGTTCATTCGTGGTTGGCATTGAATGAATGTGTTTTGAGAAGTGATACAATAAAGAAAGCGGAGCTTTCTCTTGGCGCCAACCACACATTCTGATCTTTCTGAGAATCGGGAATGAATAGAGAAAAGCTCCGCCTGTATCAGGCCGAAAACAACAATTCCCGCTTTCGTCAGAAAGCTATCAATAAGTATGGTTGGCACTGCAAACATAACACTATTTCGGGAATTGTCGGGCATGGTGGGGAAAATTAATCAAACAGGGTTCTGAGGGCCGTCAGGCTTTCGGCGGTCAGCGCCTTGCGCACGGCCTTTTCATGCCGCAGCTGCTGCTCGATCTCCAGATAGCGATCGAAGTCTGCACCGCTCTTCTCCACCTTGAGTCTCAGATCGGCCAATTCTTTCTGCAAAGCGATCGTTCGCTCGAAAGATTGCTCACGTGCGTCGTAGTTGATGTATCGCTTGTGAAAATGCTCGTAAAGAACATCATAGCATTCCTGCTTATATCTTATGATATTCTCGCGCGATTGCTCTTTCACATTATCCGGATTGATGGAAAATACCCATCCGAACACATATTTCAGAGGCAGACATAACATTTCTCGTTGTTTTCCATCTGCACCAACTGTTACCCTCTGGGTAACGGTTGAACTTAAAATTGCATCCGATTTAATTTTCTCGGACTGTCGCGGAAAGGCGATACCCAATACTTCACAAATCGGCTTGATCGGGACGAACATATCGGACGTAACGACGATCTCTACATGGTTGATGGTGGTGATAATGGTGTCTTTCATGATTATTCGGTTTTAGAGGTTTGTAGCATCAGTTTATCTAACTGGATGAGCAGTCGGCGAAAAGCGACCTGTTCAACCGGCGGCAGATCGTTCAGAATCCGCATCAGGGCAGTGTGAAGCGTCTCGGCCTCCTCGCGACTCATCTCCAATATGCTTATCCGTCCTGCGGCGTCAAGATCGGGGTACATGGCTATCGGGTTCGTTGTTGTCATTTCTGTCGGCGGGCGAGGCGGCTCAATCGCTGTTTCTTTTCGTCGTCCGGAGTGGTACGCGTTCGGCGGGGAAAGACTCGAATTATTCGTTTCATTCATTTCTGTATTCATAAGTATGGGGATACTTGCTCCTGCCGCAGACTCGAACTGCGGCGTTTGCCAATCAGGAGACACGCTGCACGGTAAAAATATTGGCCTCGTAATTTGGGGTAATCTCAAAATCATACCCCTGTTGTTTCAGTCGCGATTTGGCTACTCGAAAACCCGATAATAATGTATTTTCAATAGGATATTGTCGGGTTTCTCCAACGACGAAAGACATCAACGTAGCTCTATACTCCGGTCGAGTAATTAATCGGCCTCGTAATTTTCTTCCCATGCTTTATCTTAAATTTGAGGTTTTAGAAAATTTCATGAGCAAATATAATAACAATAATGAGAAAATCTCACTATCTAACTGAAATTATCTCAAGTAAACCACGCTTTTTCTCACAACTATTTGAAATACACACATCTACCTTTGAACCATGAATATTAGAGAGAACATCAGAAGGATTCGAGAATCGAAAGGTCTGAAACAGCAAGTGATTTCCGATGCGTTGGGCAGTGATCCTGCCGTAGCCAGCAATATCGAAAATGGGAAGCGAGAGATAAAAGTCAGCGAATTAGAACGGATCGCTCAAGCATTAGATGAAGACGTACTTTATCTCTTCACCTATCCGGAACGTTTTGTAAATGCAAATACGTTGGAAAGCTATTCGCAAAAGAAAGTATCCATCACGTTTGAAGTTTCTCCTGATATACGTGATGAATTGTTAAAGATAGTAGCTCAAAAATAACCTAAATAACATACTGGAGTATCCCCCAAGAACCAAACTATGCAGAAAATAAGAATTTAGTAATCAAAAGATTACTAAATGAACGTCGTCTCCCTCCAGCTCCACCTTTCGACACACCGACCGCAGGTCGGTCCAGAACAGACACGAGGCCGATTCGGAAAAACCGAATCGGCCTCGTTCTTTTTGCACCTCACCGCCCCATACCCACCCGAGACACTCCTCTCGCCAACAAGATGCCCCGCAAAAAAAGAGCGTCTCTCCCTGAAAAAGAGAAACGCCCATAAAATATTTTTCTGCAAAAGAGAAAGAGAATCAATCCCCCACCCCCGCATTCTGCACAATCACCGTGTTCCAGTCCTGAATCGAGATGAAGATCTTATCGATCGCGATTTCGATAAAGATCGGCAGCACCACCGTATTCGGATCCGCCGGATCGACCCCGCACTCCGTCGGAATCACCGGCACCCTCGCAATCCTCACCCCCTCCTTATACAACACCAGCGTCACCCCATCCCCGTCTCCGAAACGATTCATCCTGAACTCTGCCGTTCTCCGCCCCTGTTCCTCGTCCGTCGCCAACTCCGGCGCAAAACAGCACCCCTGCTCTCCCCCTCCCAGAATCTCCCCCTCTCCGTCTATCGTCCCCGGCACCCCCTCCAGAGAGGCCGAATAGGCCGTCAACGGCACCATATCATCCTCATCCTTCTGCAAGACCAGCTCCACCTGATAATATTTCGGCACCATCGCCGGACACGCCCTCGCCGGCGTCCCCCGCTTCACCATGTGCTTCGTGACACAGTGATACACCTCGTCCGATCCGGTGTATTCCTGTTCCGGATCGAGCGTCACCGCCAGCTCCTCCCATTTCGAAACTCCCGGTTCGAGTCTTGCCACCTGCGCCTGCTCCAGATTGGCGTAGCACGCCACGCGATATTCCCCCTCCGGCACCCCCGCCAGCAGCGTATCCACCCGTTTTCCCGTCTCCGCATCCACCCCGCTCGCCTTGACCGGCACCCCGCTTTCGAGCTCCAGCACATTTTGGAAGACCCCCTGCGGATCGTACACCATCGCATGCAACGTCCTGACCCGTTCATCGTCCGGGAACTCCAGCAGCAACGTCGGTTTCATATTGACCTCGACGTCCAGTTTTTCCGTAAGCGTACAACCGCTCCACCCCGCCATTCCTCCCAGTACAGTTGCCGCTAAAAGTAAAATCTTCCTCATTCTTTCTCCTGTTTATGCAGATACGGCGACATTTCCGGGTCGAGATTGGCCCGATATTCCAGCAAATCGTCCAGTTCGCAAGCCTTTTTGAAGCACTGTTCCCCCAGTTTCCACTCGCCCAGCCGCGAGCAGACGATCGCCCTGAGGTACTCCACTTGAGCCGACGACGGCAGCTCGAAGAGGATCTCCCTGGCGGCCCCGTTGAATCCCCTCGACAGCAAAGCGACCGCCGTATTCTGATCCCGATACGGCATCAGCAGCATAGAAGCCTCCTCGTAATGCCGCTTGCGCAACAACTCGACCGCCCGCTGGTATACCGTATCGACCACCGTAGTATGGATCGTATCCTTGATCATCCCCACCCGCCGGAGGTTGTACTTGAAGTCCACCACCCTGAGCCGCGGATAGATCACATCCCGAATATACCGGTAATCCTTTCCGAACTCTTTCCTGATCGCCGCCTCCCGCTCGTCCGGATCCTCGATCTGTTTGACCAGACTCAGGATCTCGTCCCGATGTTCGATCTGATCGTCCCGAACCACCTCCCGTTTGAAGTCCGTCCAGTTTTCCCCCTCCCATCGCACGGTGAGCAACGTATCGAGCTCCGGGAAATCGAACTCCTGCCTCAAATACGTACTGAGCGCATACGCCCTCTCCCGCGCCAAACGGTTATTGCGCGCAAATCCCCCCTCCGGCGACGAAGCGGCAGTCAACACAATACTGTCCACATAGAACTCATGCTGATACAACAGCGTGTGCATCAACTCCCTGATCTGCGCCAAGTTCTGGGCATTATTGCCCAAGGAGTCCATAATCTTGGCATTATTGACCTTGAAAGTCAGATAATTTCGGTCATTGACCACCGCGAACTTCTCGACGATCCGGGTCATATACCTCGTAATCGGCAGCACGAAGGTCAGCATCGAGCTGATATTGAACTGCAGCGTATCGTTCGGCGGCACATCGTACGAACTCCCGTCCAGCGCATTCACCTTCCCGTTGAGCGAGATATAGAGCCGTTTGTCATCCTCCTCGACCTTTACATCCTGCGTATAGAAGTACGTGATCTTCTCCTTTCCGTCGAGAATCGAGTCGAACCGGCTCCGATCCAGATACGGGAACTGTACGAAGCGATGGAACGCCTCCTTGAGTTTGAGCGTATCCGCCGCCGAAAGATTTCCCTTCCTCCTGTGCACCAATCTCCGCTGGTACTTCGAATAGCGCCAGTAGTTCCGTTCCTGCAGCTTGCTGAACAGCCCCCCCCTCACCTGCAGCGGTTCGAGTTCGATATTCTGCTCCTTTCGGTGCATAATCGGCGTGATGACAAAGCTCTGCACATTACCCTGCAACTCCTTCGGCATGGTGATCAGGAAGTCGATCTGAATCTTTCCGTCCCGTTCGGCCAGCATCCTGGTCTTCGCAATCACGCTGACCTCCCTCGACCTGAGCAGCGCCACCGCCTCCCCATCGTCCTCGATGACCATCGACCTGCGGTTCGCCACGAAGAGCGACCCGCTGTCCCCCCTCATTTCATAGATCGTCGTATCCTGCTCCCGTTCCTGTTCCTTCATCCGCTCCCTCATCTGGCGCGGCGTATGCGCCACGACGCTGGTATACTGATGCCGTTCCAATTTGCTGGTCACGGCACAACCGCCGAAGAGGAGCGTCATCAGCCAGCAGGCTGCGAAAAGGAGCAGGAAGATACGCTTCATAAGCGAAAGTTATCCGAGAGATAAAAAAGCGAAATTCGACAATTCGTTAAAACAGGTACACAAAACTGACATCCGCCTTCGTCGGCGCCACGGTAATTCGTTTCGAGTGATAAATGTATTCGTCCTGTGTATAATCCGTATATCTGGGTCTTTTTGTATCCTGCATATACAGAATGCCGGCTCCGATCTCGACCCCGATGGTGAAGCGTTTGGAGATGAGCCAGCAATGTCCCCACGAGAATCCCGGCCCGACCAGGAATCCTTTTCTGGTATCGGATTTATTCCCCAAATCGTACCACGCCCCGCTGAGATGCACCCCCCAGAACGACCCCGCATTGGGTTCGAACCTCCAGAACCTGAACCCCGGCTGCACCCCGAAACTCATGAGCGAGAGTTTGTTCATCTTGATCGGATTGGCATAGAGTCCCAGATCGAACGAAGTTTTCTGAGAGACCGCAATATCACAGCCGATATTGATGGTTCCCGAGAGCAGGAGCAATCCGTTTCCCCTAATGGAATAAAACTGCGCATGCGCCTTGTTGCCGGTCGCCGCCATCCCGACCAGCAGCACCGCCACGGCAAAAACAGCCCGTATGATCTTTCTGCGTTTCAAAGCCGCTAATCTAAACTATTACGGAGTAACCCTAATATCATGAGTATGAAACGTCGTGGTTCCATAACGTGTCGCCAATTTGAAGAGAATCGTCACACTCTGTCCCCCGTCCCCCAGCGCCGTCTGGCTGTACTTCACCTTACATTTAACCGTTTTCGTCCCCGGCTGATTATCCGTTCTCAACATCACATACGTGAAACCGCCGTGTTCCGACACATTTGACAATGTTTCCGTTGTTCCATCCTCTTTCATGTGAATCACCTCAAATTGCGACACCCCGGTTGCCCCAGTCGCCGAACAGAGCAACTTCACTTCATCGTTAAAATAGTTCGAACAGATCAACTCGACATCCGCTTCCGTTTCATTCCCCACTTTGACGTTCTGAGCAAAATGTTTTATCACATCGATTTTCAGCGACGAGACCCTAATATCGTCCAAGTCCGGCCCCCCCAACTGCAAATGCATCTGATAATACGCATTCCCCCTGACATCGAAATTACCTCCCTGCATATCATCTCCGAAATAGATCGAAAATCCATACTGACTACCTTCGTACTCCCCGTCGAGATAGAGATATGATGCATATTTCGGTGCGTTCAATCCGTTTCGATCCTGCTCCGTATTGATTCCCTCGACATCCCCCTGCCTATTTTCCGGCAGATAGAAAATAATCGGATCATCCAGATTTCCCCCATTCGGCACATCCAGAACAGGATACACATACGGATTGAAATCATCCTCCGCAGCAGGTTTGCTTCCCTCCTTCCCGAAAAGCCCAAAACTGAGCGGTATGTATTGTGTTGCAATCGAATTGATTTTCATTTTCCCCACCGCATCGCCCACCAGCTCATATGAAAACTCGACCTTTGCCATCCTCCGCACCAGATTGATCGTGATGGTCGGCAACACTCCCTCATCTCCCCGTCTCACCTCCATCGTTTCGTCACAATAAGGATTGTCCTTATTACCCGACGGAGAGACCGAGCTCATCAGGAGATTATCCGCCCGCGTCAAATCATCAACCCGCTCATCCCCCTCCAATTTCACCACCATCGCTTTGATTTCATCCTCCGTCAACGAGCAGAGCGCCTCGCTGACCGTCGTCGGAGGCGTCTCCGGATCATGTGTAGTCTCCGGACACAAGCTTTTCCCGGCATTAGCCACCGCATACATCCGGTATTTCCCCAGCCGGATATTGGTCAATTTGACATGCTTCGCCACATCGACCGACGAGAAATAGTAGTGTCTCACCTCCGGCGCCGTCGGCGAGGGGTAAGATTTGTGGACGAAGAACAGATTGAGGTCGTTCCCCTGCCGTTCCTGTTCCTCCCGCGTCGCAGCACGCGTTTCGAGCTCGTTACACCGCAGGATGAGCATCGCATCGACCAATGCGTAGTCCTCCTCGGCATTCCCGTCCAGCGTATGCCTCCGGCAACCGCCCGCCAGGAGCAGCACCGAAAGACACCCCGTCCAAAGTATGAAACGACTGATATAACTCATGATTTCATCCACCGTTACCGCACCGCGCGAGCGCCGCCGAGAGCGAACAACCTCACTCCGGCAGCCCTCCGCGATGTGCAATCCGTGAAAAAGAGTAGAAAGAAATCCCTCGTGAACCGATTAATTTTTGTTCCCGATCTCTACATTCTGCGTCTTCAGGGGTTCCCAATCTTTCACTTCGATCTGAGCCACCACCTCGTTTTCGGTCAAACCATTGATCGAGATATTGACAAAATAGCTCCCGTTCCGCACGAAGAGCCCGAAGTTCGCATCCCCCGGCTGAGGATTCGACCCTGCCCCCGTAGCCGCAGCCTCACCGGCCAGCTTGATGTTATAAGTAATCTTACTGATATCGTCCTTCGTAGTCGAATTCCCGTCGAAATCGAACTCAGCCTCCAACACCAGCACCGGAGCGAAAAGGGGATCCAACTCAGTCGTCCCGTCACTGTTTTCATACATATAAAACAGATTGCGGTACAATGCATACGGATTATTGCTGGTTTCATTGCCGTTAGCCGCCACCACCGCAGGCGTTTGCGCTAACTCCACCTTCGTACCCAAAGCCGCCGTTGTAAAAGTCGTCGGCCGAATCAATGTCGTTTTATTCGCCAAATTGGTCAATTTCGCACCCGTCACCGTCAGCGTACTTCCCGGGTATTTCGACGTATGGAAGGTCGCAGTCGTAGTCGCCTCGATCTCCACCTTGGCCACCGTCCGTTTGAGCGGCACCGTCACTCGCGTCGGTTTATTTTCTCCCGCAATCGGCGTCTTTTCCGACTGCATCCCGCTCATAATAAATCCCACATTCTTCGACCCGCTGTCTTTCCCCCGCATCGCCCCACTCGTCACTGCCGAGAACGCCCCCTGATAACTTTGCAAAGAACCGAACGTGCTGTTCGAACTGCTTCCTCCCGACCCCAAAACCCCCTCACACTTAGCCAGCAAGTCCGTCCGCGTCACCCCCGGTGCAGTCGGATAATTCGACATCTCCGTCGAAAAATCACAGTTCGCCACCGCATAGAAATCATACGTGGTATTCTCCTTCACATTCGGAATCGCAAACACCGCCTTCCCCTTCTCCACCTCATAATCGGTAAACTGCCGCTGATACGCACACGCATCCTGCCCCGATTCATACACAAACAGCGCCACATTGTTCAATGTTTGTTCCCACGTTTCCGTTTTCCCAACCCCGAACGCCTTGGTCGTCGGATTGCCCAGCATCACCTCCACGGTGCTGGTAACTAACGATGGATTTACTGTCTCCTGCTTCTTGCAGGAGACAGCCACTGCAGTGGCTGCGAGCACCGCACAGATCGATCCTTTCATGATTAAACTGCCAAAAATGTTAGAATTATCGTTTCAGTCGCCGGTACGCCTCAGGAACCCCCGAAACGCATCCGTTCTCAAAGTGCAAATGTAATGTTTTTTAACATTCAGCGACACACATCCGGAGCAAATTCCGACAATCTTGTCGTATTCCCGCCCCGGATTTCTCCGACCACCCCCACAAAAAAGCCAGAGAACGATCCACAAATCATCCTCTGACCCAATACTTTACCTCCGCTCCAGCCCGACAAAATCCATCCGACAAAAACCCACCCCCTACTGGAAAAGAAAAAACAGACTCGCCGGCGTCAGACACAACGCGCAATTCTCCTCCAGACTCGTCGTGTAGTACAGATTCCCGCACTCCGGACACACCGACCACGAATTGATCACATTGACGTCCGAACCATCCCTCCCCAGCTTCACCAGCGCCCTCTGACAATAAATGACATGTCGTTCCGCCACCGTCCCCATCCACTCCAGCACCTTCGCCGCCTCCCTCGCCCGTTCCCTTCTTGCCGCCTCGGCAAAAACCGGGAATAACGTCTTCGCCATCGAATCCTTCACCCTCACCGTCGCCGCCAGATTATCCAGCGTCCGCCCCAGCAACGGCATCGAATCCCGACACCAAATGAGCGAATCGCCGTACTCTTCCAATATCTCGAGATTTTTCGCCGTATGCACCCTCTCCGAGCACGCCAGCGCCTCGAACAGATTAGCGATATTCAGCAGCCCCTCCTCCCTGGCCCGCTCCGAGAAAGCCTCATACCGTTTCGCCGCATACCCTTCGTCGGCCGATATGTTTTTCAGATTTTCGATTGTTTCGACCGGCCGCGACCCGCAACCGTTCCACATCCAGATCCCCCCCAGCAGTCCTCCGCACCACAGCACTCCCGATAAATACCGTCGTATCATCTTTCGATTTCGTTTAGCCCGCTGCCCGAAACGGAAAGCAGACAACAGGCGAAAATACTCCCCCGCACCTTTCAGACACCCCGTAATCAAGGCGCCCGAAACCCGGCTGTCTTGAATAACGTCACAAAGATAGTATATTTTCGTATAACCGCAAAATGAGCGGCAAACTTTTCGATTTTTTTGGCATTCTTATGTTTTTTTACTATTTTTGAAGTCGATCATTAAAAATTTTTCAAGCTCCGATTTCCATGCAAGCCGCCCTCGACTACGCCGCCCGGAACCAGTCCCGATTTCTCGACGAACTGTTCGAATACCTGCGCATCCCCTCCGTCAGCTCCGCCCCGGAACACCGTCCCGACATGCAACGCTGCGCCGAGTGGCTGCGCGACGCCCTGCTGAAAGCCGGCGCCGACCGCGCCGAGATCCACCCCACCGCCGGCCACCCGATCGTCTACGGCGAAAAACGAATCTCCGACACCGCCCCGACCGTCCTCGTCTACGGCCACTACGACGTCATGCCCGTCGACCCCCTCGACGAGTGGCACACCTCCCCTTTCGAGCCGGAGATCCGCGACGGCAAAATCTGGTGCCGCGGCGCCGACGACGACAAAGGCCAAGGCTTCATGCACCTCAAAGCCTTCGAATCGATGCACGCCACCGGCACCCTTCCCTGCAACGTCAAATTCATGTTCGAAGGCGAGGAAGAGATCGGCTCCTCCTCCCTGACCGCCTGGTGCGCCACCCACAAAGAGCAGCTCCGCGCCGACGTCATCCTGGTATCCGACACCTCCCTGCTGGGCCCCGACACCCCCTCCATCACCTGCGGCCTTCGCGGCCTGACCTACCTCGAAGTCGAAGCCTCCGGCCCCAGCCGCGACCTCCACTCCGGTCTCTACGGCGGCACCGTCGTCAACCCCGCCAACGCCCTCTGCAAACTGCTCGGCACCCTGACCGACGACACCACCGGCCGGATCACCGTCCCCGGCCTCTACGACGACCTCCGCGAGTTCAGCCCCGCCGAGCGGGCCGACATCAACTCCGCCCCGTTCGACGACCGCCGGTTCGCCTCCTCCATCGGCCTCGACACCACGCACGGCGAGAGCGGCTACACCACCCTCGAACGGCGCGGCATCCGTCCCTCGCTGGACATCTGTGGCCTCTGGAGCGGCTACACCGGCCCCGGCGCCAAAACCATCATTCCCGCCACCGCCCACGCCAAAGTCTCCATGCGCCTCGCCGCCGGCCAGGATCCCGAGCGTGCCGCCTCCCTGCTGACCGCCCACATCGAACAGCTCGTCCCCCGGTACGGCATCCGCGTGAAGTGCACCCCCCTGCACGGAGGCTACCCCTACGCCGCCTCGACCGACTCCGCCGCCTACCTCGCCGCCGCGAAAGCGATGGAAGATACTTTCGGCAAACGCCCCGTCCCCTTCTACAGCGGCGGCAGCATCCCTATCATCAGCACCTTCCAGCGCGTCCTGGGCATCCAGTCCATCCTGATGGGCTTCGGTCTCGACACCGACGCCATCCACTCCCCGAACGAGAACTTCCCGCTGGAAAACTTCCGCCGCGGGATCGCCACCTTCCCGCTCTTCTACCATTATTTCGCCGAGAGCCTCTCAAAATAGCCCTCCGGAAAGGCACACTATTTGCACGACTCCCCGAAAAACAGCTATCAGACCATGGACACCCCACACAAAGCCGGTTTTGTGAACATCATCGGCAACCCGAACGTCGGCAAATCGACCCTGATGAACCGTCTGGTCGGCGAGCGGCTATCGATCATCACCTCGAAAGCCCAGACCACCCGCCATCGGATCATGGGAATCGTCAGCGGCCCCGACTTCCAGATCGTCTACTCCGACACCCCCGGCGTGCTGAAGCCGAAATACAAGCTTCAGGAATCGATGCTGGAATTTTCGCGGAGCGCCCTGAGCGACGCCGACGTGCTGGTCTACGTGACCGACACCGTCGAGCAGCCGGACAAGAACAGCGACTTTCTGACCCGCGTGCAGTCCATGGCCGCCGACGGCACCCCCGTGCTGGTGGTGATCAACAAGATCGACCTGACCACCCCGGAAAAACTGGAAGAACTGGTCGCCTGGTGGCACACCGAGCTACCGACCGCCGAGATCATTCCGGTCTCCGCCCAGGAGGGATTCAACGTCGAATCGGTCATCAGGCGGATCGTCGCCCTGTTACCCGAAGGCCCCGCCTACTATCCGAAAGATACGCTGACCGACAAGAGCCTTCGTTTTTTCGCCAGCGAGATCATCCGCGAAAAGATTCTGACCCACTACGACAAAGAGCTGCCCTACTCGGTCGAAGTGGCCATCGAGTCCTACGAAGAGTCCCCGACCCTCGACCGGATCGGCGCCGTGATCTACGTCTCGCGCCAGTCCCAGAAAGGGATCATCATCGGCCACCGGGGTTCCAAGTTGAAACAAGTCGGCACCGAAGCCCGCAAAGATTTAGAGGCTTTTCTGGGCAAAAAAGTTTTTTTGGAGCTCTTCGTGAAAGTCGCCGAAGGATGGCGCGACAACGATCGGGCGTTACGTCAATTCGGCTACAACAACGACTGACCCCCTCCTCAGAATCTGCGTTTTCTTTGTGTCATTCCTCTTTTCGTTTACCCGCCCCGGGCACTCGCGGCGGCGGTGAGGGTGCGTTATGGCGCGCCGGCCACAGTGGGTTCAGCTGGTCGTCCACAGTCAGCGGAACTCTCGGTATGTTCTTGGATTTCAACGTAACAGGACTCAATTCCAACAGCACAAATTATCGTGATCACGGTTTTCAGTTGCGTTGCCTCTCGGAATAAACGGTGCGTGTCGCACTCACAAATGGCCGGGTCTACCCTAACAGGCAGCCTCTACCCCATCCGCAGATTGGGCCGACACAGCCAATTGCCCACCGCGGGCACGCGGGGCCCGCGCGGCCCGAGCGCAGTCGAAGCTCGGACAAGTCGCCCGCCCGCGTAAAAGGGCATATTCTGTGGGTTGGCACCCAGCCAACCCATGAGAATTGCCGCGGGCGACTGAACCGCGCGCCACGCCTTAAGGGGGAAATCGTTCAAACACGCAATCGTGTTTGAACAAGATTTCCCAAGGCGCGCAAAAAACGGCCCCGCCCCAGGCTGCCGCCGTCGGGATACGGGCGCGCTAGGTAGCGTCGGCAGCGAGGGTACAGTCTGGTCTGCGTCGGTGCCCGACGGTAGCACGTACACCTGGCGTCTGGTCTTCAGTGCGGCGGACATACATCCTTCGAATACGGGCTATCGCGGACTCGGTTTTCTGTTGCGTTGCCTCTCGGAATAAACGGTGCGTGTCGCACTCACAAATAGCCGGGTCTACCCTAAGGCAGCCTCTACCCTATCGATTGGGCCAAAATCCTGCGCCCCGTCAGGGGCGCACCACAAAAAAAAGTGCTCATGCAAGCAAACCTCGCACGAGCACAGATTCCTTTATATATAGGAGAAAAGTAAAGGTCACCGAATCCGATCCAGCGATTTGACCAACGCAATATCCTTCGTAATCCCTCTGAACGCCAGATAAACAAAAATCAACGCCACAATCGGCAGCACATCCGCCAACGAATACCGAACCGCGAACGGCCCCCCCATCGCCTCCAGCCCCTCTTTGAGTTTGTAGATATAAAGCACCACAAACCCCTCGATCCCCAACAAGAGCACCGCCTGCACGAAACAGAGCCTCACCTGCACCCCCCGTTTTCTAAAGAGGAAGACCGTCACCAGCGCCACCCCCGCCACCAGCGCCACCAGCACCCCCAGATAGACCGTCGACACCACCCGGTGTCCGTTCTGCGCGATCTCCCACAGCCCGAAGACAATCTCCTGCTCCACCCCCTCCGGCACCGTCACCCGGTGAATCGTCCCATCCTCCGCCACCGTCTGCGTCACCCCCGCCGGGAGCGCCGACCCCACAGTCACCGTCGCGAAATCCATGAAAAGCATCGCCCCCATAATCCCCGCCACCACCAGCAGATAGAGCGTTTGAATACGTTGCCACATAATCGTTGTCGAATAAAAATGTCCGTCAGAAGAACAAAGATAGCGAGATTTCGCAGAAAACACAACTCCCACCCGCAGAGATATCCCCGCCTCCGTCCGACCACCCCGCATTTTCTTGAATCAGTTCCCGTCGTTCTCCGCCCCGGGCTACCGCGACGCGGGCAACAACGGACTATTTGGCGCACTGGGTGGCATTGGTCTTCACGGATACAGTTGGTCGACTGCAGCGAACGGTATCCTCGGGCGATTTTTATGGTTCAACACGCAAGACCTCTACCCCTGCCACGCAGCGAGCCGTGGCTACGGTTTTCAGTTGCGTTGCCTCTCGGAACAAACGGTGCCGCTCGGCACTCGAAAACTGGCCGGGTCTACCCGAACAGGCAGCCTCTACCCCAAATAACTGGCAGCCTCTACCCCAAACCACTCCCCGCCCCGAGAAAAAACGACCCGAAGATTTGGCAGGTTCGGAAAAAGAAATCTATCTTTGTAACGGCAATGGTTCGCCACAGCCCTCCCTCCCGACCGCGGGATCCGGGAAGGCGGCGATCAAAAGGGAACCGGGTGAGAATCCCGGACAGTCCCGCTGCTGTGAGCCCCTCGGCGCTGCCTTGGCAACGCCGACATGCGGGGCGACCGACATTCTTGTGTACGCCACTGTCTGCGAGTGGTTTCTCCGTCCGACGGATCGGGAGACACTCGGGATGGGAAGGCGCCGTCGGCCGCCCGGGGTAAGTCAGAAGACCTGCCTTGCCATACCTTTATGTTGTCCGCTTTCGAGGATTTAGAGCAGGAGAACGCCACGACTATTTTACCTTATTTTCCGAGATTCCGACGTTAAGACGAACGTGCCGGTTCGGCAGACGCCATCCCGCGTATGCCCACCCGCCACACCATCCCCAGTCGGTCCGAAGGTCGATTTTCGTCTGGGTTCCATGCCGTTTCCGACAAGCGGAGCCGGTAGTTTGGAACACCAATCTTTAAACTCACACAAATAAAGATGAAAAACCTCAAACTCCTGACGGCACTCAGTGCTGCCTTGTTGCTCTTCGGCTGTAAAGACGACAAAGGGCCCAAAGTACCCCCGCCCCACGAACCCACCGAAACCGTCGGCTACTACATCCTCAACGAAGGCACTTGGGGCGTGGAAAATTCGGCATCGATCGCCTACTACCAGCTTTCGGACAAACAACTGACAGCCGGTTATTTCAGCCAGCAGAACGGAGGCGCCCACATCGGCGGAACCCCCAGCGCCCTGGAAATCTACGGTTCGAAGATGTACTGCACCGTACTGGAAGACAACGCAGTGCTGGTCATGAACGCCGCAGACGGCAAGTTAGTAAAGACGCTGACCGTCGACCGCCCCCGGTCCTTAGCCTGCAGCGGAGGGCGCGTCTACGTATCGTCCTACAAAGGCGAAGTCGTGCGGATCGACACCCTGACCCTGACCGTGAACGGCACCGCTCCGGTGAACGGCGAATACTGCGAAGGGATCGCCGTGCTGAACGACAAGATCTACGTAGCCAACGACGCCACCAAAGGCGGCATGCAGGGCAGCGGGAATACCGTATCGGTGATCGACATCGACGCCTTCCAAGAGGTCTCCCAGATCGAAACCCCCGTCAATCCGACCGCACTGCTGGCCGGATCAGACGGTTTCCTCTACCTGGTCACCTCGGGCGACTGGATGACCGTCGACGCCCAGCTGCACCGGATCGACCCGCAGAAAAACGAAGTCGTCTACACCTTCCCCGACCTGATGGCCAGCAAAATAGCCACCTACGGCGACTACATCTATACGAGCCATTTCAGCTACATCGTGTTCGAATCGGCCGTCAAGAAAGTGAACATAAAGACCAACGAAGTAACGACCTTCATCGCCGACGAACCGGTCTACTACGGAGTGGCGACCAATCCGCTCAGCGGCGAAATCTTCTACCTCGGCGAAGGAGGGACAGTAGACTGCTACAATGCAGCAGGCGACAAACTCTACACCCTGGGAAACGTGGGTCTGAGACCGAATTCGATGGCTTTTCTGTTAAGATAAAAACTTTAGTAGTGTAAGGTTTTTATTCGTGAAGCGCCCGCCCCTCGGAAAGAGCGAGGCGCACGGCACGGGGGTTGGTGGTTCTTCCCCGTGCCTTTTTTGTCCCCGCACAAAACTATTCCGTCCAGCGATACTCGCGCCGAAACGCATAGTAGACCGTACGCGACACATTGAACGTCCGGCAGATATGGCTCACCGTGCGCCCCTGCCGCAGCATATCCGCAATCGTGTGCCGGTTATCGACCAGGATCCGTTTTTTGACATCCGTCCCATACGGCCGACCGATATGCACCCCCTCGGCCTTCCGGAGCGCCAGCGCCTCCTTGGTTCTCAGAGACATCAGGTTGTGCTCCAGCTCGGCGACGAGCCCGAAAGCGAAAGCCAACACCTTGCTGTTGATGCTGTTATCGAAGACATACCCCTCCTTCGTACTGTACAGGACGATCTTTTTCTCCAGACACCGCCCCAGAATCGACATCAGGTCGGTGAGCGTGCGGCTCAGGCGCGAGATCTCCGTAACGATCAGCGTATCACCGCCCTGCATGCTTCGGAGCAGCGGCCCGAGCTTTCGATCCCGATTACGCGTCTTACCGCTGACCGTCTCCGTGACCCAGCGGTCGATCTCCAGGTCGCGGGCCTGGGCGAACCGGCGGATTTCATCCTTCTGGTTTTCAATGTGTTGTTTGTCTGTGCTGACTCTCAGGTAGGCAATGACAGGCATATCCGGAATAATGTAAAAAAGTTGGTAAACAAAACGCTTGGTTACGTCTCGCAAAGTAACGAAATTTCCGGACGGAGCAGCGTCGAGCAACAAAAAATTCATGACAATTTATTTCAATAAATCATTGATTTATATATGTGTTTTGATTTATATTTGTCATACATACACCCTTCCGGAGACAAAAAAACGAATGCCCGAACCCTCAGCCAGAAAGTCCGGACATCCGTTAGCAAAAAGTCGTCCCCCGGGGGAGGAAGCTACAACGCCTTCCGATCGAAAAAAGGACTCTTGCCCCCCGCGCTCAGCGGCACCCCCAGCACCGCATGGCAGCCCGGCAGGAGATCGAGATCGCGGGCCGCAACCCCGACCGAATACATCACCCGGCAATCCACCCGGTGGTCGGCAGCGACCGAGACAGCCGACCCCACGGCAATCCCCAAATCGTTCATATTGAACGCACAAGGAGCCTCCGGCGCCTGCAGCTCCTTAGCCGCACAAGCCGGATAACCGCACCATCCGCAATCGAGTCCGAGAGGTGCCCTGTGCGTACCGAACAGGACAACCGCCCCCGCCCGACGGATATTTTCCCCGTCGCGGGCAAAAAATCCGCAACCGGGCCGGACACTGAGCTCGACCAGCCGGTCAGCCAGCCGTCCGATCTCGTCCCCGGTGAGCAGCGCGAGTTCGAGGTGATCGACGCCTCGGGCTTTCGGAGCTGTACGGGCAGCATTCATCATCAGAAGAGCGACCTGGCGAAGCGTCACATTTCGGAGTTCGGTTTCGGTCTCTATCATAGCCGACAGTATTTGATTCTGAGGTTCAAATCTAACGAAAATTCGGACTCCTGCCGACGGTTGGAGAAGAAGGTTTTGAATTTTCGCTCGAAAACGAGAGATTTGCACCCGAGAAAAAGGAGATTGCATGGGAGTTAGTACAAAAGGCCGTCGAACGATCATTTGCGACAGCCGGACGTACGTCTGGCACGTTGCATTGGACGAAGAGAGCCCGTATCAGGTGCTGCAAGTGGTGTCCGCAGACAAACGGCTTATCCTCAGCTGTCCGCTGGATCACCCCGGGAAAGCCTATGTCATTACCCGGGGGAGGTATTTTCAGGGAGAAAACGTCGGGTCGACCGGCAGATACCTTTTGCCGTTTCCGATTCCGGAGTCCGTCACACCGCGCCTTGTCGCCGCTTTGGTAGAGTGGGCTACGAACGGGAGAGAGGCGGTACGGGTGGAGTGGGACGGAAACGCGATCCCGTTTTAGGGAATCCATCCGCAAGGCGCCTGTTCTCCAGCGACTTGAGAGAAAAGGCGAGGATTTTTTCAGGAAAAAGTTTGTCGGTTTCGAAATTTTGTCTACTTTTGCAACACCAAAAAGGGAAAGATGCTTCTCTAGCTCAGTTGGTAGAGCACGACACTCTTAATGTTGGGGTCCAGGGTTCGAGCCCCAGCGGGATCACAAAATGCCTTTGTAATCAATTGATTACAAAGGCTTTTTTTTGATTGGACAAAAATAAAATCCTACCGTTCAATCCGCAGGCCGTATGATTTCCGGCTCCTCCGGCTGCAGCGCGACCTCCTCCTTTTCCGCGAAAAGACCATTGTTCGGCTCATCGCCGCAAACCACCTGCAAGATCTTCTCGAACTTGCGTTTGAAAATGAAAGGAGCATTCTCCCTGAGCAGCACCTCCGTTCCATCCGCCTTGATCCACCGGATAGTCGTGGGCACAGTCTCCTGATACTCCTCCTCCCGCCAGTCTCCGTCCGATTTAGTCAAATGGGCAAAACAGAAAACCTTTTGCGTCACCGCCTCCGGTTCTCCGGCGGCGATCGTCAGTTTCGGAGCGCCCTCCATCTCGATTTCCAGTGTACCCTCCAGGAAATCCTGCGGCTGCACAGTCAGAGCAAAACAGACCCATTTGAGCGGTATCTTGATCCGCATCCCCTCCTCCGGCTGAATCCCCTCCACAACTCCATAAAAGCGACTCACCGGCGGCCGATCGTATTCTTTGACTCCATTCCCCTCCGGTAAAGCAGTCGTTCCCTTCGTCAGGTTGTTCATGCCTACATTGCTCCCGGTCTTATTTTTTATGAATGTGTTGGTGATTTTTCCCGGCCCTGCTCCGACTCCCCCCAAGTCGAACGGTGCTCCATACATCCCGCTGCCGGCAGAAGCCAAGAGAGCCGTCGCCCGTTCGATGGCCGTTACTTCGATTTTGTAACTCTTTCCCTCCTCTAATTCCAGCCTCATTTGGGCCGGATCATCGAAAATCCCATACGCATACTTAAGCAACCCCTTATAGACCTGCACGGCATAGATATCTTTCTCCTCCGCTTTGGTCGCTCCGATCGGCCGATCGTGTTCCTCCACCGACTCCTTTTCCAGATCGAGCAGCACGCTATACACAGTCCCCTGCGGCAGCGGGTCGGGCCGATCCAGCCGGCAAGCCGTGTTCAAGAGCATACATCCGCCGATCACCGCTGCCATCCCAAAGATTTTCATGAGCATTAAGAGAATTGATTACATGCTCAAACATACATCATTTTATTTTTATAATCCAGAAAAGCGTCCACAAATTACATTCAAAATTCAATAAATATTATAAATTAATTCCTTTATATTATTTCTATTCTGATAATCCACCACTGCAACCGAAAACACACCACCTCCTGCCTGTTTTGTATTTTTCCCGGAAAAGATAACCCTTCGAGATTTTCCACAAAAGATTTTCGCTCTCCCCAGTTCCGTTTATTCCGAGAGGCAACGCAACTGAAAACCGAAACTGCGGTAGTCCGCATAGCTGGTACTGATTCCCACTGTGCCGAAGTTCAAGTACATGCCACGGTAGTGGTCGCCCGAACCGTAGGACGTGGACGACCAGCTGTACCCGTAGCTGCCGACGTAATTCAGCGCACCCGTATCCCGGTGGCGGAAGCCCGGGGCGGGCAAATGGCCGCCTCTCTTAAAAGGAATCGTCGGGGGATTTTCAAGGGGGATGTGAATCCCCCTTGAATGTGCTCTTTGCCTACTTTCTACCACATAGTAGAAAGTAGGGGCCCCCGCGGCCCAAGCGGAACAAAGAAAAGAGATCGATATAGAACCCAAAGACGGAGAACCGAACGACGTTAGGTAAAACGGGCTTTTCCCGCGCGCCTTGGGAAATCCAGTCAAAACGCACAAGTGCATTTTGAACGATTTCCCCGTTAAGGCGTCGGCGCGCGGTGCCTTCGGGCACTCCGACAGGGCCGCCTCTACCCTAACAGGATAGAACTGCCCTACGCGGGCGGCGTCCGGGTGA
>ERZ777305.1310-NODE-1310-length-30864-cov-10.983544_pt1 | contig 30864 bp, 27 predicted proteins | sample MGYA00374965_ERZ777305 | MGnify/ENA primary metagenome ERZ777305 (study PRJEB29328, sample SAMD00013331) | mouse gut metagenome | study: EMG produced TPA metagenomics assembly of the Metagenome analysis of fecal microbiota from mouse which was promoted... | reverse complement strand
CACCTTTTCACTTTTCGGGAAAGTCTTATCCCATTCCTTTGTTAATTCCAGTTTTGCAATATTTTCCATTTTGTAATACCTCTCTTTCTTTTCCTTATTTTTTAATGATTGCTTTTCCTTTTCCATCCGCCATACTAAAAAATCAAGACAGTCAACTCTCCACTGACTTTCATGCAGGCTGTCCATCAGGCCGCATCGATGCTTACGCAGCATTTTAATCGCATCCTGAACCTGACCGTTACCATACAACCTGCAGACCTTTTCAATGGTCCGAGCGCCATAGCCTGCATCCTTTAGATTCTGAATAAGATCATCCGTATGACCGCCTCCCTGCCTGCTATGTCCGTATTATATCCTCTTGACTTTCACTTCGCTAATAGTTATGATTTATATCATGATATAATTTTTAGGAATATCACGGGGGGGTCAAAATGGAACTGCGAACCATGAGATATTTTCTTGCCGCAGCACGAGAAGAAAACATGACCCGTGCAGCACAACTGCTTCACGTTACCCAGCCTACTCTCTCCAAGCAGCTAAAAGCACTTGAAGATGAGCTTGGGAAAAAACTGTTCACGCGCCATAGTTTCAGCATACAGCTGACTGAGGAAGGTGTTTTGCTTCGAAAGCGAGCAGAAGACTTGATAAAAATGGCCGACAAGATTACAACAGAATTTCTTGCTCTGGATGATGTTCTGGGCGGGGATGTTTACTTCGGTTTGGCGGAATCTTACCAGATCAGATGCCTCGCCGCCACAATCAGAAGATTCAAAGACTCTTACCCTGATCTGCATTATCATATTACCAGCGGCGACACGGAACAGGTTACAGAAAAACTGGATAAAGGTATCATTGACTTTGCCGTACTGGCGCAGGAACCCAATACTGCAAAATATCATTATTTAACCTTTCCCCATGCTGATCTATGGGGTGTTGTCATGCCAGAGAACTGTCCATTGGCGGAAAAAGAAGCCATCTGCGTGGATGACTTATTTGGACTCCCTCTTTTTTGTTCCGAACAGGGATGGAGCAATGATATTTCCAAATGGTGCGGCAATAACATGGATAAATTACACCTCGAGGGGTCGTTTCGTCTATCATATAATGGATCGCTTTTTGTAAAAGAAGGGCTGGGTTATCTTTTAACTTTTGAGCATTTGATTGATACAAGCCCCGATAGCGGGCTTGCTTTCCGCCCTCTTACTCCTAGACTTGAAACAAAAATGTATCTAATATGGAAAAAATATCAAGTTTTTACTCCTATTGCTGAACGATTGCTGGAAATGTTGAAAGCCGGGCTGTCGGAGTAGAAGTCAAAGCAAGGCTGTAAGAAGTATTTTCTTCAATAGAATTTTCAACCTTATCTCTTGAGATACATTTACATGCCCATTATTACAGACAAATCTGAAATGTTTGTGAAAGACTTCTTAACAAATCTTAAGATTGCGACACCTTTTGTCATATATCGACATAGACTAATAACAAACCCATTACTAACAGACCCACAGAGAATTATCTGTACATTCTCAAATATCTGATCAAGGAGCAATATGTCCAAAGAAACGGAATGGAATGAACGATTTAATATCGGCGTTGCATCTATCGACCATGCACACCAGAAACTCTTTTCCATAGTACGCAAACTGATTTCGTTTAGCAAAGATAAGAATAATGAACAATGGGCATGCGCTGAGGGTATTAAATACTTCAAAAGTTATGCCATAGAACACTTTAGCGATGAAGAAGCATATATGCGCTCTATCGGTTACAAAGGATATGAAGTACACAAACGTCTGCACGATGACATGCGTTTTAAGACCCTTCCCGCTCTCGAAAAAAATCTGAAAGAATCCAACTATTCACAGGAATCCATCCAACATTTTCTTGGTATCTGTCTCGGATGGCTCACCGCGCACATCATCATCGAAGACCGAGCCATTGCCGGACTTATTACAAATAAATGGAAAAACGACCATATCGGAGAAGATATGGCCGCTTTAGAGAATGCATTATCTGTTACCATACGGGAAATTTTCAGACTGCCAACAGAGGTTATCAGTGAACATTACAGCGGGGAAAACTTTGGCCGCAGCATAATCATCCGCCTCACCTATCTTTCAACGGACCATAAACAGGTGCAGGTCTTTATGTCTCTGGAAAAAAGCCTTGTACTGCAGTCCGTAGGTTCCATGTTAAATATGACTTTGCGTAAGATGGATAACCTTGTCATGGCTGCCAGTAAAGAACTTGCTGTGCGTATTGCCGAGCAAGTCGGCATACGCTGCCAGCTGTCCTGGCAGTACCAGCTTGAAAGCAGTCACTTTATGACCCCCGAACAGTTCAGACAGGCATTTTATGCAGGCTCTTTTGATTATAGTCTGCTGTTTGACACAGGGTGCGGGTATTTTGCCTTTGTTGTGGACGTTTGAGGACTCTGCCATCCCCATTATTTCTTTCTTCTGACAAGATACCACACCAGCCAGATCGTAATAACCGCCGCGATGGCAACCGCCATGATCACGATAACACTGACGATTCCCTTACCATCATCTGTATGTTCTGCTGTTTCCGGTTCTGTCGCGTCTTCTGACGGCAGATCCATATAGGCAATGGCATAAGGTGAAAACCTGTCCGTAGAAAATGTGATCGTCTCCGGATTCTCATCTTCGTCCGAAAGCTGCGCATATTCCTGACTTCCATCCGCATTCGTATGCAGTCTTAAAATATAGAATTTCCGATCATCCGCCTGCAGCTGCCTGGGAACATTTATCACAACTTTAAGTTCTTCTGCAAGTTCTGAGACCGCCTGTCTTTCCTTATTTCCAGACTTCGTAAGCCGCACTTCAAAGTACCTTCCAATGACCAGACCAGGAAGTTTATCCTTCTCAAATGCCTCTTTTGTCAACTGAGATTCTTCTCCATCGGTATCATCTATAGACAGGCTGATGACTATCGAATCGTTTCCCTGCAGCATCTCTAATTTTTCTTCTTTGGTCAAAAGGCTGCGGGCTGCCGCTTCCAAGTTTGTGACGCTGGAAGTTTCCTTTGCTATATCCACAAAATCATTCTGTACAGTGACCTTCAAGTCACCGCTTTCCAGGGCGCCTTTCATTAATGCAGCATCTTCATCTGCTTCAATCATCTGCTCCGCTTCCTGCAGAGAAATGTCCAGATGCTGCAGGGTGCCGGTAAGCTCTTGCGTTTCTTCATTCTGATCGCCTTCTCCCGCTTGATCAGGCGCCTTTTCATCTTCTTTCTCTTTCTCATTCCCTGCCATATCATCGTTACCGCTCTGCCCCGGCTTTGCCACAAACTCTGCGGAAATGGTATGATTCTCCTTTACCCCGGAAAAGCTATAGGACGATACTGCCCCCACGGACTTCCCATCCACATATACCGTATTGATCATATAACCGTCTTTGGGCATGATCACATAGGACATTCCGGAGCCTTCGGAAACGGTACTCTTTCCCTCCGGCACAATCTTCCCGTTTGCGGAAGATACGGAAGCTGTTATGGAATAGGTTTTCGTCTGCGCTTTCTCAAAGGTTGCCAAAAGAAACATATCTCTGGAAATATCCTGAATGGAATATTCCGCACCGGTACTGAGCACATTGCCATTTTCAGACCATGATACAAACCGGTATCCGTCTGCCGGAGCTGCCGTTATCTTAACATTACTTCCTTTATCGTAGACCCCCTGTCCGGATACGGTCCCCGTAGAGGCCGGCCAGCAAGTCAGCGTAAGGTCATATCTGATCCGCGAAAACATAGCCGTCAGATTCCTGGAACCGGTAATATTCTGCAATTGGAATCTGCTGTCCGTACTCACAACCGCTCCGTTTTCCATCCAGCTGTCAAACTGATAGCCGTTCTTTGCCACGGCTTCCAGTGTGATACTCTCCCCATATCTTACTGTCCTGCTCTCGGTGACTGTTCCTGCATTGCTGTCATTCACACTCACATTGATCTGACAGTCAGCCGGTTTAAAGTCTGCTATGTATACGCTGTCATTATGGATATTTTCCACCGTGTACTGTGTATGATCTGATACTTTACTTCCATTCAGCAGCCATCCCCCAAAAGTAAATCCATTGTAGGGTGCCGCCGTAATCACAAGAGAACTTCCTTCTCTCACACTGCCGCCACCGCTTACGCTGCCGCCATGATCCGGAGATGCTTTCACCTGCACCGAATAGCTGGCAGTCTGCACAGTCGCCAATGCTGTTGAGCTGTAATTACTGTCCTGCCTGGAAACAGCCTTCACAAGCAGGGAAGAAGAGTTCTCATCGGAACCCACATGCAGGATTCCGCTGCCATCTATATACGTATTCTGACTGGTCTGTCCATCAACGCTCCAGGAAACCTCCCGGCTATAGTCATTCTGTCCGGTAACAAAAGCCACGAAAGCATAAGATGAACCCTTAGAAACAATCGTTGTACCGGGAGAAATACTGACTGACGATATAGACGAGACCGGCGGTGATAACTGTTCCAACGCAGACTCATCTTTCGCCGGATAAGCCCCCGATCCGATTTCAGATGCGTGACATGGCACCATGTATGTCAAAAACAATTGTGCCATTAATATGCAGGTACCCAGGCGGTATATGGCTTTCTTTCTCATCTTCTACCTCTTTTCCCCAGTGGCGAAACTGCGCTTTCGTATGTTCAGTGATATTTTATTATACCATGGAAAAAAACAGGTATTCAACACCCACGTCTTCTCATGGCAGCATCATAAACCTGCATGCTAAAAGGGAGAGACCATAATCGCCTCTCCCCTTTCTTACTGTTAATTCTATACCACAGCTTACTTGTCCAGTAGTTTAGCAATCTCATCCGCCTTTGGAATAGAGCTCTGGGCCCCCGGACGAGTCACCACAATAGCTGCAACTTCGATTGCAAAGGTAATCGCCTGTTCCAGAGGATATCCCTGCGCCAACAGCATTGTCATGGCTGCTGTAAAACTGTCTCCTGCCGCCGTGGTGTCTGCCACCTCTACCTTTTTACCAGGGAAAACAACACTTCCGCCCTCATTGACCAGCATCGCACCGGCACCGCCAAGAGTTACTACCACATTTTTTACACCCCGCTCCAACAGACATCGGGCTGCCGTCTCCACCTCTTCCGGGCTGTCTGTGGGCATCCCTGTGAGAAGCCCCAGTTCCGTTTCATTGGGTTTGAGAATATCCACACAGTGATACAGTTCGTCCGGCAGCTTGGCCGCAGGCGCAGGATCCAGTACCACCAGTTTCCCTGCCTTTTTTCCTTCCTTGGCCGCAAGAGTCACCGCCGGCAAGGGAATCTCCAGCTGGAGGACAATGGCATCTGCTTCCAGTATCCGGTCCGTATTGGCCCTGATGTAAGCTTCGTCAGTCATGAGATTGGCGCCCTGTATGACTATAATGCTGTTATTTCCTGAGTTTTCCACCGCAATAACTGCCACACCCGTGGGATGATCTGACAGACGCTGAACATGGCAGGTTTCCACGCCTTCTTTCATCAGATTTGTTAATAAGGCGTCTCCATTCTCATCCTGTCCCACACTGCCCAGCATCTCCACGTTACAACCAAGCCGGCCACAGGTAAATGCCTGATTCGCACCCTTCCCTCCACAGACAAGCTTCATATCCCGGCAAAGAATCGTTTCTCCCGGAACAGGCGTATGTTCAATCTGCAGCACCTGGTCCATATTCAAGCTTCCAATGACAAGTATTTTTTTCATATGTTTTCCTTTCACACGCAGTACTTCCTGGCCAAACGCCCTCCGGCATGCGCCCCGGAAGCACTTCTTGCACTATGCGTGGCGCAGCCGTTTCTTTTCTCTTTGGTAAGAATAAGCAGCAATGGCTACAATCGTAACCAGATAAGGCATTAACTGCATCAGCTCCGGCGGCAGTCCCATAACCTGCAGCTGAATTGCCAGGGCATCAGCCACACTAAACAACAGGGTGGATAGCAAAATGCCGCCCGGCATCCCCTGTCCCATACTCTCAGCTGCGATACCAATAAACCCGCGGCCAGCAACCATGTTCTTGGAAAAGAAGCTCACATATCCCATGGACATGAACGCACCGCCCATGCCGATTAAAATCCCGGCAATGATCAGGGTCATATACTTATATTTCATGATGGAAAGACCCACCGATTCCGCCGCATCAGGATTCTCTCCCACCGTCCGCATACGAAGACCTGACTTGGTCTTAAAGAGGAAGAAAGAGAGCACCAGAACGGACAGCAGTGATACATAAGTCAGAATATTGTGTCCTGACAAAACAGCGCCGATCACCGGAATCTTCTCCAAAATGGGGATGTTCACAATCGGGAGCGTGGAGCTGGCTATACTCTGGGTAGAAGCCTTCTCCCCCGTCAGGCAGTACACGATAAAGATCGTGGCCCCGCTGGCTAACACATTCAGCGCTATCCCGGCCAGTACCGGTTCCGTCTTTAAGAAAAGCGTCACATATCCAAACAGGCAGGTCAGCAAAACGCCTGTCAAAATCCCAAACAATAGTCCTGCCCAGCAATTCCCAAACATCCAGGCTCCAAGCGGCGCCGCCAGGGAACAGAAAAGCATGATTCCTTCTGTGGCGATACTGTCCACGCCGCCTTTGCTGAATATCATACAGGCCATGGATGCAAACAGAAGCGGCGTCATCACTCGAATAATAGAAAAGGCAAAAGCTATCAAGTCAAAATTACCCATTATGCAACACCTCCCGTCTCGCTGTCTTCACAACCTGGCGGTGCTGGTATTTCTTCAAAATTGCCTGCGCCGAGATCAGCACAATGACAACTGCCTGAATGATGGAAAAAATCTCCGAAGGCACGTCTGTTTCCATAGACATAATATTGGCACCCACTCGAAGATAGGCCAGGAGAAATGCCGAAAGCGGAATCAGCTCCGGTTTAAACTGGGCAACCGTTGCCACCAGTACACCGTCCCAGCCAAAGCCGGGCAGTCCCGTATACTGGAAACGCTTATACATGCCAAACAGTTCCACGCTTCCTCCAATACCCGCCAGCGCACCGCCTATCAGCTGGGAAATGATAATCACACATCCCACATTGATGCCGGCCATTTTAGCCAGGCGCGCATTCTTGCCGATCAGGGTTATTTTATATCCCAGCGCCGTATAATGAAACAGTACATAAACCACCACCACGGCCAATAAGGCAATCAGGGTTCCTGCATTGATACGGGTCCCCGGAACCAGGCGGGGCAACAACATATTTTCCGGAAAGGCATTGGAATAATTCGCGTTCATGGAGGAATCCCGCAGATAATTGACCACAATGTACAGCCCCAGATATAACAATACATAATTCAACATCAGGCTGGTAACCAGCTCACTGGCGTTGCATTTTACCTTTAACATTCCTGGAATCAATGAGGAAATACCACCTGCCAGGGCTCCGAAAAACAAAGCTGCCAGAAGATTTAATCCCGGCGGCAGATCTAAAAGCACCGCACTGGCAGTCGCTGCCACACTGGCAATGAAGAATCCGCCTTCCATGGAAAGATTAAACAGTCCCACTCTATAAAGCATTGTAACGGAAAGTCCCGTAAATATCAACGGCGTCATGGATTCAATGATGTTTCCGAATCTGCGCATAGATGTAAACGGTCCTATAAACATGGAATATAGTGCCTGCCAGGGCTGCTCACTGATCAGAAGGATAGTCAAAAATACGATGAGCAGCGCAATCCCGATTGCCAATACCGATTTCAGAATCTCAAACCTAATCCTGCTCTTATTATCCAACTTCTTTCACCCCCTGTTTCTTAAGTCCCAGCATGTACAAGCCCAGCTCTTCTTCTGTTACCTTGCTGCTGTCCTCAAAGTATGCCACAACCTCACCTTCGCACATCACCAGAATGCTGTCAGACAGTACCATAACTTCATTTAAGTCCGCAGACACCAGCATAACAGCCTTTCCTTCATCCCTTTTCTCCAGAATCTTCTTCCAGATAAACTCATTGGCTCCTACGTCAATACCCCTTGTTGGCTGATTCGCGATCAGAATATCGGGATCCGCTGAAAATTCTCTTGCCACCACCACTTTCTGCATATTGCCGCCGGAAAGCATTGCTAACGTCTGATTCTTATTGCGGCAGCGAATATTAAACTCTTTGATCAGATTATCACTGAGCGCCGTAATTTTTTTATGACTCAAAAGTCCTCTGGTCCTCAAATCAGGACTGTCAACCCTGTCCGGAATCAGGTTCTCCCAGATAGCGCCATCCTTGGCTACGCCCAGCGTCATACGATCCTCAGGAATATAAGAAAGTCCCTGGTCCCTGATACTGCGGATTGATTTTCCCAGCACATTTTTGCCATCCACCAGTATTTCTCCTGTAGCCCCCTGCGTCAATCCGAAAATAGTCTCCGCCAATTCGTTCTGCCCATTTCCTTCCACTCCCGCCACACCGAGAATCTGACCGGAACGCAGTTCAAAGTTTACGTTGCGAAGCATGGGTTTGCCGAATTGATTCACATAATTGAGATTCTTTACCGAGAGCACGGTCTCCTTGAATCTGGCCGGCTTCTTATCCAGCTGGAGCACCACGTCACGCCCCACCATACGTCTGGAAATCTCCTCTTCCGTGGCATCCTTGACCTCGATGGTCTCAATGCTGCGTCCTGCGCGTAAAATCGTAACCCTGTCACAGATGCGCATAACTTCTCTGATCTTATGGGAAATAAAAATAATAGTATGGTTGCTCTTCTTCAGCAGCAAAAGCTGCTCAAACAACTCGTCCGTCTCCTGCGGGGTGAGAACCGCTGTGGGCTCATCCAGAATCAACAGCTTGGCTCCCCTGATCAGTACCTTCAGAAGTTCCACCTTCTGTTTCAAACCAACCGACAGATTCCCCACCTTAGCCATTGGATCGACCTGCAAATTATATTTTTTACCAATTTCAGAGACCTGGGATATAGCGGTAGCAGCGTCAATCACCGGCCCCTTTCCAGGTTCCATCCCCAGGATGACATTCTCAAATACCCTTAAGGAATCCACCAGCATGAAATGTTGATGCACCATACCGATTCCCAGTCCGATCATCTCCGCAGAACCGGCTTTCTCAAGCTTCTCACCCTGATAGAATATAGAACCCCCATCATATCCCTCCAGGCCAAACAGGATCTTCATTAATGTGCTCTTTCCGGCACCGTTTTCTCCCATCAGGGCGTGGATTTCTCCCGCCCTGACTGAAAAATTTACATCCTTATTGGCCATAACACCGTTGGGATATATTTTCGTAATCCCCTCCATTTTCAGTATATCCTGTGCCATGTCCGTACCTCCTCTGCTGCGCTGCCGCAGTTTTTTCAATTATTTTAAAAGAGCAGGCTCGATAATCTTGTCCACTTCTTCAGGATCCGTATTAAATGCCGACGAAACTTTTATCTTTCCATTGACGATATCTTCTTTGGCAGCTTCCACCTGGTCCCTGATTTCCTGAGAAACATTCTTATCATAATATTCATTGTAAGCAACGCCTACACCATCTTCCAGAATGCCAAGACTTTCAAAGGTTCCGAAAGGCAGCGTTCCCTCTTCATAAAGCTTTCCTGCTCTGATGATACTCAGGTCTACATTCTTCAGAATAGAAGTGAGGATACAGTTAGCCGCCTCTTCATCAATCCCCTTAAATGCCATACTCTGGTCCACATCGATACCAATAATATATTTACCGCTTTCCTTAGCAGCTTCCACACATCCCAGCGCCGCTGTCTCTGCAGGCGTAATGATAATATCCGCACCCTGGTTATACTGCGCCAGTGCAAGTTCCTTACCTTTAGCAGAGTCATCCCAGCTGCCCACATAAGATACGATCACTTTAATGTCAGGTTCTACGGAACGCGCTCCCTCTACATAACCCACAATCCAGTCTGTAATGATAGGATGTTCCATACCGCCGATCAGACCAATGATCGGTTCCGGATTAGTACCTTCCATACCGGAAGTGGTCACAAGTGCCGCCAGAACGCCTGCCAGATATGCGCCCTCGTTCTGTTTATAGCTGATGGCATAAATATTGGGATGATCACCTTCCATCTCTGTGTCAAAGAGTACAAACTTCTGATCCGGGTACTCCTTGGCCACATCCTGTACTGTCTCGATAGCACTTGGCCCATTGGTGATGATCAGATCATATTCCCCGCCTTCCGACAAATCCAGAAACGTAGGTTCCCACTTGGTCTGGTCGCGTCCTAACTCTATCACCTTAGTACCCCAGCCTGCTTCTCCAAGCCCTAATAATCCGTTGTATGCTGAGTCATTAAAACTTTTATCTCCGAGCTGACCAATCACCACATGTACTGCCGAAAATTCACCATTCCCAGCTGATTCTGCTTCCTTCGCCGGGTCCGCCTCTTCTGCTGCCGGCGCAGGCGCTTCTTCCTTATTATCTGCCTGAGGCGCTGGTTGTTCGGAAGTGCCGCAGGCAGTCAATGAAACAACCAAAGTTGCTGCAAGTAATGTTGCTAAAAATGTTTTTTTCATAGTTTCCTCCTTGTTTTTCATATCCTCACTATAGTCCCATAAAACAGTTCCTACTATTCCTCTTCTAATAGATGATTTCCACCAGGTTTTCTCCTGCTTCCAGTCTGATTTCACCGGACACTTCCGCCTCTTTGTGGTTGATCAGCGTTCGAACAGGTATAATACCCTCGAATCTGACAAACCCACTGCCGGGCGCGTCCACAAATACCCTGCAAAAATGCGGCTCATACAGGAACTCTTTAAACCGGGCTCTGATATCAGAAGCAAATACCTCCTTTCCATTGAGTAGGAATCTTGTCATTCTTCCGTCACACTTGACAGACGCGTACCCTTCTTTTACCGGGAAACGATCCACCGCAAAGGATGAACCGTCCAGCATACCAAAACACAATCCGTTCCAGGGGTCTATGGAAATCTGCTCCATGGACCACATCAGGGCAAACAAAGCGCTCCAACTGTAAAAAGGATCGGAATCCACGGAATCATTCCCTTCACCTGTGAAGGCGTTATAATTCTCATAGCTTCTCCTCATGTCCTTCCAGTGCCTGTCAAAATGCCTGACCGCTGCCGCTGCAAGTCTGTGTGCTTCTGCGTCACGTCCGGCACGCCGCAGTCCCACATAAGTCCAGTAGGGTCCCGGCGCCCATGTGCGGCCACGCCAATACTGGTTATCCTGTGCCGCATCGGCCCTGGCATCAATGGCACACAAGGGACAGGGGGTAAAAAATTCTTCCTCACAAAACATATGTTCTATGCAGGCTTCCACTTTAGATACATCCGCTGCGCCCGCCGCCAGTGGATAGAAGCTGGTGGGACTTGTCAGGCCAAAACGGCCATCCAAATGCCGATTGGCATAAATCCCTTCCTTTTCATCCCACAGAACTTCATTGATACTGCGCTTTATATTGTCTGCACATTCTCTCAGCTCCCCGGCCAAATCGGCGTATCCTAAAATATCCGCAATCCTGGACTGACACTCCATGTCCAGCGCCAACATACTGGAAACCCCTACATCATACATATCTAACAATCCCGTTTCCTTATGATAGACAGCCTCGTCATACATGGGACTGTTATCCATGGCAGCTTCGTTCTGCGCCGCAAATTTGGTCCGTTTATGAGAACCACGTCCCGTTTTGGACGTTCCCAGCTGAATCAGATTCCTGGACTCCCCATCCCTGTTGGCCAGATACCATTCTCCCGCCCGCATCAGAGACGGCAGAGCCTTATATAAAGGGGTCTTATCCCCTGCGATCAGGTAGTGCTGCAGCAGGCAGTAACCCAGACAGGGCGGCTGGGTTCTGTCCACCCAGTTTTGCCATTCTGAAAGCATACCCGCGAAATTGCCGCCCGGTGTGGCCGCCGCAAGACAATATTCAAGATTTTTGACTGCCATTTCCCGGTCTCCTGCGATAGAAGTCAGCAGGATCTGATAACAGGTATCAGAGAAAAACAGGAACCAGCCGCCAAAGCCTTTGTTCCAGCTTTTGGTGATTGCCGTGTATTCTATTCCTTTTCTTATATTTGCCATATCGTTCCAGGCCATAATATCGCAGACAGCATCCAACATCTTCCCATGGGATTCATCGCTCTGGCTGGGCCTGGTCTGTAAAATTTCCTGCTTCTTTTCTTCCCATGAACCGAAAACTTCCACCGCCTTTAACGCAGCATTTCTTGCGCTTTCGCTGTCATTCGCAACAGAAACCGCCGCATAGATGCTGCTGCCTGCCGCCAGGGTAAAGGCTGCCGTAGCCCAAGGCGATTCCTCCACACCTGCCTGGGACTGCCTCATGGCTCCCTGCTCCATCCGTCGGCCAATGGTGTCATGTTGGGCAGTTTCATAAATGACATAAGGATCCTCCACAAAGGCCGCAGCCATATGATATTCTCCCCTGCGCCCCATCAGACAGCCCTCGCCGTCCCGAAACATAATGCCCTTTTCTTCCCGGACCCGGTCTTCAAATCCGAAAGACAATAAAACCTGGTAGCGGAATCCCCACTCTCTGGGCTTTCTGGTATTTGTAATCCGCATCAGGACAGTCCAAGAATCCGTCTTGAGATACTCGATCATAAAAAGCGCCTGCGCATGTCCCACCTGCATCCGGCAATACCGCCCGTCTTTTTCATGTTCGAAAAGTCTGGTATCTTCGCCGAATGGAAAATCACTGTATTTTTGTTCCGCTTCTGAATAAGCCGCCGGCACAATGGCAAAACCAGCCGGCAGAAACTCCATTCTTGTATAAGAATCAGGATGCCACGTATTCCAATATTTCTGGGATGTTACCATGGTAATCTCCTCCCTTCTCTTTTTTGATTCAACTACTAATAATCCATGACCAGATAAAATTTAAAATATACAGCCCGACTGTAAAATAATATTCGTATAGGCCCCCACATCCCCGGTCCGAATCATCGCCCGGCATTTACCCACGCATTTTTTGAAATCCTCATGGGGTACGGTCTCCGATTCCGCTTTGGGGAAAAGTGCCTGCAGCTTTTGGAACGCCTCCGGACTGCGCTCTTCCAGCTCTTTGGCCAATATTATTTTCTCAACGCAGATATGTTCTTTCAGTTCCGACAGTACTTCCTCCACGGTAGGGCTCCCCATTCTGACTGCCAGATCTATCTTAAGAACTCCGTCCGGTACAGGCAGTCCGCAATCCCCTATACAGATGCAATCCGTATGTCCCAGATTGCCCACCACCTGATTAATGCTGCTGTTTAGAATACCATTTCTATACATCTTCTCCTCCTTTACCTTTCCGGATTCTTTTGTTTACAGAAGTAGGTAAAATTCTTTATCCCTTTATTCATCTCATTTTTCTGATATCGCTTCAAAAGTCGTTGTTATATGGCCTTTTTACTGCTTTTATCTCTCCGAATAGATAACTATATTTATCTTTTTTGTTATTATATGTATTATATTTTTATTTGGGTAAAACTGTTTACCTTATTGGAAGTATAGCATCCACGGATTCATCTGTCAACAGAAATCCAGAACTATTTTACTGTAAAACTCTGTCAGAATTGCATCTTATCAGGACTTCCTCATACAGAAAACAAGACTCTCAAATCCTACAAAGCATTGACTTAATTACAGCACTACGGTATACTTTAGGTGAATTAAGTAAAAGTTTTACTTCTATTTTTACCATTTTGACAGCCATCATTACTTTACGGAGTGACACTTTATGCGAACAACTCTAAAAACCATTGCAGATCATGTAGGCCTTTCCGTCGCCAGCGTCTCTTTAGTTTTAAATAACAAACCCAACAAACTCTCACCGGAAAGCCGACAGAAAATACTGGCCGCTGCAGAAGAACTGCACTATGCTCCCCAGCTGGTCTCTCCGGCTATGGCCAAAAAATACAGCAAGACCCTGGGGCTGATCGTTCCCGAGGTTTCCAATTCCTTCTTTGCCGACCTGGCCCAGGGCGTGGGACATTGCGCCCAGGAAAACGGCTGCCAGCTCTTATTATCAACCACTGATGGGATTGCCGAAAACGACACTGATATTCTCCGTTTGTTTGCTTCCCGGAACATTGCCGCCATGTTATTTGTTGCTTCTTCCAATTGCAACGCCTCACTTCTGGAAAGTCTGCCCTTCCCTATTATCCAGGTGGACCGCAAGAATCCGGCCCTGAATTTCAGCGCCGTTATTTTTAATCAGAAAAAGGGCGGCTACCTTGCCACCAGACATCTGCTGGAACTGGGTCACCGCCGGATTGCCTGCCTTACCGGTCCCAAAAACCTGACCAACACTTCGCTGCGGTTAAAGGGTTATCTGAAAGCCTATAAGGATATGGGATTCACCCCGCCATCTAACGGTGTGATCGAAGGAGATTACATGAGCGACAGTGGATTTGAAGCTGCCGATGTGATTCTCGAAAGAGGATTTACGGCGGTTTTCTCCACCAATGATATGATGGCATATGGTATCCTGAAGCGTTTCCGGCAGCTGAAGATCAGAGTCCCTCAGGATATTTCCATTGTTGGATTTGACGATGTGGTATATTCTGCTCTATTGGACGTTCCTCTGACTACCATCCGTCAGTCAGGATACAATATGGGATATGAGTCCTGCAAACGCGCCTTTGAAGAAATCGAAGATCCTAAGATTATGAAACAGACCATTCAGTTTGAACCGGAACTGATCATCCGCGAGAGTACTGCAAAACCCGCTGAAAAATGACTTATTGCAGAAAAATGGCTTATTGATAGGATAAATAAAGCAGGACAGCATCAAATTTTGGTGCTTCCTGCTTTTGCGATGTTTTAGGGTTATTATGCTTACCTCAGTTAATCCCCGTAATCCCCAGCTTACCGTCCACAGATTTGAAAATAATGTTCGGCGTGGCATCTCCCATAATAATCCCCGCCATCGTTTCTTCCAGCGTCGTCACATCCACTGCCTCGATCACCGCACATCTTTCTTCCGTAAAAATGACATCGCTTCCCAGTGCCATAAAAGCATCCCTGTTCTCAACCACCTCACTGTTTACCGCAAGAGGATATGTGCAAAGATCTGCAAGTGCCTCCATATCTTTGTCAGCCACCGCAGCCTGAATCAGACCGGCAAATTCTGCCACTTCTCCACCGGTTTCCTTCTGTCCTAAATCCTCGTAATCATTATTCTTCTCTTCCGCTTCGTTCTTCGTCCCCTCACCCACCGTATGTACGTCCACCGCAGAAAAGTTGTCTGATTGTTCAGTGCTTTCCGTTTCCTGCGGCCCGCATCCTGCACAGGCAAGTACCATAATTCCTGCCGCCAAAATCAACTTCCATTTTTTCATCATAAATTCCTCCTGCCGTTCCTTCATCAATCGTCACCCAGCTCCTTCCGATCAATAGATAGCCCGCTGAGTCTGCACCTATTCTATCCTTTGAGATTTTTGACGTCAATTTCACTTCTTCGCATTTCATTATGGATTCTTCGCAATCTTCCACAAACTTCCCATTTGAATTGGTTGATAAAGTATTTTAAGCCCGGTATAATTTTTAGTGATATTTTGTTTATCTATAAGATGAAAAAGTTTGTGTGTCAAGGCATCTTACTTTTCAAAAATCTTCATGGGCAATGAAGGGACTGAACACCTATGAAAATAACAATTTGTGACGATAGTATTAAGGATTTACTGAAAACAGAAAAACTTTTATTAAAATATAAGGCAATGCGTCCGGACAGGGACTTTGAAATCGAAAAATTTTCCGACCCATCCAGGTTATCCCAGAAAATATCAGAAGGAAAGCTAACCGACATTTATATTCTTGATATGCTGATGCCGGGGCGAACAGGCATTGATCTTGGGAATCTGATCAGAATGTCCGGCTGTGAAAATGTCATTATCTATATAACCGCATCAGATGATTATGCCCTGGATGCGTACGGGGTACGTGCCGTAAGATATCTTTTGAAGCCGGTGGATGAAAGCAAACTTTATGAGGCACTGGATTATGCCCTGTCCTATACCAATGTAAAAACAGAGTCCATGTATCTTGTCAAGACCAAAACCGGCCTGCAGCAAAGACCCTATTCTAAAATAGAATACATTGAAAATGTCAGCAGGAAACAGGAAATACATATGGCCGACGGAGAAATCATCAAAAGTCTTTTTATCAGAAAATCCTTTGAGGAAGAGACTCTGGAAGTTTCCAGAAGAAGAAATTTCCTGCAGATTCACAAGTCCTTTCTTGTGAATCTTGACTATGTAAAGCAGCTGACCCAGGACAGCATGGTCATGGAATCCGGCAGCAGGCTTCCCATCAGCAAGGCAAAAGCTGCAAAAGTCAAGCGGGAATATCTGCTCTTTGTCTCCGGAAAATATAAGTAGGTGAACGGAATGATTTATGTGAAAAATATATCATACATGTTAAGCCATATATTCTTTATTGTATTTATCTATCTGTTTATGATACACCGTTTTTCCCAAAAGAAGACCATTGTCATCTGCTTCTTCTCCTGTACTGTGATGAATCTTTTAGACAGCTTAAAACTGAATCTGTTCCCGGGAAGCGATTCCATTTATTTCTTCACAACAATAACACAGATTGCCGTAGCGCAGTTCACAGGCGTTTATATCTCTAAGAAAAGAGACAGCAGGGCGCTCTTTATCAGTCTGAGCGCCTCTAACTATGTGATCGTTGGCAGCATCACAGCCTCCATCCTGTATATCCTGACTGACAGTATCATTCTGGCACTGGCGGGAAATCTCCTGATGCACCTTGCCATACTGTTCGTTCTTTTCGGCAGGCTGGGAAATATATTCCATAAGTTTTGTGAGCGTGATTTTGGCAAAAGCTGGTGGGGATTATGTCTGATTCCGGTATTCTTTTTTTGCAGCTTTTCCTGCCTTGCCTTTTTCCCTTATACCCTTTATGAGTATCCGGAAAATATTCTTGCCAGTATTTTCCTGATGATTACAATGCTCGTGTCGTATGTGGCAGTGCTGCGCTATCTTGACACCGAAACCAAACAGGTGGATGAATATTGGAAAAATGTAATGTTCGAATCGTATATCAAAGGCCTGGAAAGCCAGAATTATCTGGTAGAACAGTCAGAACGGAATCTGAAAATCCTGCGGCATGATATGCGGCATTACTCCATGATCATTGATTCCCTGATAGACCAGCAGGAATACAATGAGATCAGAAACATTGCCGGCCACATCAATGAAGTCGTAAACGAAAATAAAGTCCACCGGTACTGTGAAAATCTGGTGGTCAACACGATTCTCACAAAAATGGCCAAACAAGCGCAGTCCCTTCACATCAATTTACGTCTGGATATCCTGATACCCCGGCAGATTCCTGTGAATGAATATGAGTTTGCCATGGTACTGGCCAATCTTTTAGAGAACGCCGTCTTCAGCGTACAAAATATGGAACCGGCAAAGAAATCTATTGACGCGAAAATACATTGTACCGCAGAGTACCTGCTTATTGATATGGAAAATGAATGTACGAAAGAAATCCATTTCGACTCCATAACCGGGCTCCCTAAAAGTAAAAGAGGCAAAAGCCACGGTCTTGGGATGCAGAGTGTACAGGCCTTCAGCGATAAACTGGGAGGAAATATCGAGTGTTACTGCGAAAATAATCGTTTCCGGATTATTCTGTTTGTGAAATTTTCACCGCATTTTACGTAAAAGAGGCACTTCTGAAATCCTGTTTGAATGCTACAATAGTAAAAACAGTTGGAGAGTATCCTATGCAAAAAACATTTAACAAATATACTGTTTTCATCATAACAACAGCTATATTGGTGATTCTGTTCATAAACTTTCTGATCAATCTGCACTTACTGACATCTCAACAATTTGACTCCTTTGATGCTAAAATAGAACAGATGATACACACACTGGAAAACAATCAGATGGAGCTTAATCTGCTCAGGGAAAGCCTTGACGAAGATTATCTGACAAGGGCAAGAGTCGCTGCCTACGTTTTGGAGCGGCAAAAAGAAGTCGCCATGAGCGTACCGCAAATGCAGTATCTGGCTGATCTGCTGGATGTGGATGAGCTCCATATCATTGACGAAAATGGTATCATCGCAGCTGCATCTGTCCCGCAATACGTGGGTATTGATATGGCTGACCATGAACAGACAAGGGCTTTCCTGCCTCTTATAAACAGCGGTGATAAAGACGCTTATCTGATTCAGGAAGCGCAGCCAAACGCTGCAGAAAACAAGATCATGCAGTATGTCGGCGTTGCCAGAAAAGACCAGCCCGGAGTCATCCAGGTCGGTTTTACACCCACAAGGCAGCTGGAAGCACAGTCCCGCAATACATATGACTATATCTTCTCCAAATTTCCCACAGATATCAACGAAGAATTATATGTAGTCGATACCTCCGCCGGAAACGTCCTCGGTCACTCCAATGGTCTTGACCAGGAATTTTCCGGAGACTGCTATCGTCTTGATCTGCTGTCAGACTGTACAGGCGGCACTTACCTAAATAACAATGAGGATACCCCCATGTATGTGGTCAGCAGACAGTATAACGATGTGCTGCTGTGTGCCGCCCTGCCCCAAAGGGTCCTGTTTCATAAATTATGGGGAAATATTATCATAACGTTTATCTATCTGCTGTTTATAGAAATCGTTGTGATTCTTCTTCTGAATTATCTGATCCGCAAGAAAGTCATAAACGGTGTTCATCATATCCTGCACGGTTTAGACGCCATAACGAACGGCAACCTTGACACCAAGGTAACCGTCAGCGGAAACCGAGAATTTGAGGCGCTCAGCAGAAGCATCAACGCCATGGTCAAGAGTATCGCCAACCTGTCCAACCGAATCTGTGCCATTATAGAAATCAGCGCCGTTCCCCTGGCGGTGTTTGAATACGAAAGGGGCATTAATCATGTATTTGTGACACCCGGTTTAAGTGAACTGCTGGAGTTATCTGAAGAAAAAGCCAGTGAACTCTACCATGATGCTGTTTTGTTCGACCAGTATATCCGTTCCATTACACAAAATCCCGTCAAGGGTGAAGCCGAAATCTATCAGATTCATGAAAATAAATATCTTCAGATTCATCTGTCAGAGTCTTCCGACGGATATCTTGGCATTATCTCAGATGCAACCCAAAGCGTCCTTCAAAAACTGCATCTGTGCTACGAAAATTCTCACGATCCTCTCACCGGCTTGAATAAATTTGATCATTTCAAAGAATTATCTGCAGAAATACTGCAAAGAGAAGATTCCAAACAAGTTGCTGCCATGGTTATGATAGATCTGGATGATTTCAAATCCATAAACGATACCTACGGACATGACGCCGGAGACCATTATCTGCAGAAATTTTCAGAAGTTATGAAATCCATGCCGGAAGCCCATTTCCTGTCCGCAAGGCGCTCCGGGGATGAATTTTGCATGCTGATCTTCGATTGCCGGGACAAAGAGGAAATCACCGGCTTCCTGCATACCTTTTATGATACACTTCGCCAAAACACCGTTGACCTGTCCTGTACAAAGTCAAAAACCATCAGCGCCTCCTGTGGTTTCGCCATAACGAACGGGCCCCCATATAATATTGCCAGACTGTTAAGCCATGCAGACGAAGCGCTTTATGAAATCAAACGAAGTACAAAGGGGACATATGGGGCATACCATGAATAAAATCCCCCATCTGTTACGGCTTCTGAATCTGAAAAGTATTCTCAAGCAGCAGCCAGTTGGGACGGAAAAACCGCATAATCTGCCAGTATCCCATCCCACGCAGTCCATACTCTGGCAGAAGGGAGAACTTTTCCCGATAGCTTCTCACATCCTCAAACCATACCTCATGCTGCTGTCCATCCTTTTCATATTGAAAATAGGGTGACATGGCCACTTCATCAAACTGTATGGGAACGCCAGCCTCAACAGCAATCCGCACCGCTTCCAGATTGCTTATGGTGGTCGCCCGGGAACGTCCCCGAACAAAGGGCAGCGTCCAGTCATATCCATAGTTAGGGACTCCCAGATCAATCCTGGAAGGCGGAATGCGTGTGACGGCATATTCCACCACCTGCCGTACTTTGTTCACAGGCGCCACAGCCATAGGCGGGCCGTAGGTATAACCCCACTCATAGGTCATCAATAGTACACTGTCCGCCGCCTCTCCTAAAAGTCCATAATCCTTTCCCGCGTAGAGAAGCCCCGCCTGCGTATCAGAAGTCTTGGGCGCCAAAGCCACCGAAACATGATAGCCATAAGGTGAGAGAAGATTCCTCATATCTGCCACAAAATCAGCAAAGGGAATCCGATCCTCCGGCCGGATATACTCAAAGTCAATATCCACCCCCTGAAAGTCCTTTTCCTGAACAGTGGCCAAAATATTAGTCAGCAGAGTATCCTTAGCAGTCTGGTTGTTTACCACTGATGCGATCAGAAAGTTATTAAAATTCCCATCCGGACCAAGGGGCGTCAGCGTAAGAACCGGACGTACTCCCGCCTTCAGCGCCGCATTAATCATAAAAGAATCATCCTGGGCCGGCGCTACCAGTTCCCCGTCCGTAGTAAAACCATAAGAAAAAACAGAAAGCGAAGAAAGGTAGGGAAGCGTTTCCTCTAAAACGTCCTGTTGGATAAATGGATATGCGTAGCCGTTTACCCAGGCCGGATAGGCGGGCGTCTGTTCCTCTCCTGCCGATAGAAGAAGGGCCTGCCCAAGTGCCAGAGGATACGGGTAGACAAGTTGATTGTTATAAATGACAGAAGATACCGGAATCCCATAGCTTTCGGCAATGGAGTCCACAGTATCTCCTGGTTGTACCACATAAATTTCCATAGCGTGTTCCTGGTTGCTTTTGGTTTATTCTATGTCAGGCGCAGGGTATGGGTGAATGAAAACTTTTCACACTTTCTTCCGTGTGAAACAAGCCCCCACGACTGCTCCGAGCAAGACAAACGGTGCTATTCTAATGAACAGCCACTCAAATGCGTGAAACACGACTCCGACGACTGCAGTTTCCGGATGACTATAATCCCAACCCAAGTAAGGACTGTTAAATCCTATTATGACTGCAAAGATAGCCACTATAACCGCGCACAGCGAGACCAAAAACCAATGAACCGCTTTTAGCCTTGCTGCTTTTCCATGCGCAAGCTGCAGGTTTATGACCTCAAGTTTCTCGGAAATGACTCTTAAGTCATCAGCCCTCGTCTCGGCAATGGTTTCTCCAAGCAGTGTGCTGACAGGTGTTTCCAATACCTCTGATATGGAAATCAGCATATCGGCATCCGGAACCGACAGACCCTGTTCCCATTTAGAAATCGTTTGTCTCACCACATTTAACTTGATTGCAAGTTCTTCCTGCGAAAGCCCTTTGGATTTTCTGATCGATTTGATATTTTCATTTAGCATCAGGGATGACCTCCTTTCACCACCATTATACGGAGAAACCCCCGTTGCGGCAAGCAACGCAAATTAACATTACAATGTCCCGGCTTCGCCTGCCTTCTGTAACAGACTCTTAAATTTGGAATACAGTCTGCAAAGCTTGTCATACAAGTCAAACGTAATTTCCGTAGCGGGAGCAGCCTGTAGATAGGAACATACCATGCATACCATGGTGTAGCTGTCCATTACGGAGGATTTAACAATTATCATAATACCGTAATATCCATCAAAAAGGCATACGCGGACAGTATCGGCATACAGCTTACATGTGAAGGCAGTTTTGCATGGCTTGGTAATCTCTCTCCTATCGACGTATGTGCTGTTTTTTCAAATTTACTCGATAACGCGTTAGAGGGTTCAAAAGATGCCGAAAATCCTTATATCGTAATCAAAGAAAACGACCATGCGCATTTTTATACCCTGATATGCTCCAATAATGTTCCTGAAAACATAAAAATCAAAAACAATTCGGTGAAAACAAGTAAAAAGGACAAAAAGCATCATGGTCTCGGACTTTCCAGCATTCACTCGGTGATCCGCAAATATAACGGCAGCTATACACTGAAATGTAAAGATATGGTATTCAGCGTACAGGCAGTCTTCCCCAAGCAATAGGCTTGATCTCCGCTTCCAGTTTTGCCGGCGCTTACATTTCAAACCTTTCTATTCTGCATATATGCTTCTTATTTTTCTTTTCATAATTAATTCCAACAAGTAAAATATTTCCCTTATACTCTTTAAGGGCTGACACATATCCTTTCCTTTTAATCTGGCTTATCGCTCCTTCAGCAGTTTTATCCCATTTTAGTTCCAGAACCAACGCCGGATTCAGGGAGGTACGTTTAGGAAGGAAAACCATATCGGCAAATCCATTGCCTGCCAGCATTTCTCTTACAAGAGTATAATCTCTGCATGCACTATAATATGCTAACGCAATCACGCTACTCAAAGAAATCTCATTATTATATACCAGACTGGAAGCACTTTGCATATAAACTTCTTGTATCATCTGCGCCACAGCTTTTTCATCCATCGCCAAAGTCGCCTTAAGCAAAGCTTCTGATGCGCTGACCGCCTTCATTACTTCCTCCCACCCACCATTTCTAATTGCTCTAAGAAAAACACTCCTTACCTTATCATTCGGAATAAAAACTTTTTTCGTTTTACTATCATAAGCCATATATCCCATATGAATCAGCAGTGTAATTACATCATCTGCAGAGTTGAATGAAGTGATATCGTTTTGAAATGATTCCACATCAATACTGCATCCCTGACCTCCCATCATATCCACAATCAGTTGTCTCAGTCCATCGAAATCCATTGCAATATACGTCATCAAAGACTCATATGTCTCTGTTCCAGACCAATAATTGGCAAAATCCCCGTAATATATGCAAGCTTTAAAAACGCTCCTGATGGAGTCCCTTTAAACAAACCTCTCAATAGGTTAATATATTCTTTTTGAAGGCTCTCATTATTTTTGTCCTCCCGAAACAGACAATCCCATTCATCAATAATAATGATAAACTGTTCTTTTGTCTTAGCCTTAATTTTAGCCAATACAGAAGGCAAGGAAATATCCGTGTCCAAAACACATTCCGGATACTCCTTTCTTAACTCGGATATCACCTGTTCCTGAATATAACTCACTACCTTAACAGAAGAACTTCTTTTCATTTCCTCAAGCGCGTTTCCGTACATCCACTGAATATCTAAAGAGATTACATTATACTTATTTAAATGTACTTTGAAAAATTCATTCTGACTTATTTTAAGTCCTGAAAACAGCTTTTCAGAATGGCACCCTTTACTGTAATATGCTGACAGCATAGTTACTGCCATTGTTTTTCCAAATCTCCTCGGTCTGCTGGAACAAATCAATGGCCTGTCTTTTCCGATACGGCTGTTCGTATATTTTATCAGTTCCGTCTTATCCACATACAACTCAGAATTAATAGAAACTGTAAACTGTTCATTTCCAGGATTTAGATATATACCCATATCCGTACCCTCCTCTCCTTTCTTATCTTTCATACACTTCGCATACAATGGAAAACCGCATAATAAGAACGATTTTCCGCACCTTTATAATCCGATATCTCTATCAATGCTTTTGCCGATATAATACATTATCTCGCTGTCTCTAAACGATATATAGCTAAATCTGCTCTTGCTTTATCCATAAATTCTCATACCTTCCTTTTCAATGTTTTGGTAAAATGGCTGGTACTTCATATTGTTTTCATAATCATCACTATTACGTGCAAGAAGCGAAACCATAATATCATTTTTTAAACCAATTCAGCTTGCAATTCTACTGATCTCTTTTCGTCTTTGCGTTATTTCTTTTTGATCGCAATTCAATAAAATCATGATATCAACATCTGATTCCAAATTAGAATCCCCGCGTGCATATGAACCGTACAAAGTAATACGTTCAATTTTTTTACCAAATAATTTTATCAATTTTTCGTATACTTCAGACATAATATTCTTTATTTTTTCTTCCACTTCTTGATACCTCATATATTTCTTAAAGCCCAATATCCATGTTTTTTATAAATATATCCCAAAAAACTTTGCTTCTCAACACTCTTTCACAAAAATGATACAAAAACAGAGAGCCCTCAGACTCTCCGCCTCCTGTCCTTCCCCTTACAATAAACCACCGCTACCGCCGTACTGACAAACGTCGCCACAATCGCCGGCGCAATAATCCCCGCCGGGTTCACGCTCCCATACTGACTCCTATAGGCAATCATATTTACAGGTATCAACTGCAGTGATGAAATATTGAGAATCAAAAACGTACACATCTCATTGCTGGCAATTCTCTCCCGCTTCCCTTTCTTCCCGCCGGCCGTTTCCGCACCGCCGTTTACCGCAATCCCATCCGTCGCATACCCAGCCGTCCCCCTCTCCGCCTCCAGCTTCGCCAGCTCCTCCATAGCCTTCAGCCCCCCTTGTGTCAAGTTAATGACACTAAATTTTTTGTAATTCTTAAAACTGGGATTTATTAATTTCCCAATATCCTTTTCTACTAGAACCTATACGAATAATCATTTCTGATTCACGCAGTTCTCTTATAATACGGCTAATCTTTCTGGTACTCAAACCTGTCTGTTCACTCATTTTTTTTGCTGTAATATCAGGTTCTTCTTTCAACAATAACAATACCTTATCTCTATCACTTTGATTATCGCCACTTATATCGCCATTATTATCGCCATTGGCGACAATTTCATCATTAGCAGATAAAGAAAATGGAAAAATAGCTTTTATAAAATGATCCGATATTTCAAAAATACTACGGTCATATGATTGCAAAATCCTACTCATACCAGATCCTAATTGTTCAACTAATCCCAAGTCCTTAAATACCCGCATCAATTCTCTATTTCTAGGCATGCTACTACAACTGAAAAAATCTTCTTTACTTTGCCCTGGAATCAAGCCCCCATACGATGTAATCTCTATCCTGTCACTGAACACCTCGAATACAGGTGGAATTTCCCACGAAAAATCATTATGCACAACAGCATTGATTAACGCTTCTCTTAACGGTACAGATTCAACAAGATTCTTTTCAATCCTTTTTGTACTAGTCACTTTTACCTTTGTAACATTTTCTATTTTCATTTTCTCCAAGACATGATTTGCTGCCTTAATCAATGAGCAATATCCATATTCTTCATTTTCAACCAAGTCTACTTTCGTTGTTCCAGTATATTTTGCAACTTTAATTGACACTCCGTTTTCATCTGCCAGCAAATACGCTATATAGTTATATTGTCCATCAGGAGTAAGCAATTCAAGGCTGTTAGCAAATTTCCTATTTAACTCAAATCCCCTTTCTTGATAGTATATCTTTAACTGTGCAAAAGTAAGGTCTTGTCTGGGAGATGGAATATTTCGCAATGTTGTATGTATTCTTTTTGCGTACAGTTCGTCTATTAATGTAGTAGACATTGGCTGAGTCGACGTTCCAAGCCTCATATAACACCCGTTCGGTGACATTCCTTTACTTTTGATATAATATGGTTTTTCAAGGCCGCTGGAGACAATTATTTTAGTTATCGGAATATTGTCTACATATTCAGTAGCAATATCAAATAACCCAAGCGTTGATGGTAAAATATTATTCTTAATTCTATCAGCAATCTTTAACTGCATAGAATCTAAATCAGAATTTTTAACTGGATTTCCCTTGTCATCAATTCCTATATAAAGAATGCCACCCTCACGGTTATTTAAAAACGCCACTATTTCTTTTTCCAATTTATCATTTAAAGTCGCCTTTAATTCAATTCGATTACTTTCTTGAAACATCATTATCCTCCATTGAAAAATCAATCAGATATATGAATAGTATTCATTCTGAGCTATGGCTTTATTAATATTTTTATCCAAATAATCTTTATATTCAGACTTCATTGTACCATAATATTGAGTTTCTAACCTAGAAAACCCGATGCCTGTTATTTTTGATATAAGTAATGGATTAACCATGTTATTGACCATAATTGAAATAGCTCCATTCCGAATAGGCTCCACCGGATATGTTCTTCTTTTTGTTTTTTCAATATATCCGATATCCTGTAATAAATTGAGGAACCAAGTATTTAAAGATTCATCCGTAAATTTCCCCTTATGGCGATAAATAAATTCAAAAATTTTATCTGTCTTTCCAGCCCGTTTTCCGTTCTTACATTCAGCATATTGAATCGCCTGAATGATGTCTCTTGATAATCCACAAGGAATATTTATTTTAATTTTATTTATGTTCAAAATCTTAAAATTACCTTCAAAGTCATTCATTTTAATTTGCCCTATTATATTCCTCTTAGCAGGCGCAATTAATGTTATTTTAATAAATAAGCGCATTATAATTCTTTGTAAATAACGTTCTTCATCCCTTAGACCGAACCCTTCTTCTAAAGACTGTTCCATTAATTTTTCCATAGCTGCTAATATTTCAATAATTTCTTCGCATTTAAAACTGCCTCTTTCTACAGGTTCAGATAATTCATATTTTTTTACTATTTCCTCTTTATATTCTTTGTAATCATAATCCGTAAAAATATCCGGGAGTTTGTCCGTTCTGCTTAAATAATCATAAAAACTTTTTAAAGCCTCCAAATGTGCCTCCATAGTAGAACGGGTATTTAACTCCCCCCTTTCCAGTCTATAATATCCTATGCAATCTTCTACTACCTTTTTGTCTATTACTCTTGGACGATTCTCTAAGCCTGCCTTTTTTAAATAATCTATAAATTTATCTACATGTTTTCTATAAGAATGTTTGTTCTTAAGAAGTTCTACACAATCTTCAAAATACATATCTCTATACCTTTCCATTTCGCTCATATCTCATTTCCTTTCTCTATTAAATGATAATTTTATAGTAATCCGAGAAAATAGGCTTGTCAATATAGTTTTTCATACTGCACAAACGGCGGAGAATTATTTTCAAATTCTCCGCCTCCTGTCCTTCCCCTTACAATAAACCACCGCTGCCGCCGTACTGACAAACGTCGCCACAATCGCCGGCGCAATAATCCCCGCCGGATTCACGCTCCCATACTGGCTTCTGTACGCGATCATATTCACGGGTATCAATTGCAAAGAAGAAATATTCAAAATCAAAAACGTGCACATCTCATTGCTGGCAACCCTGCCGCTCTTTCCATTTGCCGACACAGGCAGCTCACCGCCGCTCTTACCTGTCTTGTTCCCCTTTTTCTTTCCGTCTGCAAAAATGCCTTCCCCTGCAGACACATACCCAGCCGTCCCCCTCTCCTCCTCCAGCTTCGCCAGCTCCTCCATCGCCTTCAATCCCCCTTGTGTCAAGTTAATGACACGAACTTTTTGAAAAAATCCACCCATACGGTTACAAGTCAACCGCATAGATGGATACTTTTAACAATTCCATGAGGCTCAAAATCAATACCTATTTCAACAGCAAAGACAACACCTTGGGACGCGCACCTTTTTCATACTTAAACTTTAAAGCATGTCTAATAATTTCAGGCAAATAATATCGGTCATTATCAATTTTTAGATAACCTTCCTGTTTCATAATCTTTTCTTCTGCCTGCGTAAGATTAAATGTATCCGCCGCAAATGGTAAAACTTTTTTTTCTTCCGATGCATGTTCCAGTTTGTCAAAAATCGGTCCCAATGCTTTAATTTCATCTCTTATTTCGCCAATCTTATCATTGGAACATTCTGAAACCGCCTTTCTAATTTCTGTAGGCATTAAATATCTATCATCGTACACTGCTTTGCCTACATGGTCAGTCGCTTTCTCCAAAAATCTGATAATGTCACGCGCCTGCAACTGTCCATTAAAATCTGACAATGCCGCCAAAATCCATCTTGATGAATTTGCTTCATTAGATGTCGGTTTTCCTAGCTTAACTCCCCACAATCTATTAAGTATCTGTTCTATTACTTCTCCCGACGCTGTTTCAATCGGTATATTTCCCCGATAAAAATCTGGTACTGCCTGGCTCGTCAACCACGCTGCCAATCTTAATGCTTCCGTATTAGACCATTGCAATTCAACATCACGATACAAAGAATAAAATTGCTCATAATTGATAGTTAACGAATCCCTTGCCATATCTTTTCTCAGAAATATCATAAGACCCACATTATGATAAGCTATTTTTACTTCGTCAACCAGATCCCTACATAATGCCCTAATTGCATTTTTTTCATTTTCCGATGATATTGTATGCTCAAAAATCTCCTCTAATCCATCTATCAAAAATACAATCTTTATATGCTTATACCGCAATTCTTCCTCAAGTTCTGCCAATGACTGATATGTTTTATCAAATGCACATAAAATAACTTTTTTCCATATTTCTTTCCATTCTAAAATATCATGGTCTTTTCTCACATGCGTTAACAGCATGTCCTTACTATTCACATATACTGAATTATTAATTCCCCCTTTCATTCCACATTTGTTGTAATTAGCTATGGCATTTTTAATAATCTCAAGAAATCCTCCCGCATTTCCTGAAGCCAAAAGGGGTACTGCCAGTATACATGCATCACCGCCCAAGCCTTTCGATACTGGTTCATTTTTGCCCATACGTTCAACGAACTTTTCCCAATATTGATTTCTTAACATTTCTCTATATAAAAATGTTTTACCAGATCCCTTCGCACCCATAATTACTGTATTAGGAATACTATTTTTGTACTTTCTAATTAAATTCTGAATTGACTCTGTCATTAATACTTCAAATGTTCCATTCCCTTCTGCTGTAATTTGGTTTGCGGCAAACTCGTGAATATTATTTATCACTTTGTTTCTTGATATCTTTAAACTATCATCCTTTGTTTCTTTGGAAACCATGTAACTATTTTTAACTATTTCAAAAATATTTTTGTAGAAATCTCTGCCGCTTAAATTTGCCATAATTTTAGGCAATGTTTCTAAGTGTACCAATTCACTTGCAAATGGAAGCTCCGTCACTATATTATCCGTTATTGAATCATCGCTTTCAGCCACATTTGGATGATAGACAGCAACTAATTCGCTAATGATTTCATCTGTTTTCATTCCATTTTGCACCATAGTCAGTAAAACTTCGGGGATTTTAGAATTCTCATTCAAAGGCAGACCTTTGTTTAACTGTTGTAAAAGTATTTCTGTTCCTTTAACAGACTGATAAGATGTTGATGTCACAATATATTTTTTTACTCTGGGATCAAAAAGTATCGGCGCAGAAAATTCACTTAGTCCCGCCCTCAAGTCAATCAACACCAACCCTGCATTTACTTTCTTTCCTAATTTTGATAAAACTTCCGCTAATATATATTTTTTATTATAGCTAGTGGCAAGACTTTCAGGGCTTGCATACATATCAAGCAATTGCCCCACATATCTATACGTTGGTAAAACAATATGCTCTGCCCTTCCCCTTTCCGTTTCTATTTTAACAGTCAATTCCGATATTTTATCTGCAATCAATTCAATAATCTCATCCGTATTATCCTTTTCCTGCGTAACTTCCAAAAGATCCAAAAAACTAAATGCCGTTTCCTCTTGCTTCATAGTAAGCCATGTAATTCCCGGCGCCTCAATATCCGCATCAACAACAAGAAGTTTTTGGGCATTCACTAAGTTGTTTAACTCAGACCATGCTTTAACAAAAGCCAACAAAGATAATGTACGTCCCACCCCTCCTTTGTACGAATGAAAAGCAAGGACGGGAACTCCCGGTAATTCCTTTTCTATGAGCTCGTTAAAATACGCTGTATTCTGATACAAAACATTTCTAAAAAGCGGTGTGACTACACTATCATTTTCCTCATCCTCATCACTTTCAAATAGCACACCTAAGTATTCAACCGATAAATCCAGTAATATTTTCTCGCCATCGTATTTATCCCCAAAAATCCCCCTTAATATCCTTTTAGCATCTTCCTCAGTTTTTCCCTTCTTTAAATGAATGATTATTTCATCAGTATATATTTCCGAATCAAAAATCACTCCCTGCCACTTATCTTTATTTAACAACAGCTCTCTTTCTATGTCTTTCCATGTATATAACATCATCGTCTTCTCATCCCTTCTTTTATCCAACAGGCGATATCATTTAATGAGTCCTCTATCTTTTCTTCTTTACCTAATTGTTTTTCCTGTGTGTTAATGCAGTATCGATAAAGCTGATGATAAGCTTCCGCGTCTACAATATTTTGATGCACAGTCTTCAATCGCGGAAATTTAAAATTTCCCTGTTGTCCTAACTCTTTTAATATTCTTTCCAAATTATGGGATTTCAAAATATTTATCTTTTTTTTATCACTGCCCTCCAAAATTTTTAGAGGATTTTCCTCATTCCATTTATCTAATAGCTTATATTTCAAACCGCACTCCACACTATAAACCAGTAGTAATCTTCTGCTGTTTATATCTGCATTTTGGCTTTTAAGTCGTTTATATGACTGGTAATGCTTTTCGTATCCTCTTCTATAATCTCTTTTATCTGCAATCAGCATTTCTTATACGCCTTCCGTTTTTCATCTGTTTCAAATAATTATATCTTTTCTCATAAAACACGTCAACAAAGAGATTATATACATTATCTAAATAATGTTAATATCATCTCTGTTTTCTATTCTTTATTTTACAATACACCACCGCCACCGCCGTACTCACAAACGTCGCCACAATCGCCGGCGCAATGATCCCCGCCGGGTTCACGCTCCCATACTGACTCCTATAGGCAATCATATTTACAGGTATCAACTGCAGTGATGAAATATTGAGAATCAAAAACGTACACATCTCATTGCTTGCAACACGCCTCCCACTCTCATCCGCATACCCAGCCGTCCCTCTCTCCGCCTCCAGCTTCGCCAGCTCCTCCATCGCCTTCAATCCCCCTTGTGTCAAGTTAGTGACACGAACTTTGTGAAAAATATCTTGTAATAATG
>ERZ777305.1304-NODE-1304-length-30947-cov-8.098278_pt1 | contig 30947 bp, 18 predicted proteins | sample MGYA00374965_ERZ777305 | MGnify/ENA primary metagenome ERZ777305 (study PRJEB29328, sample SAMD00013331) | mouse gut metagenome | study: EMG produced TPA metagenomics assembly of the Metagenome analysis of fecal microbiota from mouse which was promoted... | reverse complement strand
ACCAACGACCCCGAGATTACAAATCACGTGCTCTGGCCAGCTGAGCTAAAGAGGCAGGCGGGCGAGCTATCTGCATCGCACCGCTACAACCCGCTACCCTTGCTTCGGTCAAGATCTGGGGGGATTCACGGGGAGCTGGTCGTGCAGGACTCACCCGATGCAAAATTATTACATTTTTTTCATTCCACCAAATTATTTATCCCTTTTTAACCCTTTTTTAGATGAATCGCGCCCTGAGAGCGCGATTCATCTTTTTTATATTACGGACTGTCAACGACGGCGGTTTCCTCCGCGGCCACGCGATTTCCCCTTGCCATGTTTCTGAGGCTCATGCCGTTTACCCGGATTCCGGACCTCTATAGGCTTGTTGGGATTCCCTTTGTCGTCGATCAGGGCGAAGTCGAGCTGCTTGCGGTCGAGATCGGCACGCGCCACCTGCACCTTCACCCTGTCGCCAAGTGTATAGCGGACTCCGTGACGCCGCCCGATGAGGCAGTAATTCTTCTCATCGAAGTCGTAATAGTCATCGGCAAGGTCGCGTATCGGCACAAGACCCTCGCACATACTTTCGTCCAGTTCCACATAGAATCCCCATTCGGTCACCCCCGAAATCACACCGTCGTAGATTTCGCCGAGACGGTCCTGCATGAATTCCACCTGCTTGTAGCGGATAGAGGCGCGCTCGGCATTGGCGGCGAGCTGTTCCATGTCGGAATCATGACGGCATTCATCCTCGAGCTTGATCTTGTCGACGCTACGCCCCCCCTCCGCATATTTGGCCAGCAACCGATGGACCATCATGTCGGGATAGCGGCGTATCGGCGAAGTGAAATGCGTATAGTAAGGCATTGCGAGACCGTAGTGGCCAACGTTGTCGGTGGTATATACGGCCTTCGCCATGGAGCGGATGGCGAGGATGGAGAGCATGTTCTCCTCCCCTTTTCCCTTTACGTCGCGAAGGAGACGGTTCACGCTCCTGTTCACCTCGCGGGAACTGCCGTCGGTGGCGAGCTTGTATCCGAAGCGGGATGCGATGAGCGCGAGGTTGCCGATTTTCTCAGGATCAGGGTTGTCATGCACACGGTAGACGAAGGTTTTCGCCTTCTTCCCCGCAGGCGTCTTGCCCACGGACTCGGCTACAGTGAGATTGGCGAGCAGCATGAACTCCTCGATAAGCTTGTTGGCGTCTTTCGATTCCTTGAAGTAGACACTCACCGGCTTGCCGGTCTCGTCGATCTCAAAGCGGACCTCGGCCCTGCCGAACTCCAGGGCACCGGCCTGGTAGCGGCGCCGGCGGAGTTCCCTGGCCAGACCGTTGAGCACCCCGAGCTCGCGGGCGAATTCCCCTTTTCCGGTCTCGATTATCTCCTGCGCCTCCTCGTAGGTGAAGCGCCGGTTGCTTCGGATAGCCGTGCGGCCTATGCGGGAGTTGAGCACATTTGCCTTCTGGTCGAGTTCGAAAATCGCCGAGAAGGTGAGTTTGTCCTCGTCGGGGCGCAGGGAACATATACCGTTGGAAAGGCGCTCGGGGAGCATCGGTATGGTGCGGTCCACGAGATAGACACTGGTGGCGCGTTTCTGCGCCTCCTTGTCAATGAGCGATCCGGGCCTGACGTAGTGCGTCACGTCGGCGATATGGACGCCCACCTCCCAATTGCCGTTGGCGAGCTGGCGGATGGAGAGTGCGTCGTCAAAGTCCTTGGCGTCACGCGGATCGATGGTGAAGGTGGTTACGCTGCGGAAGTCCTCGCGGCGCGCCACCTCCTCAGGAGTGATCCCTTCGTGGATTCTGTCGGCGGCTTTCTCCACATTCTCCGGATACCTGTAGGGGAGGCCGAACTCGGCAAGGATGGCATGCATCTCCGCGTTGTTCTCCCCTTTCGCTCCGAGGATATCTATTATCTCGCCGCGAGGATTCATCTCGTCATCGCGCCAGTTGGTGATGCGCGCCACGGCCTTGTCGCCGCTCTTGCCTCCGCGGAGCCGGCTCTTGTCGAGAATGATGTCGGCGGCGAGAAACTTGGAGTCGGTGACGAGCGCAGCATAATTCTTCTCTATCCGGAGAGTGCCGACAAACTGCTGGTCCTTCGTCTCCAGAATCTCGATCACACAGGCTTCCGGGTCCTGACCCCTCCGGGCGGCGGAAACCACCACCCGGACTTTGTCGCCGTTGAGAGCATGCATCGAATTGCGCTCCGCCACCATGATATACTCGTCGTCGACCACAACGGCATTCTTGCCGTTGCTGCGGCGCACGAAATATCCGACATTCTCTGTACCCCGGTTGGCTTTCGCCTTGTACTTGCCGAGGTCCACCTCCAGAATGTCGCCGGCAGCCACAAGATCGTCAAGCATGTTGATAACGTCCAGGCGGTTCGACTTTCTGTCGGCCCCGATTCCGAACGCTATCTGCTTATAGTTGAAACTCTGCTTGTTCTGCATCTGCAGAAACTCCAGTATACGGGCTGCGAGGTCCTGCTTCCGCATCCTGCCGCTCCCTTTGTTTACGGTTTTGCTCATGGGTCAATCATTATTTGTAATTTCCATCATCCATCCTCCCGCGGATCACGGATAGGTCAGCGCTTGATCCTGGCGGCTATCGCGGCGGGGACGGCATCCTTGTGTATGCCCACTCCGAGGGTCTTCTCCAGGAAGAAGGGAACGGATACATAAATATAGCCGTCGTAAATCTGGTTGGTGTCCCAGGAATTCTTCACCTTGTAATATTTGTTTCCCTCCTGGTCCTTGGCGGTGCCCACGATCACCATGCCGTGGTCATCGGTTGTCTCGAAGTTGTCGAATGTCTCCTGGCGGGATTCCTGTGTAACCTTCTTCTCGGCCACCGGGCCCTTGATGTCGTAGCGGGCATCCTCACGGTCCATGCCCAGTTGTCGGGAATCTCGAGGATGAAGCTCTCATAGAAGGGATGGTGCGTGTAGCTTGTGAAGTTTATGAAGCTCTCAGGCTCCAGTCCCATCTCTGCCGCCCACTGCGCGGGAGTGTATGTCTTACCCTTGTAGGTAAACGTCTCGGGGACGGGTCCGAGGTACGCGTCGAGGATACCTTTCAGACCGTCGAGCCATGCTGTGGTAAGCTTCGAGTTCTTCTGACCGCGGGCAAGAACAGCGTTGAGATATGCCTCCATAGCCTCGGCCATTTCATAATGTGAATGCTTCTTCTCGCCGTAGTTCAGACCGGTGTATGCCTCCTCCGGCATCGCGCCGTACCGCGCCGTCATATTGAGCACATCACCGAAGGAACCTCCCTGGGCGAAATTGCATTTGCCGTTCATACGCATATACTTCTTCGCCTTGTCGATATAGGCGTTACGGACGATAAACATCTCCGACACGTCGAGTTCCGGACCACCCTTGCGCAGCACGTTGTCCTCAAGGGTGCTGACGCCGGAGAATGCCCAGCACGTTCCCGACTTGTTCTGGTCCTTGACAGAACCATGCCTGTTGATCTTGACATCGGTGAAAGTAAAACCTGTGGAATCGGGCTCAATCACTTCCGGTTCTCCGGCAGGGGCCTGATAACAGGTGGCATTGGCGGAAAAGGCCGCGGCGGCCATCATTGCGAATATTGCTCTCTGTTTCATGATATGGACTTGAAAGTTATTATGGTTTTATTTTTTATGCGGTTATAGCACGGTTGTTTTGACGTTAAAAATCTGTCAGACAACTGCAATTATTTTGCAAATATAACGATTTATCCGGAATCAACCGCATTTTTTCACCATTACAATGCCATATAAATCATCAGAGAGCATTTCGGCGTGAAGAAAAAAGGCTCCATCAGGAACCATCTCCGCGGTCAGCGGCGGCGGTTCCTGATGGCATTGTAGACGACCGCCGAACCGACGAGTATCAGACCTATTCCGATTCCGAGCAGCATGGTCAATTTCACGCAGAGTCCGACAACAGCCGCCACAGCACCTGCACCCATCATCACGTAGCCTGCTATTTTAGCGGCCTTGCCATGCTCCGGAGCATTTATACGATGATCCTCAATACGTTCCGCCGTCTCGGCAAGAGCCAGGGCGGTGTCGCCGGATGTGACGGCGCAGACGCCATTGTCGGGCGGCGCAACATTCCGCACACGCTCAACCACTTCCACACGGCAGTTTCCACAACAGTCCTCGACAACCACCTGCTCCACCTCGGCTACGGTCGGATATCCTTTGTCGCGTACTGCTTCGGCATGAGGTGTTTTCTCCGTGACAAGGGCGGCGGAGACTTCTGTGAAAAGTTTGAGCCGGTCGCGCGAGAAATTCCCCGCAAGGGATCCGGCGAGGGATTCGCGGTATTCCTCGTCCCAGTTCTCACGCTCTTCTATCACGAGGGTCCCTACCTCTTCATCAAATAGGTCCGGCATGTTTTCCATCGCGTAAGTCACCATATCCAGCGTGGCCGGACGTCCGGGGTGTTCCCATAGTTCCTGTACGATGAGAGCTCTTGCGGCCTCTCTGTCGCCGGCCTTGACGGCCTGTTCCATCTTCTTTATCATAACTCAGTCTGTTTTTCATATCTCGGGAGGCAGCATCACCACATTGGTAAAAGTACTTCTGCGCAGCCTTACATGAGTAACAAACATTGAGTCTGAATGGTTGATGGCAGGACAGCTACATCAAAAACGCTTATCGGGAGACCGGTCAGAGACTCAGATGCCTGGTGAAACGGACGGTGCCGTCGCTCAGAACCGTGCGACGGATATAAAGGCCTTTGCCGGACGGTTCCTGCACGCGGAGTCCGCTGAGGTCGTACCATTCGTCAGCCTCGACTTCCAGGGCACCGACGGTTCCGGCTCCACTGACGGGACGCTCGCGGAACCGATAACCGGTGAGCACAAACTGCTGGTCGGCATGGCCGAGAAAGACATCGATTGCGAGACGTATCCACGGGCGGTCGCGATATTCCTCTTCCACCGGCACCGTTATGGTCTGCCAGCCAGTACGGTCCTTAGGGAAGGTGAAGGTCTTCATCATTCCATCAAACCGGTTCTGCATATAGATGCATGTATTTGCAGGAGCATCCGCTCCAAGCCAAACATCAAACTCGAATACGGGGTCTTCCATACCCGCCGTGGAAAATTTCGGCAGGTCCATGCGCAGACGTGCCGGGGCAGTTTTGGTGACACCTATAAGGGCGTCCGGATCGGGACAGCCGGCAAATTTGTCAGCATCATAATCGACGGGATTGCCGTAGAGCCATTCGCCTGCACCATATTCAACGGATGGAACGGAGCGCATCAGCGGGGTGAGCGCAGCTGTCATTCCTGAGAATGTCTCTTCCGCCGGCGCTTTCCAGGGAGTTCCGAGCACAAAGGATCCATAGCTGAGCGCCGGGCTGACCCCTGCCGCGGTCTTGGCGGCTATACCGATACGCACGGAGCGCTGGATGGCATCTTTCTCAAGCACATAGTCATATTCGAACACATCGGGACCGACCTCGATTATATCTCCGGTCCATTCGCCATCGGCGCCGATCTCGCCGATTACAAAGCGACATCCTTCCGGCGTGTAGTATCCCTCCCCGTCAAGAGCTCCGGACGGAGCCTTCCAGGTGAGATGCACCGACATGTTGTCATCGCTGTCCACACCGGTGTAATCCTCCACATATCCCGCCGGGGACTGCCCCGTGAAAGCAGTAACGGCTGTCGGCTTGCCTGCGAGGTCGCCTGTCATTGGAGTCACGGTGATTTCATGCTCGCCCTGAGCCGAATGCACTGTAAGCGTCACTTCCTCGCCGGGACGGCCCTCGACTTCCGCCTTCTCTCCGCATCCCGAAGACTTGCCGACAGCCTTTACCGTAAGACCCGGGTCGATGGGTGTGCCATCGATACGTTTCTTCGGCAAGCGGAAGCGGAGGCTGACGGTGAGATCGGGGTCGGAAGTGGAGGCTACGGCAAGACCTGTCACGGCATCGGGAATCGATTCCTCTGCCTGCGAGCGCGAGATACGGATGTCGCGCACTGCAAGATTGTTTCGGGCCGCATCCGAAAGATAACGGACCGCTACGTAGTATGCGCCTGGGGAGTCGACGTGGAAAAGGTTGGAATAACTTTTCCACTTGTCAACATCCAGAACCTTTGTCCTGGCGATGACAGGAACAGTCAGAGCGTTGATTTCAGGAGCTTTACCGGCCCGAATCTCGAAATATTCACCGGAAGCGCCCAGGCAGGTGGCGTCGAGCTCCACCTGATAGACCGCCGAAGCATCGGTGATTTCCACAGGAGGCAGCACAGTCCATACGCCGGAATCCGGTCCCTTGTCGGCGTTGATTATGGTCACAAGGTCTTCCTGGCCCCCATCCGGTCCGAATGTGTAGGGGATCGGAAACGCTTTGCCCATGAGGAAACGCTCCGACACACCGGGCGGGGACTCCAGACCATCGTAGACAGCCGTCACCTCGGCAGTGTAACCGGTGTAATATATGTCGGGGTCGATAGATACCGGCGCGGATATGCCGGAAGTCTCCGCAGCCGGCACGCCGTTGAGCGACACTTTGTAAGTCACCGCCGCCGGGTCGATGTAACCGCCGTGCAGACCTTCGGAAACAGGCTCCCATGTCACGGCGCTCCGAGACAGCTTCACGCCTCCGGGAGCCTGCGGCGTATCGTTGCCGGCGTAGACTGCAGTGGAGGCAATCATGCCGCGGACATCACCGTCGGAAAGACGGAGCTGCAATGCCCTCGTGCCCCTGTCGAGTCCTGTATAGTCCACTACCAGAGTAGCTCCCGGTTCGGCAGTGCCTTTCGACACCTCTCTGCCGTCGACCATCGCGCTGTATGAGAGCGTGGCTCCGGACAATTCCGTGCCGTCGCAGCGCATCGAGGGGATATGCCAGCTGACCGACGCCTCGGACGCTCCGGGCATGAACGCCATTTCGCCGACATGTGCCATACGAGGAGCGGTCATGCTGTCCACCATGGTTTCGTCGGTAACGAAGAAGGTATACTGCGGATTGGTGCCGGTGTCGGTGAGTTTGACCGCCTCCCCGGGTTCGGGCCGGATGGCGTACAGCCCGGAGCGGACATCCTGCGGGCAATAGAGATAATATCCGTCCTGCTGGCTATAGACCAGTCCTCCTCCGGACGGTCCGGAATTTTCTGTCCAGAGATTGAAAATCACGCTTTGAGTGCCGTCACGGTCTACTTTCACGAAATCCCCCGTACAGTTTACTCCGAAGAACGCGTCTTCGTCCGGATTATAACAGAGCGAACCGCAGCGCGAAGACGGGTCGGTCAGTGACAGCACCTCGATGCTGGCGCCGATATCTTCGGCCGGTGCCGTAGCAAAAGAGTACATCGGCAGACCGGTGTCGGAATCCGGATCGGCATCATGCGCCACATATCCGTAGATTCTATTCTCCTGCGGAACGTATGCCACTGAAATGAAATCGGTGGGATGCTCACGGTCGCTTGCAAGTTCCACATCGGCGAGCACGTCTCCCTTCTTGAGGTCGAATTCGTGATAATGATGGTAGTCGAGCAACCGGTCGTCACTTTTCTCCATGGAGGAAATGGTACATAGCCGTCCGTCGGCGTTGATCCATCCCGCAACGAGCCTCGGCCCGGCCGGGGCCAGTTCATAATGCCAAAGACGTTTTCCCGATCCGTCGGCGTTCACCTTATACAGGCCGGGAGTGGAGTCATCGGTGTCGCAGACGAGGTAGCCGTAGAACGAGCCGAGGGTAGCCGGTGCATACGTTTCGGCCGCAGATGCAGCCGGAGACACACTTGCGGCCAGAATACAGGCCGTCAATAATGTATATTTCATATTTTGACTCAGATCATTTTATAATGTTTTTTGCCTGACCAAACATTGTTGTCCAGGATTTAGAACTTACTTATTAAAAGTATGGCTTACAACAAGAAATGCGCACTTCATACGGCAGGTTCGCACTCCCTAAAATATTGCTTTTACCATTTTTATGACAAACATAGCGGTTTTTAAATTATTTTCAAACATCTCAGTGTTAAAATATATTAAATAAATTTATTGTGTCACATTTGTACTTAACTCTTTTTCATTTTTACTCCCAATAGAGCGGATTTTTTAACATTCGGTAAAAAATTTATCAGTATTTCCGGACCCCATCATACTTTTTTCATATTTTAGCGTTTAAATATTATATCCTGCTTTTCAAGCATATCGTGCCACGCACGTCCATGCTGGTGATAACTTCGGATATATTGTTATATATCTTGAATTTGACTGTAATATTTTCCGTAAGGCATTATTTAAAGGCGGAACTATGAAAAAACTTGATAAAGACTACGATGTAATTATAATCGGAGGCGGAGCCACTGGAGCCGGCACTGCCCGTGACTGCGCGTTGCGGGGACTGTCGGTGCTGCTTGTGGAACGCTTCGACTTCACGGCCGGGGCTACAGGCCGCAATCACGGACTTCTGCACAGCGGGGCCCGCTATGCGGTGACTGACCCCGAAAGCGCCGAAGAGTGTATCAGAGAGAATATCATCCTCAAGCGCGTGGCACGCCATTGCGTGGAGGACACAGGCGGACTTTTCATCACCCTTCCGGAAGATGACCTCGCGTTTCAGAAAACATTCGTCGAGGCATGCGGCAAAGCCGGTATAGAGACAGAAGTGATCTCGCCCGACGAGGCTCTCCGTCTGGAGCCGGCAATCAACCCGGAGCTAACCGGTGCGGTCAAAGTGCCCGACGGGGCTGTGGACCCTTTCCGTCTCACAACCGCCAACGTGATCGACGCGCGCCGGCACGGCGCCGACATCGTCACGTATCATGAGGTGACCGGCTTCCTCCGCACCGGCGACCGTATCGAAGGTATCGTAATGCGCAATGTGCGCACAGGAGAGGAAACGGCCGCCACCGGCAAGGTCACAATCAATGCCGCCGGCATCTGGGGACATCTTGTGGCAAAAAAAGCCGGCATCGAAATCAACATGTTCCCCGCCAAGGGGTCTTTGCTGATATTCGGTCACCGGGTGAACAACAAAGTGATAAACCGCTGCCGCAAACCGGCGAATGCCGACATCCTCGTGCCTGGAGACACCATCTGCCTGATCGGCACCACGAGCGACCGCATCCCGTTCGACCAGATCGACAACATGGATGTCACGCCCGAAGAGGTCGACGTGCTGCTCCGCGAAGGACAGAAACTCTCCCCCACCCTCGCCTACACACGCATCCTCCGGGCCTACGCAGGTGTGCGTCCGCTGGTGGCCGCCGACAATGACCCGACCGGCCGCAGCATCAGCCGCGGCATCGTATGCCTCGACCATGCCAAACGCGACGGTGTGGAGGGATTCATCACCATCACCGGCGGCAAACTGATGACATACCGTCTTATGGCGGAGGAGGCTACAGACATGGCCTGCCGCAAGCTCGGAGCGGAAGGAAAGAAATGCGAGACAGCACACCTGCCGCTCCCGGGCAGCGAACAAAGCGCATCGGAGATAGAACGCCACGACAAAAAACGGGAAAAAGAATATGTAGACAAGGTCTATACCCGGCGCATGCACATCATCGAGCTGCCCACCGAGCAGCTCGCCGCCGAAGGACGTCACGGAACGCTGTCGGAGGAGATTCAGTTCCTCGACAACGTGGATGAGGCTATGGTGTGCGAGTGCGAGCAGGTATCGGTGGGAGAGATAGAATTCGCCATCGAAAAACTCCATGTCCACAACCTGATAAATCTGCGACGTCGCACCCGTCTGGGGATGGGTACCTGCCAGGGACAGCTATGCGCGTGCCGCGCGGCCGGCCTTCTCGAGAAGGCCGATCACTGTGCCGACCGGTCGATGGCCGACCTCTGCTCCTTCATAAACGAGCGATGGAAAGGAATGTACCCTGTGGCATGGGGCGACACCACAAGCGAGACACAGTTCACCTCGTGGCTCTACAACGGAGTGGCTGGCCTCGACGAGTGGCTCAAGGAGCATGAACCGCAAAAGAATGTAAACGGAGAAATCAAGTATACGCTATGAAATTCGACACAATCATAATAGGAGGAGGACTGAGCGGACTGAGCGCGGGAATATCCCTAATAAAAGCCGGGCAGCGCGTAGCCGTGGTGTCGGCCGGCCAGAGCTCGCTGCATTTCAACAGCGGCTCGTTCGAGCTGATGGGCTATGACGAGAACCACCGCCCCGTGGAGAACCCGCTCGAGGCCATGAAAGGACTCGACGAGGAACATCCCTACCGGAGGATGGGCCTTGACAACGTGGCGCGCCTCGCCCCACAGGTGGCGCCGATGCTCGCCGATGCCGGAGTCAGAATGCGGGGAACCGCCGCGCGCAACCACTGGAGACTCTCCCCGATGGGAGTGATGAAGACCGCATGGCTCACCGTGGAGGACCATATCGCCCTCGACAGTCCCGACAGCTTTCCCTGGAAAAAAGCGGCCATCATCAACATCACCGGACTTCTCGACTTCTTCCCGCGCTTCCTCGAGACAGGACTCCGCAAGCGCGGAATGGAATGCAGTCTTGCCGAAGTGACATGCAATGAAATCGCCGAGCAGAGGGTGAGCGCCACCGAGATGCGCGCCACCAACATAGCAAGGGTACTACAAGGCAAAGCCATCGAGTCGCTGGCAGCCGAGATTCGCCAGGCCGCAGGCGACGCGGAGGTGATTTTCTTCCCCTCCGCGGCAGGACTCGAAAGCATGAAAAACGCCGACATACTGCGCGAACTCGCCGGACGTCCGTTCTACTTCATCCCGACAATGAGCACCAGCGTATCGGGAGTGAGATGCCAGATGACACTCCAGAAATATTTCAGGCGTATCGGCGGATATTATATGATCGGAGATGTGGTCAGCAAAGGAAACTTCGACGGCAACAGGCTCCTCTCGGTCGAAACGCGCAACTTCGCCTCAGACCGGCTCTACGCCGACAACTTCATCTTCGCCGCCGGAAGCTTTTACAGCCACGGCATGGTAGCCACCCCCAGCGCGATAGTGGAGCCGGTGCTCGGCCTTGACACAGAATACCGCGGATCGCGCCCCGAATGGTACAACGAAGATATCTTCAAGAAACAGCCATATATGAAATTCGGCATCGCCACAGACGCGGACTTCCGCGCTATCCGCGACGGAAAAACCACCGAAAACATTTACGTAGCAGGCTCATCGCTTCCGGGCGCGGACTCCGTCAACGAAGGTTCAGGAGCCGGCGTGGCGGCGCTCACCGCCCTGCATATCGCTGAAAAAATCAAATAGACCCAACTATGGCACACAAATTAAAAACCGATTATCCTCTCCCACCGCAAGACGCCGCGGTACAGATGATCGATAATGTCAGCGACAACAATTTCGAGATGTGCACCAAGTGCACCATCTGTACCGTATATTGCCCGGTAACTCCCGTCAACCCGATATATCCCGGCCCGAAACAGGGCGGTCCCGACGGGGAACGATACCGCCTGAAAAAACCGGAATTCTACGACGAGGCCCTCAAATACTGTCTCAACTGCAAGCGCTGTGAGGTGGCATGTCCTTCCGATGTGAAGATCGGCGACATCATACAGGCAGCCAGAATAAAATACACGCCCCACAGACCGTCATTCCGCGACTCGATGCTGGCCGACACAGACCGGATGGGCACACTCGCCACGGCCGTGGCGCCCATAGTGAATTTCTCGCTCGGACTCAAGCCGGTAAAATGGCTGATGGACTCGGTGACCGGTATCGCCAAGGAGCGTACTTTCCCAAGCTATGCCTCGCAGAAGTTCATCACATGGTACAACCGAGAAACACGCGAGGCTCAGAAACAGTATGCAAGGCAAGTCACATATTTCCATGGATGCTACGTCAACTACAATTACCCTCAGCTCGGCAAAGACCTGGTGAAGGTGATGAATGCCGTGGGCTACGGCGTAGAGGTAATGGAGCGGGAAAAGTGCTGCGGGGTGGCCAAAATCTCCAACCGGCTCATAAAGGAGGCGACTCGCGACGCACGGCGCAACATAGAGTGCATCACCGAGGCCGTGAACCGCGGCAATGCCGTGATAGGCACAAGCAGCACCTGCATCTTCACCATCCGCGACGAATACCCTCATCTGCTCAACCTCGAAGTGGAACATATACGCCCGCACGTGATGCTCGCCACCAAGTTCCTCTTCGAACTGTATGAGAGCGGCAAGATAAAATTCGTGTTCAAACCCGACTTCAGGCGCAAGGTGGCCTACCACACCCCATGCCACATGTTGAAACTCGGATGGCAGTATTACAGTACCGAACTGATGAAACTCATTCCCGGCGTGGAACTGGTGATTCTCGACAGCTATTGTTGCGGAATAGCCGGAACTTACGGATTCAAGAAAGAGAATTACCAATACTCTCAGGGAATCGGCGAGCCGCTCTTCGATCTTATCCGCGAAGTGAACCCGGACGTGGTGGCAAGTGACTGCGAGACCTGCAAATGGCAGATCGACATGTCGACCGACTACACCGTGATAAATCCGATCTCGCTGCTTGCCGAAGCCATCGACACCGAGCAGACCGCCATGGCCAACATGGGCTTCCGCGCAATGCAGTGAACGGACACCGGAAACAAAGTTTAAAAAAATTCAATACCAACAAAAACTTCTTATAAGAAATTATGGCAAGATTTTTAGCACCTCCGGCGCCGAAGCCGGAACAGAAGCCGGGACCGGCTCTGGACAAGCGCTACAAGAAGATGCGCATGCAGGTGTTCGCCGGAGCCTTCATCGGCTACGCGGCGTTCTACCTTGTCCGCAAGAATTTCTCGATGGCCATCCCGTTCCTCGACAAGTTCGGCATTGACAAGGGAGAGCTCGGCACCGTCCTTGCAATGAACGCCATCGCTTACGCGCTGTCGAAATTCCTCATGGGTTCGGTGAGCGACCGCTCAAACGCCCGTAAGTTCCTCCCGCTGGGACTTATCCTCTCCGCACTCGCCATGGCCTTCATGGTATGGCCTATCCAGGCGTTCGATCTTGTGACGCACCCGGAGAACAAGATCTGGGCACTTATGCTGCTCGGATTCCTCAACTTCCTGGTAGGATGGTTCAACGGCATGGGGTGGCCTCCGTGCGGCCGCATCATGACCCATTGGTTCAGCCTCCACGAGCGGGGCACCTGGATGTCGGTGTGGAACTGCGCCCATAACGTCGGAGGCGCACTCGTCGGCCCCATGGCCGTATATGGCGCAGCCTGGTTCGGATCCTGGTTCTACGGACAGAACTCAGACCTCTACTTCCTGGCCGGTACGTTCCTCTTCCCGGCGGCCGTCGGACTGCTGATCGCCATCGTGGCATACTGTCTGCTGCGTGACACCCCGCAGAGCGTGGGCCTCCCCTCCATCGAGAAATGGCGTAATGATTATCCCAAGAATTACAGCGCCAAGAGCGAGGAGGTACTCACCACCAAGGAAATATTCTTCAAATATGTGTTCAACAACAAATTCCTGTGGTTCATCGCCTGCGCCAATGCATTCATCTACATGGTCCGCTACGGCGCGCTTGACTGGGCCCCGACCCTTCTGACCAACGCCGGATTCGACATCAAGCAGGCCGGCTGGGCATACTTCGCCTTTGAAATCGCCGCCATCCCGGGCACACTCTTCTGCGGCTGGCTAAGCGACAAGGTGTTCAACGGACGCCGCGCCGTGCCCACCATCATCTTCATGGCGCTCATCATCGTGTTCCTCGTCCTCTACTGGATGTTCTACGACACGAGCATCACCATGGCCCTCATAAGTCTTATCGGAATCGGATTCCTCATCTACGGACCGGTGATGCTGATCGGTGTCCAGGCCCTCGACCTCGCGCCAAAGAACGCATCGGGTACCGCAGCCGGTCTCACCGGATTCTTCGGATACTTCTTCGGAACAGCCCTGCTCGCCAACATGCTCATCGGCTGGGTGGCCGACAACTGGGGGTGGGGATACACCTTCGGATGCCTGATCGCCGCCTGTCTGCTCTCCATCATATTCGTGGGCCTCACCTACAAAGAGGAACAGTATCTGGTCGAGAACAATCGCAAGCCGGCCGTAAAGGAAACCACCGAAGAGGACGTGGACTCACCGCTTAAATAACAATAACCAAACTATAAACTATATCAAACGCATGAAGAAACAACTGTTGCTTTCAGCCCTGGCTTTAGGAGGCCTGGCGCTGACATCCTGCGAAAACCAGGAGTTCCAGAATGAGAAGGAAGACGCGATGCGTATCGATGTCCAGCAGATTTCCCCGGAAATGGCAAAGGTGCGCGACTATGTCCCGCTCTATGCCGTAATCGCCCATCGCGGCTCCACATTCTGGGCTCCGGAGGAGACCGAGGCGGCATGGCGCTGGGCGCGCAACATCGGCGCTGACTATCTCGAGAGCGACCTGCAGTCGTCGAAAGACTGCATCGTGCTGGCCAACCACGATGACAATCTGGCCAGAACCACCAACATCGAGAAGGTGTTCAGCGAGTATGTGCCTTCCACCCGCAAGGACTTCTACCGCTCCTTCAGAAATCCCGACGGCTCGCAGCATTTCTCCGAAGAGGACATCGAACTGCAGTATCAGGCGGATGTGAACTCCTTCCGCCCCTACTATGCCATGAGCTATTATTTCCATGAGCTCCTCATGCTGGACGCAGGCTCATGGTTCAACGAGACATCGCCCGAACAGGCACGTCCCGCCTTCGCCGAGCAGCATCAGTATGTGTCGGCTCTCCGCGACCAGATCGCATACGCCGAAGGAAAGAAGCTGAACCGCGACGCCAACGGGGAGCGCGTGATCTCCTACAGGATCAAGGACAAGTACAAGGACATGACACTCTCGCAGATCCGCGAGGCCATGCCTCAGTCCAAATACATGGCTTTCGTGGAGTATGACTTCTCCAACGCCTACGTACCCGACCCCGCCGACAACGGCAACCGCCCCGGAATCTATCCCGAGTTCAAGGAGTCATGGGTAAACCCCGCCAACATGGTGCAGCTCGTGTATGACGAACTTGACGCCTGCGGATGGAACATCATCACCCAGAAGGAGCCTGAAAACGCACCCTTCTATGTGAACGGCAAAGTGAACATCGGCAACACCAACGGAAAGGTAATTCTCCAGACATTCACCTTCGACGCACTCCGCCAGTACAAGGAGATCTTCAAGGGACAGGTGCCGATGTGCTACCTACTCTGGGAAGGAACCTACGCCACCGACCTGACATACACCACTCCGACCGGCTATGCCGACATCATCAAGTTTGCCCTCGACAACGGCTGCCACATCATCGGCCCGGCCATCTCCGGCGCTCCCAACAATTATCCCGAGATGAACAAGCCCTGGCAGGCTTACATGATCCGCAAGAGCGGAATGCTCAACCATCCGTATTCATTCGACTCCTACGCGCAGATGGGCAAATACATGGGTATCTACAACTATGGCATCGAGACAAAGTATGACAGCCTGATGAGAATCAAGGTGGAACCTTCCCCTTATTCCATATTCACCACCGAACAGAGCATTCCGGTCTATATGGACGGATTCTTCACCAACCGCTCGGAAATGTCGCTGCGCTTCATGATCGACCAGGGATTCCGCTGCAACAGCAAGATCGGCAATCCTTTCAAGGAGGGCGCATGGTACGACAACTCCCAGGCTCCCCACGAGGTACTCGACGCTGTCAAGGTTCTCGAAGAGCTCGGTTATTAATGAAGTCGGACAACAACTTCAAGACAACATCATTCCTTTATTCAAGAATTATCAATCATGAAGAAATATCTTTTATTGCCGGCATTGGCATTCTGCCTGACAGCAACAGCCCAGGACTTCGACAACGAGCCGACGATCGAACTCAAGAAAAATGATTTCCGCTTCACCGTAGGAGCGCGCATGATGGCCGACGTGGCCTATTATCACAGCGATTTCACTCCCCTCAAGAGCGGCGGCGCGCTCTCCGACGCCCGCATCCGCACATCTTTCGCCTATAATGACTGGTACTTCTACGCCGACTTCGGTTTCGGCGGAGGCAAGTTCTCTCAGAAGAACATCTTCGCGCAGTGGAGCCACACCAACCTCAAGGGTGCCACCAACTATGTGAAGGCCGGATATTACAATGACCCCGGCTCGATGGCCCGCAATACTTCGCTGGCAAGCTACCACTTCATCTCACGCCCGGGCTGCACGATGGCTCTCGGCGTAGGCCGCGAGCTCGGTATCTCCTACAAGATCCAGAACAAGTCATTCTTCCTCAACCAGGGAATCAGCACTGACCACGCCTACAACGAGCAGGCCGCCGGCTTCGACGGCATCGCCGTGAGCGGCCGCTGGCTCTACCGTCCGGTCAATGATGCGCGCAACACGTTCCACATCGGTGTGAACGCACGATTCGCGCACAACGGCAACGGCAAGGTGGTAAACAATGTTCTTCAGCGTACCATCACACTCGGACAGGCCATGGAGACTTACGTCGACGGAACGCAGGATCTCGTGTCGGCCGAACTTCCCTGGGCGAACAATGTGATCAACGTAGGCGCCGAAGTGCTCTACAAGAACCCGAAGTTCTTCGCCCGCGGTGAATTCCTCTGGAAACATGTCACCAAGAGCCGCGACAGCTACTCCCTCTTCGAGGACGCTCAGGACAACATCGACTGCTGGGGTACATACGAGGCGTGGCTCGCCGCCAATCCTCTGCGCAACAACAATTTCTACGGAGGATATCTGGAACTCGGCTACAAGATTTTCGGAGACCCCTACACCTACAACGACTCCGAAGCGGTGCTCGGCGGTTTCTCCGGCAGATCGCTTGAAATCGTGGCTCGCTACAACTACACCGGTCTGAACGACATCGTAGACGGCGAATACTACAGCGCAGGCCGCGACCAGTACTATCCCGCCGGCTACATGCAGGACTACCCCTACGCCTCCTCGAGCGTGGGCGGCGGTAACGTCAACTCAGTGACCGTAGGTCTGAACTTCTCGTTCAACAAGTACATCCAGGTGATGGCCGACTACACCTACAGCCACCTCGACCGCGACAAACTTCCCTACGACCGCAACTTCCACTCGGTCCAGGGCCGCGTCCAGTTCACCTTCTGACAGATACCTGCCAACCCACAATAACAAGGCGGAGCCGCATCAGCGGCCCCGCCTTTATTTATATTTCTATAATGATTAATACAACGTCTTACCGCCAGAAGAGAGGCGTTGCCATAGTTCGCGGGTCCATAGGACTAAGGAGGAAACGGAGACTATCAGCAGAAGGTCCTCGGCACCGGAGGGACTGAAACGCCAGTCAGTGGTGTGGAGCATCGGCTCCACATTAAAGAATTCGTATGCGATCTCGGTTATGAAAAGCTGACCTGCGACTATTATCGCCACAATGCTCCAGAAACCTTTGCTCATTCTGAGGCGGAACACACTTTCGCCCGTCCCGAAGCAACGGGCGTCGAACATGTACCAGAAGTGGGTCCATACGAAAATGGAGAACAGCAGCGTCGCCTCGTAGGGGGTCATCGGCGAGAGCGCGCCGACGTGCGCGTGGAACATCTGCGGAATCGAGGTGACCTCGGCATGGTTGAAAAGCCAGTAGAAACCGAAGGTGATCAGAAAGAAAAACGTTCCCACGCCTATGAGCTCCACCATCATCTGCCGGGTCAGGATGGAGGCGCTGCGGTCGCGCGGCCGGTCGCGCATCACGGATGGCGACGGTGGCAGCGAGGCAAGCGCCATCGCCCCGAACGTGTCCATAATCAGGTTGACCCACAGCATCTGCGTCACCGTGAGGGGCGACTCCGAGCCGAAGAAAGAACCGAAAAGCACGAGGAAGCATGCGGCCACGTTCACCGTGAGCTGAAACAGCAGGAACCGCTGGATGTTCCGGTACAAGGATCTGCCCCACATCACGGCGCGACCGATGGAAGAGAAAGAGTTGTCGATGATGGTGATGTCCGAAGCCTCCTTGGCCACCGAGGTGCCGTCGCCCATCGAGAGCCCCACCTGCGCGGCCTTAAGGGCCGGCGCGTCGTTGGTACCGTCGCCGGTGACGGCCACCACTTCGCCGAGAGCCTGCAACGACTCCACGAGCCGCTTCTTGTCCATAGGGCGCGCACGGGCTATTATCTTGATGTCCTCCACGCGCTGCCGCAATTCGACGTCGCTGAGTGCGGCAAATTCCGTACCGGTAATGATGTTTCTATCCGTATCCGCAGAATCGTCCCACAGACCTATCTGACGACCTATCTCACGGGCAGTACCGGGAGTATCGCCCGTAACTATCTTTACCCTGATACCCGCATTGGCAACCTCCTTCACCGCCGCCGGCACATCCGGGCGCACCGGGTCGGATATCGCCGCAATGCCGAGGAAAGTCAGCCTTCCGGAGACTATGCGGCCCCCTTCGATGGTCCGGTCGCCGGGGCCGAGTTCCTGATAAGCGAAGCCAAGCGTACGCATCGCCATGTTCTGGTATTCGAAAAGACGTGCCTCAATCTCATCGGAAGTGACACCGGCGCGGTCGCGGCACATGGCGAACACAATCTCCGGAGCCCCCTTCACATAGATGATTCTCCTGCCGCCGGCGGACTTCACCACCGTAGCCATATATTTGCGCTCGGTAGAGAAAGGCAGTTCCTCGATCATTTCCACCCCTGATCTGAGTCTGCGGTAATCCATTCCCCGGCCGCGGAGCCAGAGGAGCAATGCCCCTTCAGTGGGATTGCCTATCACCTGCGGATTCTCACCCGAAAGGTCGAGCTGCGCGGTGGAGTTTACCGCGATTCCCTCATAAAGCACCTCATCGGAAGGATTCCCGAAAAAATCGGCCTGATAGACCTGCATCTGGTTCAGGGTCAGCGTGCCGGTCTTGTCGGTGCATATCACGGTGGTGGCGCCCATTGTCTCGCACGCATGCATCTTGCGGACAAGATTGTTGGTTTTCAACATCCGGCTCATGGAGTAAGCGAGCGAGAGGGTGACAGCCATGGGAAGCCCCTCAGGCACCGCCACCACAATCAGCGTGACTGCCACCATCAATGTCTTCAGGGTGTGCCCCAGCAAAGCCGACCAGGTCTCGCTGTCGGCACCGGGGTTGAGCATAGCGAACGCACCGGCCGCCGTGGCGATAAAGAGGAAAAAGAATACTGCAATCACAGCGGAGCACACTCCCTTGGACCAGTTGTGGAATTTCCTGACAAGCAGCCATAAAAAAGCGATGACCGGGATTACTGTCATGTATGACTGCCAGTTGCCGAATCCGAGGAAGTGGACCAGCTGGCCGATGATCACCAGACCGGCGAAAAGATAGCTCGCGTCTGAGATCCAGACTGCGAGCCGGTCAAGCTGTTCGTTGAGGGGCGTCCTCACCGAGTCATCGATCTGCGACTCCGTAAACACCTTACCCATCTCTGTTGCATCGCCCACTTTCTGCACACGCATCACGCCATGTCCCTCCATTACCTTGGTGCCTCGCTCCAGATGATTCGACGGATAAGTGGCGTCAGGGTCGAAATGGGCAGGGTCGACAGTCTTGGCACACATCGGCTCGCCGGTGAGTGACGACTCGTCGACACTCATGCTGACAGCCTCCATCAGTTCGCCGTCGGCAGGCACCTCGTCGCCAGTGTTGACAAAAACGATGTCTCCCACCACCACATCGCGCCGGGGCACAGTGGTGACGGTGCCTCCACGCATCACCTCCACCGGCTCGTCATCGTTCACCCTGTTCAGAATAGAGAAAGCCCTGTTGGCCTTCTCCTCGAAGATGAATGCAAGCCCCGTGGCGAGAAAGATGGCTATGAAAATGCCGACCGGCTCGAAAAACACCTTCCAGTCATGCCCCAGACCATAGTACTCATAACATGCGATACCGATCGACAATGCTCCCGCCACCAGCAGGATGACAATCAACGGATCCCGGAATTTCTTAATAAAAGCGCGCCACTTCGACTCCCTGGCGGGAGGAGTCAGCAAATTGGTGCCGTGCAGACGGCGACTCTCCACGACCTGAGCGTCATCCAGGCCGATATATACCTGTTTCTTATTTTCCATTGCAGCGAATATGACAAAGCCGCGGACATGGCTGAGGAGACTGGCCATGCCGGGCCTGAAAAACAAATGCAAAAGTAGCACAAATATCCGGAACAGAACCAACCGTCCCTGTTAATTATTTGTTAACTTTGATTTCACTCGGGAATGACCGCCGCTCTGCAGACGGCCTGCATCAGGGTCTGGCGTAAGGACTGGCGTATGTTCCGGGTCCACGGGTCGACTGGATCTGATGAAACCATCGATGCTTTCACACCGTTCCAGCGCGACCCTCCGAGACGCACCTTCGGCTTGTCGAACGTGCCCGTGACATTGACTCCGAACGGTATGTGGAACGGACTCTCAAGTACGCTCAGCTGGTAACACAGGTCTCCGTCGAGGTTATTAAGTCCCGTCATTCGGAGCCGGTAGCGGGGAATTTCGATATCAAAGGGATAGATCTCCACCCGATTGCGGCGCAGAGCGGCATGGATGTCGATGTCACCCACATCAAGCGCGACATGATCAGGGATGAGCATCCGCCACGCCATTTTGTCAATATATTCGTTGCGGTTGATATGGAGGCCCCGGCCCTTGACACAGAGATCGGCAGCGGCCGAAGGGATGTTGAAATACATCTTCGGGAAGAAATGCGCCTGTCCGGCAAAATCTAAGGAAAATATGCCGTTGAAATTTCTGATTGCCGAATACGGGGCAAGCTTTCCGTCAAATACCCGATAGATGTTTTCGGTCTTTATATTGCTCACTGAAACAGAGGCGCCAACCTGCATCCGCTGCAGGTCCGAAGTGTCAAACAGAAAATTCAAGCCTATGTCTCCGAAAGGAGAGCGTGCGGTGACGGTATCCGCCGAGAGCCGACCGTCGCGAAGGCTTAGATCACCCTTGATTCCGGTGAGCGGAATATCAAGATATCGGAGTCTGCCGCCCGATATCCTCACATCGGCCCTGACATTGCGGGGCAACAACATGGCAATTGTATCGGAGGCAGTCAGCGGCTGCGGACCGGCGAGGGCCTCGACAGCCTTCTCCCCTCTGGTGGCACGGAGTCCCGCCACGTAGACGCGCGCAAGCTCGTTACAATCCAATGTGTCGATGTCCATGACAAGAGTCACCGGCAGAGGCACAGGGCCGGCGGCATTGATGAACTGACGGAGATTGGCCACCGTACCCCGTACTCTCACGGCAGAACGGCCGCTTTTCAGCGTGGCATGGGCTATATTAAGCGAGTCGAGGCTGAGCGAGAGACGAGTATCGCTCAGGACATTGTCGGCGGGGAATGCCGTCGAGCGTACCGTGCCGCGCGCCAGCGTGACATCGGCGGCCGCCTGCCATTCGCTCATAAGACCACCGAGCACGTACGGCATCGGGCTGATTATGAACGCAGGGGAATGCCCGGCGAAATCCATGCACGCATTGTCGGCGGTCCATCGTGCCGGAACTTCGAACAAGTGTGGACTCAATGGTCTGGCGAGCCGGGTTCCGGACAGTTTCACGGCAATGTCACCGAGCGACACCGAAAGTCCTCTTTCCGAATAGTCCGCGCTACGTCCCGTGATGTCAATCCTGAACTCGCCGGGCAGCGAGTCGGCAGGATTGAAGCGCACCCTCCCCTTGGCGCGGACATCCTTCGCTCCAGCCCGGAAACCATCACGGACCATGGAGAAGGACGGTATTTCCGCATAAATGTCGGCAGTAATATTTTCCACATCCACATTTTTCATGTCGATTACCCGCAGACGGACATCAGCTCCGATCAACGCCCTGCCGGCAATGTCCGGAAGCAGGTTGCCGGTAAGAGAGCGCACAATAGAGAGCATCCTCGCGATGTCGGCATCGGCATCCACAACTGCGGCTATCTGCGGAGAACGCGTCAGGCCCGACACATCGGCCCGGCCCTTTACAGAAATTCCCTCTCCGGACACATCCATATTCTCTATCCGCAATAACGAGGCGGCAGGATTCCGTCCGTCGATATCAGCCGATGCAAACAGGCAGATACTGTCCAGCGACAAATCAGACCCTCCGGCACTATACTTCACTTTTCCACACGGGACAGCAGCATTGACCTCTACCGAAGGCATACGGCCGGAATCAAGGCGATACGGCTCTGAGAGCCGTACCGTCGCGTACATACGCACCGCCGGTTCAAATGCCTTGACCTTGTCGGGAATAACGTCGGCAGGGAACATTCCCATAAGCCGGGCAACGTCGAATTCGCCGATGCGCAGTCCGCACGACTTCAGGAGCGGCGTTTCACCGAACGACATATCCGCAGCCAGATTCATGGGAACATTTCCCGCCACGACACGCAGATTTTCAGCCGAGAGAGCCAACGGAACGAAACCAAGCGCCACGCGCCCCTTGATTCCGAACGGAAAATTCGCGAAAATCACCTCCATGCCGGACCGGAACGAGGCCCGTCCCTTCACATCAATTGAATATTGGTCTGTACCCCTGCCTCGCAGGGCAAGCCGATCGAATGACGCATTGAAATCCTCATCCCGCGGAACACTATGGTACGCAATCCGGGGCTTTCCCCGGAACACCACGCTGTCAACCACAATGCGGGGGATGTTTCGCTTTTCAGAAAAAGTCCCGATTCTGTAATTGGCGAGTGAGTCGGACACCTCTACCAGATTAACGAAGGGCGAAAGAGCCGAGACTCCCGTAAGACAGATCTCCTCGTTGTCGAATATGTTACGGATGTCGATTCCTGCAGAAACATCCGCAGCCGACAAGAGCAGATCGGGATCAGCCGGAAGCCTTTTTCTCTGCTCCGGAGATATACCCCTGAGATTCCTGCCTGCAATGCTGATGGAATCCATAGTTATCACAAAATCGGGGAAGGTGGACCATATCGTATAGTCCGCATTGCAGCAACGGATATCGAGTGACATCAACTCGGAAGCCCTCCGGTTCACCATTTCGGTGAACCTTTCGGGAGTAAGCCACAGCGTGGCTGCCCAGAGAATGAGCACCGGAACAATCGCCAGGGCAATAAGGGTCCACAGCAGGATATACAGTGTTTTAACAAGTCTGGACATAGTTTTCGTAACCTTGCAGTCACTCCTGTGACCCGTCCGGTCTGCAATACGGATTTGTGTGTGTAGTGGATGGGACGGGATATGGAAACGGACTGATTTCGCATTATAAACAAAATCAGTCCGCTTTAAGTTTGTCCCCCCGTTTACGGTTCCGTCAATTTGCCGATTTGCGACGTCTGGGAGTTTTCGGGGCCGCGTCCTGGGCCTCCATTATCTCCTTTACCCGGTCAGCCGTAAGAGAGGCAGGATCAGTACCCTTGGGTATCTTGTAGTTCACCGATTTGCGCTGGCCCTCCTTGTGCAGCGCGATGTATGGTCCGAAGCGGCCGTTGAGCACTTCAACGCCGGGAAGTTCGTCGAATGTCTTTATCAGGCGGTTCGCCTCCTTGCTGCGCTTCTCCTCAATGAGGGCTACGGCTTCGTCGAGGGTGATGGTCTGCGGAGCCAGCGTACCGGGAATAGAAACAAACACCTTGTCATGGAGCACGTAGGGTCCGAAGCGGCCTATGGCTGCCGTAACAGGTTTTCCCTCGAACTCGCCCACGGTGCGGGGTAGCTCGAACAGTTTCAGCGCCTCCTCAAGAGTTATGGAGGCAAGGCTCTGGCCCTCGGCAAGACTCGCGAACTGAGGTTTCTCCTCATCGGAGGCCTCACCTATCTGCACAACCGGACCGAACCTGCCTATCTTTACCGACACGCGGCGTCCCGATGCAGGATCGATGCCGAGCACACGTTCTCCCACCTTATGGTCGAGACGCATGGAATCGGCCTTCTCGATATGCGGATGGAATGACTTGTAGAAATCCTCCATTTCATTACGCCAGGGAAGTCTCCCTTCGGAGATCTCATCGAATTTTTCTTCCACGCGTGCGGTGAAGTTATAGTCGAGGATAGCCGGGAAATACTCGGTAAGGAAGTCGTTGACCACCATACCGGTGTCGGTCGGCACAAGACGGCCGCGGTCGGAGCCAGTGTTTTCACTGAGAGTTTCAGCCGCTATCTCGCCGGCTGCGAGTGTGAGACGTCTGAAATCGCGCGGAGTGCCGTCACGGTCACCATGCTCGATGTATCCCCGGGCCTGGATGGTCGATATTGTCGGAGCGTATGTGGACGGGCGGCCTATGCCGAGGTCCTCCATCTTCTTAACAAGCGAGGCCTCTGTATAGCGCGCCGGCGCCTGTGAGAATCGTTCGGTAGCAGTGATGGAATCGCGACGCAGTTCCATTCCCGGAGTCATGGCCGGAAGCAATCCGCCTCCTTTGCCCTCCTCTTCCTCTTCATCCCACACGGTATACGCCTTCATAAAGCCATCGAACTTTACGGTCTCTCCCTCGGTATGGAATTTCTCGGCTCCAACCTGATTGCCACCGGGGTTCTCAGGTTCCGCTCCGGCGGGTACGCGTTCGATGTCTACTCCGGTCTTCTCAAGCAGCGCATCACTCATCTGCGAAGCGACGGCGCGGCTCCATATCAGTCGGTAGAGCTTTTTCTCGCGGTCGGTACCCTCGATATTGCGGTTGCCGACGTAGGTGGGACGTATGGCCTCATGAGCCTCCTGGGCGCCTTTTGAGTTCGTGTGATAGCGGCGTGTACGCGAGTATTCCTTGCCGTAATCATCTATGACAGCACGGGCTATCTCGGAAAGGGCTGTCTCGGAGAGATTGGTGGAGTCGGTACGCATGTATGTGATCTGTCCCGCCTCGTAAAGCTTCTGCGCCACGCTCATGGTGGTGTTGACCGAGAAGCCGAGCCGTTTGCCGGCCTCCTGCTGGAGGGTGGAGGTGGTGAAGGGTGGCTGTGGTTTGCGTGTGACGGGGCGGACGGAAATATCGGAGATCCGGAAATAGGAATCACGGCATTCCTTAAGGAATTCAAGAGCCTTCTCCTCGGAGGCAAAGCGCGTGGGGCACTCCGCTTTCAATTTTTTGCCGTCAGGAGTTATGAATACAGCGGTGACGCGGAAATAAGGAACGGGCACGAAACCCTTGACTTCCTTTTCCCTCTCGCAGATGAGCCTTACGGCTACGCTCTGCACGCGTCCTGCCGAGAGACTCGGCTTGATTTTCTTCCATAGAACGGGACTCAGCTCGAAACCGACGATGCGGTCAAGGACGCGACGCGCCTGCTGGGCATTGACACGGTCGAGGTCAATGCCGCGCGGGTTGGCGATGGCGGCGAGAATGGCCGGCTTGGTAATCTCATGGAAAACTATACGCCGCGTACGGACAGGATCGAGCCCGAGCACTTCGGCCAAGTGCCAGGCGATGGCCTCTCCCTCGCGGTCCTCATCGGAAGCGAGCCACACCATCTCGGCCTCGCCGGCAGCCGCCTTCAGTTTTTTTACCAGTTCCTTCTTGTCGGCAGGAATCTCATATATAGGAGTGAAGTCGCCATCGACATCAACACTTATACCGCGCTTCTTGAGGTCGCGTATGTGACCGAAGCTCGACATCACCTTGTAATCCGGGCCTAAAAATTTTTCAATGGTCTTGGCCTTTGCCGGAGACTCTACTATTACGAGATTCTTCATATTCTATGGTGGAAGTTCGTTGAAAAGAGGAGGTAAAAAACCTGCAAAAATATAAAAAAAAACAACCGACGCCAAAATAAGGATTAAAAATAGCGCGAAAAAAAATAAATTCAGCAGGTTTTCAGCAGGAGCCGTCGGAGCGGACGGACTCGCCCCTGTATGGCTCCACATGAACGGTCACTATCGGGGTTCCTTTGCTGTAGAGGTCCCGGACTTTGTCCTCGACTTCAGTAGCTATGTTGTGGGCCTCCTCCACGGTGATGCCGGGATCGACTTTGATGTGCATGTCGACTATCACATCGGCTCCGCTTCGGCGTGTGCGGAGATGGTGGAACGCTTTCACGCCGGAGGTGGAGGCGATTGCTTCCGAGATATTGCGCAGTTCGTGCTCGGGAAGCGAAATCTCAAGGAGTTCGTGCAATGCCGGGACGGCCATCTTTACCGATACCGCAATTATGAAAATGGAGACTATGATCGCGGCGGCGGGGTCGCATATTCCGCCGGCTTTGCCGAGAAACATGGTGCCGGCCACACCTGCCAGTGTGGCTATCGACGAGAAGGAGTCGCTGCGGTGGTGCCAGGCGTTGGCGACCACCACCTCCGAATTGATCCGTCTGCCGACGCGGCGCGTGTACCGGTACAGCCATTCTTTCACTACTATCGAGGCGACGCATATTATCAAGGCCCATACGCCGGGACGCGGTATCTCCTCTCCGCGGGCGAAGTCGATGACTTTCCCTACACCGTCCCAGAGAATCCCGAGAGCCACCGCAAAAAGCACCAGCGAGAGCAGGATCGTGGCCAGTGTCTCATATTTGCCGTGACCGTACACATGTTTGCGGTCCGGCTTTTTTCTGGCGATTCCGACCATGGCGAGAACTATCACATCGCTCACAAAATCGGAAAAGGAATGTATGCCGTCGGCAATCAGCGCGCTGCTGGACGCAAACACACCCGCCACAATCTTGGCAGCGCCCAGAGCGGCGTTACACCAGAAGCCCACCCACGTGACATGCCGGGCCTCTTTCACGCATTCCTGCGGTGTCAGTTCCTTTGTCATACCATTTTTTAATACCCGGAATCAAGTCTGTGACAGACGAAAAATAAGAAATTTCAACACACTGCTCGGATTCTTCCACGCACACCCCTATCAGATCGACGAAAGTACCGCACCACCGTCCCCAAGACCGACAAAACCTACGGATCAGAAATGTGAGGATCCGTCGAAGCAATGGGTGCAGAGCTTGCACTTGGGCAGCCCGATGGTCTTCACAAGCCGCTCAAGCGTATTGAATCGCAGCGAGGTGAGTCCGAACTGTTCGCGAATCTTCTCTACCATCGCCTTGTACTCGGGTGAATCCGTGGTGGCGTATTTATCGAGATTCTTATCAGAATCTCCCTCGAGGTCCTTGATGATGCGGCGCGTGATGAGCTCCAGATCGCTCTTCGACGCACTGAAGTTAACAAACGGACAGCCGTAGATCAGCGGCGGACAGGCGATGCGGATATGGACCTCCTTCGCTCCGTAATCGTAAAGGACCTGAACGTTGTCGCGCAACTGTGTGCCGCGCACTATCGAGTCGTCGCACAGCAACGGGCGCGCCCCTTTGAGAAGCTCGCGGTTAGGGATCAGCTTCATCTTGGCCACAAGCGAACGTAGTTCCTGACGCGGAGGTGTGAAGCTGCGGGGCCATGTGGGTGTGTACTTCGAGATGGCGCGACGGTATGGAATTCCTTTTCCCTCGGCATAACCGATAGCCATGCCTATGCCCGAATCGGGTATACCGCATGAATAATCCACCTCCGTGTCGTCCGACAGCCCCATGTCGTAACCCATCCGGTTACGCATCTCCTCCACATTCCTGCCCTCATAGCAGGAGGTTGGGAATCCGTAATAAACCCACAGAAAGGAGCATATCTGCATCTCCTCGCCTGCGGGCCGCAGCACCTCCACGCCCTCGGGACGTATCCGCACGATCTCACCCGGACCGAGGTACCGGTCGATCTCGTAATCAAGATTGGGAAATGCGCTCGACTCGCTCGCGGCCGCGTATGCATCCTCCTTGCGCCCTATTACGATGGGGGTCCTTCCGAGCCGGTCACGCGCCGCTATCAGGCCGTCATCGGTGAGAATCAGCATCGAGCAGGAACCCTTCACCTTGCGGTAGACATTCTCGATGCCCTCCGTGAAATCCTTCCCCTGCGTGATGAGGAGAGCTATAAGCTCCGTCTGATTGGTTATGCCGCTGCTGAGTTCGGCAAAATGCATGTTGCAGTCCAGAAGCTCACGCTCGAGTTCGTCGATATTGCAGATTTTCGCAACGGTCACAATCGCGAAACGCCCCAGATGGCTGTTGATTATGATCGGCTGGGCGTCGGTGTCGCTGATTATGCCTATGCCGGAGCGACCGGTGAACTTATCCAGGTCTCCCTCGAACTTGGTGCGGAAATAAGAGCTCTCCAGATTATGGATCGAGCGGCGGAACTGATTAGCCTCCGAATCGTATGTGGCCATACCGCCTCGGCGCGTACCCAAGTGAGAATGATAGTCGGTACCATAAAACAAGTCTGCCACGCAACTATCCTTCGCGGCCACTCCAAAAAAACCTCCCATAAATAACGTTCTGAAATTTGAAAGTGCAAAGTTAAGCAACAAACTCGAAAAATTCAAAAAAATCGTTTAATGCCACTCCTCCGTCACTGGAGTTTGGAAATTAAGAGTTAGGGAGAGTTGGTTTTTTAATAAAAAAATCTAAAAAAGAGGAAAAAATTTGGATGAGTCGAATAAAACTCTTAAATTTGCAAAGAATTTTCGGGGCGTAGCGCAGTCCGGTTAGCGCACCTGCTTTGGGAGCAGGGGGTCGAAGGTTCGAATCCTTTCACCCCGACCTGAAGAATAGCGGTTCAAGAGAGAACAGCATTCAATAGAAAAAAATACACGCGATGATAATCATAATGGATTCGAAAGATCCGGATTATCGAAGCGCAAGGCCCAGGTGGCGGAATGGTAGACGCGCTCGTTTCAGGTGCGAGTGCCGCGAGGCGTGCAGGTTCGACTCCTGTTCTGGGCACTATAAATAGCTGTTAATCGTTTGATTTTCAGCTATTTTTATTTTATTAGGTAGCCAAAGGGTAGCCAAACGCGACACCACCCATCATCTTTGACCCATAGAATCATAACAGAACCGTCAAACAAAAGCGAAGTCTCCACGGATTGCGGAAGCCTCGCCTTGTCAGTTCTGAATGATTGTTGAGGTCAGCCCCGTAAGGGGTGCCGGGGGAATAGCCTCGCCCTATCTGTGGCGCAGGGGTGCGAGGTATAAAAATTTTTATTCCATTTTGCAGGCAAGCTATTTCTTGGCAAATAAGAAAGACAAGAATATTAAGCCAAATAAGATTGCAGGAAACACAAACTCGGCGATTAACCATAATACCAACCAGGCGAGAAGCACAAAGCCTGCGATTGCACCAATACAGCGCAAAACGACTTCCCACGTTCGTAAATCCTTTTTCGATGATTGTTTATTCTGCTGTTTTTGGGGAACATTGGGTATTGGCTGTGACTTTTGGCTTATGCTGTTATCAATTATATGTTGTTCGACTATCAGAGTAGTTAAAGGCCTTTCGCTTGACAAAGTTTTGAAAATATCATCGGCAGAGATACCAAGTTTTATACACTCCACTATATTCAAGCACTTCTCTTTAACATCGGGGTTAATGCGTTGCAGTCGAAGCAATCGTTCCGTACTCATAGCGCAATAATCAAAGCCGCACTTCATTGGCTTGTTCATATACCCCAAAACATAGGAATGTAATCGTCGAATAGCTTGGTGCATCGGACTGGCGTTAGAACCGTCATTTTCAATCATCTTAAACAATGCCATCGGTGTATCACATTGTTTTAATCCAATCTGCCTTATCTCCAACGCACTTAACTTTTCTTGATATTCTACTTCGGACATTAAAGGCTTTGCAGTAGTTCTGCGGCTTGATGTATTTGTAAGCAAATCAACGGGGCTGGCCGTTGTCATACTATACAAGTGGTTGTATGCCGCTTTCTTCGGATTAGACCATCCCATGCCACGTTTCCCATAATAAGGCACAATTTCTCGCATCAATGCGCGTTTTGCCGCACCCTTTGTGGCTGCGGAAAGGCTTCTTTTGAATGATGGCGTTCTAAATCCAAATTTCATAGTATTTAGTTTAAGTCAAAATCAGAATATATATCATTCTGCACAATTGTAGATTGAAGCATCGCATTATTTCTCATATATGAATGAGCGGATATATCTTTGGGGTCAAATAACTCTAATGGTAATTCGTTTAGGAAATAAAACTGTTCATCCGAGTTTGCTATATGAATAGAATGCATATCCCTAAATATCCTTAACTTATTTTTTGCGCGTGTCAGAGCCACGTATAGACACCTACGTTCTTCCTCAATGGCATCCTCTCCGTTTAGTACGGCTTTGGGGGTTGGATAAGATTTTGATGAAGCATTTACTATGAAAACATTGTCAGCTTCCAATCCTTTGGCAGAGTGAATAGTTGATAGAATTACACAATCATCTACTTTACCTCCTTCTTTAGCATATAAATCTAATTGTGGGTCAAGTATATACTCTGATACAAATTCTGATATGCTCCCTGTTTTTTTGGCAACTTCGCTAAGAATCGGAAAATCATCCTTTCTCCATTCCCATTCATCTTTATAGATTTGCTTCAATCGACCAAACATTACACTGAGAGCCTCAGTAATGGCATTTGCCGGGTCAAATTGCAGATTGCTAATCTGAACAAGGGTATCTGCAATCTCCTTTTGTAAGTTCATTTCCATAAGAGAGAATAAGCAGTCATCCAAGTTCTTTTCATTGATAACTTTGCCGATTATTTTCGCAGATGCAACAGGCCCGATACCCTCCCATAGTTGAAGATACCTTGACCATGCTATTTCATCAAGATAATTACTAACAATGCGCATTGGGGCTACAACATCTCTAATGTGCCGACTTTGCATAAGACTACTTCCTCCGAATATTCGATATGGAATCTTATGTTTAATCAAAGAGCCTTCGACTTTGCGCATACCCCAACTTGACCGTGACAACACCAAATTGTCACCCCATTTTTTACCATGTATTTTGAACTCATCAAGCAGGTTCAAAGCGATATTCTCTGCTTCTTCCCATTCATCTCTCCAATGTAATATTTGAGGCTTTTCCCCATTCCCTCTATGTGCAATTAGTTTTTTGTCATAATTAAGAGGTGAATTACCTATAACCCAGTTGGCTAAATCAAGTATTTCTTGCGTTGAGCGATAGTTTATAGTCAATTTTTCAGTAGATGACAAAAATTAAATTTATGCTGTTAAACATCTAATTTACAAG
>ERZ777305.1303-NODE-1303-length-30957-cov-5.655492_pt1 | contig 30957 bp, 24 predicted proteins | sample MGYA00374965_ERZ777305 | MGnify/ENA primary metagenome ERZ777305 (study PRJEB29328, sample SAMD00013331) | mouse gut metagenome | study: EMG produced TPA metagenomics assembly of the Metagenome analysis of fecal microbiota from mouse which was promoted... | reverse complement strand
TATGCCCGTCAAGCACCCGTCTGTGTTTACAGGCATAATAAAAATAATCCTTGTAATGTGTTCCGTCCTTCCTCTTTTTTCGGTTCACATTACCGACCATTCCAGAACCGCATATAGGGCATTTCAGGATACCCGACAGCAAATGCCTCCTTCCAATGCTGTATTTCTTCTCCCGCTTTCCACCTGTCATATCCCGTTTATTTTTGGCAATCTCCCATCTGGCTTCATCCACGATAGCTTCATGTATCCCGTCCACCAGAATATAGTCCTCTGCTTTTACCTGATGTGTCTCATTCCTTCTCCCCTGCACTTTTTCCGTTGTCCGTCTTCCAAATGCAATCTTCCCACAATATACTGGATTATCCAGCACGCCCCTTATAAACCCGACAGAAAACTTTGTTAAGCTCCCATTTGCCCTTGGCTTTTTTGCTATGCCATTTTGGTTCAGATATTTTGCCACGCCTGTTGCACCCATGTTTGTATCAATATATTTATCAAAAATTATCCGAATGGCCTCTGCTTCATCTTCCTCTATTTCCAGTTCCCCATCTACCAATTTATAACCATAGGGAGCGAATCCCCCATTCCATTTGCCTTCCCGTGCTTTCTGCTTTCTGCCCTCCATTGTCTGCACCAGAATATTTTCCCTCTCAATCTCCGCAACGGCAGACAGGACGGAAATCATAAGTTTTCCTGCATCCTTTGATGAATCAATGCCATCCTCCACACAGATCAGGTTTACTCCGTAATCCTGCATAAGCTGTAAAGAGCTTAATACATCTGCTGCATTTCTCCCGAATCTTGAAAGCTTAAACACTAAAACATATTTCACATTATCTTTTCCGCTTTTAATATCTTCCAGCATTTCACGGAACTGCGGCCTTCCTTCTACACTTTTTCCGCTTTTACCTTCATCGCTGTAGGTTCCTGCAATCGGCATCCCCTCATATTCAGCATATCTTTTAAGTTTTTCGTTCTGTGCATCCAGACTATACCCATCCACCTGTATTTCCGTTGATACCCTTGTATACAAATAACACGTTGTACCTGCTTTGCTACTATTGTATTTTTCCATATCCGTCCTTCCTTCCATCCTCTATTCCTGTCTATATTGTAACGTAAAACCGCACCCCTCTCAAGGCCTTTCCAAAGGAAGCCAAGGCATCATGCCCTGGCTTCTTTCATCTATTTTTCATCAGGAATATCGTCAAAATCAATCCTGCTCCCATACTTTTCAATCATTCTCGCTAAAAACTCCATGCAAATATCAAAATTATTTTCCGCAAGCAATAATTTCAGTCTTTCATCCTCCATCATTTTCTAACCACCGTCCTAAAATTATTTGCTCTAATACAGAAAATAGAGACTTCCTCCGACGTAAGATTAGAAATAAACTTTTATACTGACCATTTGCTCTGTATCGCAGACAGCCTTTCTTTTTCATCACTTAAGGGTGTTATTCAAATTTCATCCCCTGATTATTTGGCTCAATAATAGTAATACGCACCGAATCCATTGGATTCTCCCCAAAATAATACCTTAGCGCCCATGATACGCAAAACATGCTTTCATCTAACCGCTGATAGGCCATTTCGTTAATTTCTCCATCTTCCAGAACCTTCAGGTATTCCTTCAAAATAGCGGCCAAATCTTCCATTGTAAATATTAAATTCTCTTTCCTTGTCATAATACATTTTCCTCCAATCTAAAAATTTGCTCCAATACAGAAAATAGAGGCTTCCTCCTTCGTTAGATTGGAAATAAACTTTATGCTGGCCATTTGCTCTGTATTGCAGACAGCCTTTCTTTTTCTCTGTTGGAATTACCGCTAAAGCGGCAATTTATAAACCCAACAACACTGTTGCTATCTTTACTTTATCTGATTTTTTTCAAATATTCAATTTCTGCAGAATCCATTTCGTGCAAGCAGGGCACGTTTTCAAAAAATCTTATTGTAACTACTTTTTCTCTATATAAAATTTCTCAAAAAAATAATCCCAATCATTTTTGACTGAGATTATTTGAGTCTAATTCTGCATCTTAAACTTAATATCAAAATTGAAAGAACCTTGCCAGCTTCCCGCAAAACGGCTTCTGTTGACCTGAACAGAGCCTGCAACAGTTGTTCCATTCGCAACTCCGTCTTCCTTTATAAAACTCGTTTTCTGTTGTGAAACACCTGCCTGCATGGAAGAAATATTGCTCCTGTCGGTAAGCGTCAATGATTCTTCTGGCATGACTGTCAGTGTATCATGGTAATAAAATGTACCATTCACCGAAACGGTATAATCTGCATTGCCTGTTCTGCCATCAAGGACAATCTTTTTAGGGATTATGACGCTGAAATTAGCTGGCTGATAATCCTCTATAATAAGATTTCCATTTTCATCAAAATCAATCTGATAGCGATTGCTTGCATCTACATCAAAGGAATACTTATAAGGATTTCCATTGGAATCATATTTTGGCAAATCAGGGAATGTATAATTTGTTTCATCAGAAGATAATTCCACTTCATCAATAATCTTTCCGTTCTGTTTCAGCTTTAATTTATACTTATCTGGTCTGAAACCATCTGCATTATTGTTGTCATTCCATTGGAGGTTGGCTTTTGCTTCTGCCTCACAAAACTCAAATACTCGATAAACAACAGCACCATCTGTGGTAACTTTAGCGCTTGTATCAGAAACATATCTATATTGATTGTGATAGGCATTGTCTGTTGTAGAGCCGCCAATATCAGAACCTCTGACAGTAGTATCATAATAGATTTGTTTTTCTATCCTTCCTATTTCATTACCATCAGCATCTTTGTCTATATAGGTAACTTTATATTTATTTCTTTCATAGTAATATGAAATTTCAGTACTTCCATCATCTGAAACTATTTTTGTTATTGTTTGAGGGCTTTTAAAACCTATATAATCTTTTACTGTTGGTGTTACAGTTGTTCCAATTAGAGCAGTATCTACAACAATTTCATCAAGAATATACTTTCCATTTAAGTCCATCTTGTAATAATTAACTGTATATGGAACTGAAAGTAAAATGACTTTTGCTTTCCCATTTCCATTATTCTTTGCTTCTTCTATACCTGAATCTATCATTGTATAAGTTTTATTATCTTTAGTATATGTTTTCTGAACATAAGAAGTTCCTGCATATGCCACATTTCCTTCTGTTCTTCCCCCATACCAGCCTCCTCCACCAGAACCTCTCATAATAGCTCTATGTCCACCTTTATCTGCGGATTCTCTACTAAGTTGATTGGAAATACCTGCTGTTCCAATTCCTAAATTTCCATTGCTGGAACTATAATTATATGGATAAAAATAATATACCCTATCTACACTTGGGCTACAGGAAGTATTCATTCCAATACTTGCACCTCCACCTGCTGTAATAATCCTTGAAAGTAAACTGGCATCAGTATTCCAACTTGAATGACTTATTAAATACCAAGAATTATTTGATGCAGGTATTAATCTAATATCCGTTGCTCCTGAACTGGCAGTTCCATATGCTAAATTATTACATGGCATATTTACATTAGTAGCGCGATTCCCGCCGTTAAAAACATTTGTTTGTCCTCCTACATAAATATACAGCTTTTCATTTTTCTCAAAATAAATTGTTCCTTCTGCATATCCACCCATAGAATAACTGGTTCCAGCCCCATGACATTCAAGTTTGTAATATCCAGAAACTGGCACAATAAATTCTTGTACATTTCCTGTATAAAAAAACTCCCATGCATTACTTTCGTTTGCTAATGAAATTATATCATGCTCAATAGATTGAGTTACCAATTCGTTTCCATCATTTTCGTTACTTTCTATTGCCTTAGGAGACATTTTCATTTCTTCTATTTGAATTTCATCATCTTGTAATGTCTTTTTATCTAACTCATTTCTCCAATTTTCAGAAACAAATTCCATATCCATTTCCTCAAATTCTATGGAAACAGCATTCGCAAAAATTGTTCCAAACAGCAAAGAACATCCAAGCAAAACAGATAAAACTTTCTTTTTCATTTCTGTCATCATTTTAAAATGCTGAGGAAATTACGAGTAATAACTTCCTCAATACAAGTCTGCCATAATCAAATTAGTGGTACCCCCCCCCGAAAAATATAGGGTTTTTGGTATCAATCTGAAGCTGAAAAAGAGCACTACATAAATGCAATGCTCCCACTTCCTGTAAAAATACAGATGAAATTTTATCTATATAAAATTCCTAAAAACTTTATATTTACAAAAGAATCCCCTCCCAAAAAGGAAGAGGATTCCATTTATTTATTACTGAACAATGTGGACGATTGCATCATCCGCACCTGTGGTCTTGATTGTGTAACCAAGTTCTATTGTATCACCGATATAACGATCCTGTGCTGCACTTGGATAATCGAAAGGTGTAGCTGCTACAACAGGTGTCCAGATTGTGATACTATGTTCGCCATTAGCGCTTACATCAGTTGTTCCTTCTACAATGCCAGGGCTTCTCTTGTCTGGAGCAAGCTGGTTGGTGTAGAATTTCATCTTCTGTAAGTTACTGGAAACACCATTCTCATGGCTCATGCACATGGTATAAGTAACTGTTGTTACAGAGAAATCTTCGCTGTATTTGATATCTCTCTCAAATACAACAGGCGTACCATAGATACCCGAATAGCTGTAAACTGTATCAGGATTGTCGCTCATAAATACATACAAGTCATTGAACACATTGGAACCTGTTACGAGGTTTACTGCCAGTTTGTCTAAGATGCTGTTACTGCTGATATAAGCTCTTTCAGTGTCTTTATAGTATGGAGCAGTTCTTCCATCCTTACCAGTCAAGGAGCTGATATTCGCAAACTGTCTGCCCTTTTCTGTAGTGCTTGTGAGATAGTTCTTCTGTACTCTGTTTGAAGTACCAAGTATATCATTTTGTCCATCATCCTGTCCAAAGTATCTTGATAAGTATTGAGTTAAATAGCTATTCTCATATTTTAAAGTAACACGAAGCTCAAATCCCTGTCCAGCGGATACTATGGCAAACTTATTCTGGTTTACCATATCAATCCAAGCATCAAGAAGATTGCCATTTGCATCATGGTCTTCTATGTAATCTGCACCCTGTGCTTCAAGTTCTTTCTTGTACTTGGAAGTATAATTACTCTTGAACAGTACCTGACTGATGTAGTAGCTTTCTGTCTGTGTCTTAGATGCATTTCTAAATTCGCCAACAGCAGACTGAACATTTCTTCCATTGTAATCGTAGTTTGTCTTTGAATACTTGAAGAACATGATTGACTTTCTCCTGCTAGGAAATGTTACTTTATTGTTTCTATTGCTAGGGTTGTATTCAAAGTCATATTGTGTGTAGTTCTTTGTATGACTGTCTACAACTGTCTTTGTTTCACCATTACTCAATTTAATATTAAATGATGTAATAGGTCCAATATGATGCAGTACATTGTCATCCTGATTATATTGGTCGGGTACATTGTTTGAACCGTTAATATTCTGTGGCCGCATATCCACAAGCTTAGGATTCATAGCAGGCCAAATATCAGAAACTGCAACCTGCTCATTGCTTGGAAACAGTGAACTTTTTGCTGTAACTGCAACTTTTCTGCTTGTTCCACTTCCTGTAATAATTGCTCCACTATAGTAATCCTCATATACAAGCCAATCATGGTTAGGATAAATCCTAAATGTCATTGTATCTTTTGGAAGACTTGTCATAGTAGCCAGAACAGTAGGAATCTCTCTCTGAATGTAAGTAGTTCCTGTCTTGATATGGTCTACTACTGTTGTTGTTCCATAAGAAGCCCTTGTCTGTGAAGCACCATTTGAACCCCATGAAATCAGGTTGTTTACATCAAACTCATAGACATCAGAGGTTGTATCATAAGGTGTGGTTGTAGTTTCATTTCCAAAGGAAGCATTATTTGCATATCTTTGTTTATCTGCAAAAATGGTTGCTTTGGGATTCTCTACATCTATTGTGTAATACAGGTTGTAGTTCATATCATGAGTATTTCTATCTCTTTCTTGATAGATATGTTCTGTGATACCCGCACCTGTATTCTGCACAAAGTTGGAAACCTTAATATCCACATCTGACTGCCATACTTTGTTTCTGATTGCATAAGTCATGGATTCATTGTTTTGTGTATATACAGTATGGTTATAAATAGGATTGTTGGATTGAGGTCCGCCTTCTCCTGTATATTCAGAACTGAAGTAACCAACTCCACCAACATTGTTATGCGCTCCAAGGACAGAGTTCCAACTCCAAGGAGTCCACTGTGTAGCAGTCATTTCATCTTTGGCGTAATTATAGGCTTCATCGAAGTAATTTTTTGTAAAATTGTCGTCTTTTCCTACTTCAATATAAGCAGTTCCATAAACTAATGCGGAACTGAATACTTCTGGTTCAACGTCAAACTCCCAAGTAACAATCATTTCATTATGGCTAGGTTTTGTTACTTTGAATTCAGTTAGTTCAGCAGCTCCTGATGTACTTGTAATACTGCCTACTGGTTTATTTACATAATTATCATCAAACTGTTCTGTAACAAGCGCATCCAGATAAACCTTATCGTTCCACCTGTCACCACTGTTCCAAGAATAAACCCCATTTAATGTATAAGCTGTTTCAGGTGTTGTATATAAACCTCTAATCTTGATGTCAGTTAAATCCTGTACCAGTTTTGCATGTGGAACAGAAATAGAACTTTGACTAAATCTGTCTCCTGCAAGTCCTGTTCTAAGTTCATAAATTGGTTTATTATAATAATCAGGATAATCCATTCTGCTCAAATAATTATACTGATAATAAGGTTTATTATCTAAACTGAATTCAATCCTAAATCCCTTGGAAGCGCCTTTATAGGAATAAATGTACTTCAGATGGAATTTTTCTCCAACCCTTAAGTGGCTTGAATGTTTGATTGTCTTTCCATTCGCTGTTGTATAAGTCAAGTCATTCCATTCGTCATTGTCTGCAATTAAAAGAATTTCAGTATCAGTTTCAGCAGGGAATTCATGCGGAACTGTTTCAACTCTGATATAGCAGATTTCTGGGTCAATAATTTTCTGCCCATCGGTATATTCAACTGGATCCTGCCAGTCAGCATAAGTTCCTTCAATCGTTTTATATACAACATCCCAATGGAATTTACTGCAAGCAAAATGCCAATCACAAGCATCTGCTCCTGATGAAATCGGCATAACACCATTTACAACAGTATCATATGATGTTTTAAGCTGCTTTTTCCAAAAAGGACATGTATATTGATGCCAACATTTTTCATAATGTTTATGACATTTATCACCTTCTTTTTCATGACTATGACAGCTACTATTATGACTATGTGAGCTCATTCCACATGTTTTATTGCCATCTTCATCATAACAACTACCACTATGGCTATGTTCAGATTTACCACAATTATTTGGTTCTTCGTGGCAATTGTTTATTTCCTCCGTGCAATGTGTTACTTTTTTTGCATCTGTTGTACAATACCAACTACATTGAGGATCATAATTAAGACTATGTGCTCCATCTTCAAAAATTCTAGTTTGTTCTGTTCTTAAATCACTTCCGTCTGGTTGCTCTGCGGCTCTTTTACCTGAAACCCAGTTATCTTTCATTTGCAACAATGCATATGTAAATGTTTTTGTCTTTTTTTCATTTGCCCATCTCAAAAAGACAGGTAATTTAAATACCCCATCTTCTGGTTCAAGTTTGCTTTGGGATGGACCGCTTGTTGCATTCACCTGACCACTTGCAGATATTGTCAAAGTTCCGTCACCATTATTTGTTACAGTACATCCTGGAACACTAAAATCAAAATAGTTTAAAACTCCATTGTGGTCTGAAACAGTTGCAGTATAAAGATGCTGTTCTTCATCCCAATAAAGTTTAATTGGCTCTGCAGAACCTGCTTCATATGAAGCAAAACTTGGAATAACTCGCATATTGGTTGTCTTCCATACAACCTGACGATAAAGTTTCATTTCTTCATAAAAACTTCCAATAGTTGTTTTCATATAACCATCAGCAAACCCCGAATAAGTTGATGCAACATGTGCTCCATACTTGCCTGAACTATTTTTATATATAACTCTTAGTGCCTTTCCACTATTTCCCATAGTAGTTACAAATTTAGCTTCCATTGCCCATGTGAATGCCTGCATTACACGGAATTTCGCATCTTCACTATAACCTGATACATCTGCATCTTCCCAAACGTAATAGTTTAAAATTCCTCCAGCATATACTCTTGGCATGTCATAGCCAGCTTCTGCATAAGTTATTTTCTTTAGTCTAACATTATAAGTATTTCTAGTACCTTCATGACCTGTTAATTTACTATCATTAGAGCCCCAGCTAGGAGGAGTTAAATAGCCTACTTCATCTATAAACCTACGAATAACTTCTCCTCCCTGATAACGATTCGTAAAACGATCATTCTCATCATCAGGTTCAGATTCATCAGGATTTTTAAATCTATCAAATGCTTCGTCCCTTTCATCGGACGAAGGAGCATTGACATCACTTAACTGAATGGCATCTGTATAATCGCTATTCATCTGCCAATCGCTTCCCCATCCCCTGTACCACTTGTGTAAACCTGATTGAAAATCTGGCTGATTGAAATAGCCAACTATATCATTCAATTTTCCTTCTTTACCTTCATAGGTGCCACGGCACATCTGCATTTCAGAACACATACTTCTGAATGGATAACCCCTTTGGGCACAATATATAAAATGTCCATGCAAACTTGGCTTCATGCCAACATGATCTGTAAATTGGATTCCTGGAATAGGATAAACATCTAATAATTCTCCATCTGTATCAGATGCATTAACAATCAAAATATTAAATCCAAGTATGCAAAAAAATACAGTTATGGCTAATATAAATTTACTTTTTAATATATTTTTCATTTTATTTTTAAAGAGAATATCTCCCTTCATGCTTCCTCCTTTCAAAATTTAATGGCTTTTCTACATCTTAATTATAAGTGATAGGAATTGGATTTATTATTAAAAACGGAATATTTTGAAATTTTTAAAAATATAAGAATCTGTCATAAATCGAAGAAATTCTGCAACAAAAATGAAATGATATTGAGCCAAAATGAAATTGTCATATCTATAAAAGCTTCAAACAGAAAGAGTCTTGAATTTCTTCAAGACTCTTCTAAATTTAATTACTACTCCATTGTGTAAAGTATACTGCATCTTCATCAGAGCCAGTCACTTCCATATAGTATTTAGTCCAAGAATGACCTACACTATCGCCAACAGCAAAAGACTCTAAATCAGTGCCTGCCGCCCATTCAGCATATCCTTTATCAAGATACAGCCAGCCTGTTCCCCAACTTGTTACATCTTTAATTGAGGGATCCCAAGTAATTCCACCTGCTTCCATCAAGGAACGATAAATTGCAATTGCTTCCTCAGGAGTGTATTTATCACTTACAGGAATTTCTACTGGTTCAGCAGCAACAGGGGTATCCTGTACAGTTTGTTCAGTGGGAGTTGTTTCTACAGGAGCCTCTGTTTTCACAGTTGGTTCTTCCTGTTTATTTGTCTTCTCTTCCATTGCTATTGTATCTCTTTCGTCCATTGTAATTGCATTTGCTTCAATATCAGAAAGCCTTGCATACTTGTTCTCACCATGTAAGTCGAAATAGCACCAATCGCCATGAACTCCAAGCACAATGATATCTACCGCTTCTTTGGTGTAGCCTAATTTCACACCATTCTGTGCATAAATAGGTACTTTTCCTGTAGTAACATAGTTGTGAGAAGCTGTACTCTCAAAAAATACAGAACCAAAAACATCCTCACCGCCATCACAAACTGTTTTGTCCTCAAAAGTATAGTAATAAGCTTTTAAGTCCAGTTCAGAATCATCTTTTTCTGTAATCCTGCTATCAATGTCATCCATAGCAGGAACTTCATTTTCCGATTCAACAACTTTCGTGTGTGTCTCTTCGATGTTTTTAGTTTCTGCCTCTTCATTGGTATTGCTTGCTATAATAGCATCTTTCTTGTTTATGTCTTCTGCGCTGTTTCCACATCCACAGACCAACAGTGTAATTATGGCCATCATAATTACACACAATTTTTTCCTCTTCATAATGTTTTCTCCTTTTCCAAATTAGATTTTCTATCCTCGTTCAGGGTAGTTGTTTTATTATAGACAAAAATTTCCAAAAGATAATTTTAAATTAATTTTAAAATGGATTACATTTCTGCAATCCATTCATTTCTTTAATATCCATAATAATAGTGATTCCAGACATCTTCAGGAATTTCATCTTTATAATAAACTTTGCACGAAATCCATCCATCTGTATCTTTCTCACATTCAATACAATATGTCATGTAATTAGATAATGCAAGATTACCATCGTTAGTACTCTGCCCATACCAATAATTGAAATCAATTTCATCTTCAAAAGCAGATTCTATTCTGAATTCAAATACTTCCATATCGCTTGTCGGTGTATCTACAAAAGTATAATCTGTAACTTCAAGACCAGTGATATTGTCAATAATTTTTTGCTTAACATCAGATGCTGTAACAGTAAACTGATTTGCACTTGAAACATCAATATAATCTTTTAGTACATATAGATAATCATAATCAGTTCCTTTTATAGGATTTTCAAACCTTGCCCATGCAACTTCGGTTCCAATTTCATCAATTATGATATTTGAACCATTTTTGATGTATCCTACGGCATAACCATCGCCATCATAAAGAGGAATATCTTCCGTAGCTGTTACTGTATCATTGCTTGATTCATAGTTTTTTTCATCTAACGGACAATAATCCTGTGTTCCTTTCTCTGCATACAGAACAATGTTTTCATCTTCCGCTCCCGCAAAGTCTGAAACACTTTCTTCACCACCGATTACCTCTGTGCTTGTGATTTCATCTGCGTCAATTTCGGATTCTGTCTCATTCTCTACTTCCGTTTCCAAATCCTCTTCATCAACGATAATGGTATCACCATCATCAACAGTGACATCAGTTGCCTTTGCCTGAGTACCACATCCAGTTAAGGAAACTGCCCCCATAGCAACAACAAGTGACAATGCAATAATGCTCATAATCTTTCTTTTCTTCATAGTGTTTGTCTCCTTTCAAATTCAATTTTTACCCTTTTTATAGAGTCTCTTCATTATAGATAAGAAACAAAAAAACATAATCAAAAATGTAAATATATATAATTTATTGAATATGAGTAATTTTTGCCCCTATTCCTATTGGAGTATAACGTATCTGTCTGCACTAGTCAATACTTGATTTCTCATATCTTTGTATTAAAAAAATTACCAAAAACCGTAAAAATATGGATTTTTCATTTCAAATATACTGACTGAAAAATAAAGAAAAAATTAGATTTTCATCAAAATTTTAAAATTTCAAACTGACAAAGATTTTTGGTTTGCCCGAAAGAGTATATGTTTGGTGGTATCTAAAGTTATGTCACTTCGTTCCATATCCGTTTTTTCACGATTTTGCACATTTGTTATAAAAAGTATCATATGTCCGATTGCCCTCCCGTCACTTTACAGCTTTTCAGTTTCTATTATATAAATAATGTCTTCATAATTGCAAAATCTTCCATTCAATCAATAAAACCCATACCACGACAGATTTTATCCTCCACAAACATACGCAATATTTTACTAATAGCAAATATTTACTTATGTTTAATATTTTGCATATAACATAAAATAGGGTTATCGGAGGTGCCATGCATGATCAGCTACGATAACTTTTGGAAAACAATGAAAGAAAAAGGTATCACAAAATATTCCCTGATTTACCACTACGGCATCAGCAGCAATACTCTTCGCCGTATGGCTCACCAGGAATCCATCACCACATCCACAATCAATGACCTATGTATGATCCTACATTGTGAACCACAGGATATCCTTTCATTTGAGCTTACCGAAGAAGAAAAGATATTTAACGAAAAACGTGAAGCAGAGGTTTCTATGAAGAAAAGAAAAAGAACCTAGAATGATAAGTTCTAAGTTCTTTTTCTTTATTTACGTTCCAACTTTTTGAAGTTACTGTATTGCTGTTCCACAACAATATTATCTAAAATATATACTTTCGACCTTATATTGCTATTTTCCGTCCATAATTATTTCTTTTCATATAGCATAGGATACAATTCATCACTTATCCTTTTCATCAATTGTGAATTTATATCCCTCATATTTTCATATTTCTTATAATCAAAATCAAGTATATTTTGTATAACAGTATCTTCAAAATCTATATTCAGTTTTTCTTTAACATCTTTCCGAATTTTTTCCAACCTTTTCCGAACATATTCTTCTTTCTCTTCCAAATTCAATGTTGAAAAAGAATACACTAGATTAAATCTAGATATTAATTCGGGCGAAAATTTTTTTGTCACTTTATCTCTTAAAACATTTGCTGTAAATATTATCATATACTTATTTAGATCATAGTCTCTTCCTAACGAATCTGTAAATATCCCATCTTCCAATAACTGCAAGAAAAAATTCTGAACAGGTTTATTTGATTTTTCAAACTCATCAATTAAAATCACATTCGATTTACTGTTAGCTAATTTATCCGACAACTCACCTTTACTGCTTCCTACATATCCTCTTGGACTTCCAATCAAGCTACTTAAAGCATTTTGATCACTGTAATTTCCAAAATTAATCTTAATAAATGGCTCTGTGGGGGAAAGATTACGGTGCAATATTCTAGCAAGTTCTGTTTTACCTATCCCTGAATTACCCATAATCAATGTTGAAAACACTGGTTGATACCCCAGTTTATTAAATACACGAAATTTTCTCAATTCTTCCTCTAGCATATCTTTATATTTGCTATGTCCAACTAATTCATATCGAATACTTGTCATTATATCTTCAAACAATTTATCTTTAATGTCCACAATATTTGTATTTTCAGGTATTGATACATTGAAATAACTTTCAAGAGATTTTACCTTTCCAATTCTGTATCCAAATAAATCGTTAACGGTATATGTATATCTGCGATTTACTATTATATATAAAAACTTCTCAAGATGATCTTGTAGTATATAATCCATCATATTTTCTACAAGTCTAGAATACAATATTGCTCTTTCATCATCAGATACAACCATTGAAATATCAATTAATAATCCATTTTTAGCCTTTGGATAATCTTCCGTTTTAATCGTAATATTGTCGGTTAATGGAACTGAAATAAAACCATATCCTTTAGATTCTAATTCCGCAACTATTAAATCTTTATTTTGTTTGTTATATTCATAAATAATAAATTTACTCAACTATTAGTACCTCTTTAGAATCTAATATCTTGGACTATGGCAATTACATCTATATAATGAACACCATCTGCTACTTCTTCTTCATCATCACCTGCTATGTTGATGTCATATGTAGTATCATTTCCATCTGTTTGATTAGATAACTTATTCAATTTTCTATCTAATTCATTTTCATTGAAACATCCACGATAAATACCAACAATAGTAACTTTTCCAATTTCTAAATCCGAAATACTATACTGATTTTCCATTTCATTTTCTGCTTGCATAGGAATCTTAATACAAATTTTCTCTTCCTTCCCATCCTTTGATTTCGGTAGTGTGCCTTCCAAAATATAAGAAGAATCTTTAAACATTACCTCTAACAAAGTGGATAGATTTACATTGCCAACACCATCAACTGCAATGTCACCTATTGCACCACTCAATAATGTTTTTGCACCTAAAATATCATTTTCATTTTTTACTTTCAATGAAACATCTTTTAGCCTTATCAGACTTCCCATCTCTTTATTTTTTAGTTTCTGTATTTCTTTAGCTTTGTCATATATTCTATCTAAAGTAGTTGATTTTGTCATGATAACTTTCACTGTATCAATTACTTTACTCGATTTCTCTCCTGTCACTTCTCCACTGAAATCAAACTTTGGCATATATTTCCCGATAAATGGAACTTTTGTTAAAGATGTTTCTTCAAAGTCTCCTTCCAAATGTCCTGACACAGTACCTTCTTTTTCTTTTGTCTTACTCTCTAGCACTTTATTGTCTACAAGCATTGCAATCTCATAAGCTTTTGTATAATTAATATAATAAATATTAAACATCATTCTACCTCTTTCTCTCAAAATTCAGCACCAATGACTACATAATTCTAGCACTTTCATTTTATCATAATACTTGTCATATTTTGAAGGCCTAAAAAATTTTCTCTATATTTAATAAATAAAAAACCTGAAATCAACTTTACAAATATTATAAGCCAATTAGATCAAATCGTTCAATACTTTATCTAAGATACATCTTATTTATTTTTTACAAATCCAAGAAAAGGGTATCAACCTCTATCCCAGTAATTCCAATCCCTTTTCTTGTAAAGTCTGAACTTACGGCTCTACGTTAGGAAACGGGTCTCGCCAATCTATGCTTTCCCCGCAAGCGGGCAAAGCATGAACAGATTGTCTCACCCTTCCCGTTCCGCTTTGCTCCACTATTAAGGAAATTGTTCCTGCCAGCAGAAACAATTTGTCCTTGCGGACAACCTTAATCAGGGCCATAAAGAATATGGGAATCGTCCACTGGACAATCCCCACATTTTTTATTTGAGATGCGCTCGACCCGTTGGGAACTTTGATTCAGTCTTTTCTTTCAAACAAAGTTTCCGCTTATAAGAATATAACACTTCTCACTTGATATGTATGCTGAACTTAAATCCAGTTCTTCTAAGGTCTCTCTCCTGCTCCGCTGTCAGACTTCCATTTGCATACTGTTCAATCACATTTTTTACTCTCTCCCCAAGGGCAAAATTTTTATATCTATAATTTTTCCCAATCACAAAGGGTTTCTCCGTCTTCCTGATGCACTCCCTTAAAAACCCAATAAACCAATCCCATTCAGCATTTTTTAAATCTTCCCAAAACATCCCTATGTCTTCCAGCATATCAATCTTTTCATCACTGATTTCATATCTTGATAATCCAAGATATCTGTTTCTCTGCTCTTGAATCCATTTTCCAAGTTCAAACCCATCAAGAGCAACATACTTCTTAGGAACAAACAAATGTCCATTTTTCTCATAATACTGTCTGGCATAACCATATGCCATATCCCATTCAGCTACTTTCTTTGGCTTTATCCATTGAATCCCCATATCTTCAAGCCGCCCTATCTGGTATGGCGAAAGTTCACCCAATTTATAGGATTTCTTCTGATGATGCACCCACTGGAACATATTTACCCCATCATGGAACAGGGTTGTATTCGGCATGGACAGCGTGCCATGCTCCCTGTAATACTTTTCTGCTTCATCCGCCCTGTCAAGCCATATGCCAAGCTCTTTTTGCGGCGAATCCGCAAGGGGCATTTTAATCTTTAGCAGGAATCTGATATCCTCTTCCTCCAGCCTGTTCTGGCTGTAAGCATCCTGCAGATCCGCCCATACCCTGCCAAGCGCATATCCTCCCTCTGTTATATATTCTTCTGGAATATACAGGAACTTCTTTATATTCTGGCATCCAAGTGTCATAATATAAAACGCTGCCTCATACGATAATTTATTTCTGTCTTCCTCGTTCTTTATGTCAAACTGCATATGCAATCTATCCTTTCTTTCTCATTTGATATTGAGGCAGTTCGTTATACCCGCAACTGCCTATCCGTTTATTTATGTTATTTCATGGCATAAAATGTCATAATATTTTATTCTTTTTTATATTGTGTTATATTTCGTTATCTTTAATCTTGATTACTACCTGTTAATATTTACAGTAGCAGCCTCTCCGCCCTACTTTTAAATTCCTCCATATTCTGCGGAGTAAGTTCAATGATATTGCTCTTAATCCCTCTTTCTTTCCGCACATTGGGATTCCCCGAATCAATGGTCAATTGATTAATCTCGTCAAATAATGCTTCAATCTTTTTCTCTTTTTCTTTGATGATGTATTCCAGTTCCTCTATCTTATTTTCATAATCCCTCTGCATCACCTTTGCCGCTAACTCCGCATCCTGATATTTGCTTAAGTTTCTCACCATATCAAGCAGGGATTCAATCTGTGCTGCCAGCTTCTTTTCATCCCCCTTGCAGGAAACCAGTATCTGCTCCGCAGATGGGAATGGGCTGGTTCCTGTCCTTGCAATATTTACCTTCTGGATTTCCCTGTTAATCTTATTAATCTCATCCATCATATTGTAAGACCAGACATGCCTTTTAATCCCTGTGGCTTCTTCCAGCTCATAAAGCTTCACTGTTTTATTCGGGTTATCTTCTGTATATTGGAGCAGTATTTCCAATAACTGCTCACGGGTATATTGGGCGGGTCTGCCGCCCCTGTTATTTTTCATCCGCTTTCTTCTCCCTCCTTATATTTGTACGAATCTATAAATATCTTCTGATTTATCAGCGCCCCAAGTTGCAGGGCGTCCTGCTTTATGGCCCTGTCATCCCTGTTGGCATTCTGTGCGAGAAATTCCTTTAATTCCTTTTTAATCATCTCCATATCCCTCTCATTTTCTTCTTCATAAGCAGCAAGGTAATCCTCCGAGACATTTTCAGGCAGAAAATACTGGCAGAAAAGGCAGCTTCTATGGCTGCAGTCATAGGGGACATTCTGGGAACGGCATCTCCCCTGCCCGCCTGCCACTTTGGGAAGCTTGTAATAATCCGCCCCAAGCAGGTCTTTTCTGATAACGTTCCCCGCACTTCCTGCATCATGGTTAAAATGGTTCTGCTTCATCATGCCGTTTCTTTTCATAAATTGGTTGAGGGCATATGTCTTTGACGTGGCGAAGGTTTCAAGATGGGAATAGTAGCCGACCTGTGCATCAAGGGTATGGTGTCCTGCAAGCTGGGCGATATAAATAGGGTTTACCCCCTGCATCATCATGTTCATAATCGCAAGATGTCTTGTATCACCATAATAGATGTGCGGCAATTCCCCTTCTTTTGTCTCTTTTCCCTTAATCACTTTATAATGGTACTTTCCTTCCACAACTTCCTTCTCGAATATTTTATAATATTTGTTCATCTTTTCCGTGGTAAACTTCTGCCTTGTGTTAAGCACCAGATTCCTGTAAATGACATCACAGGTTGGCGGTGACAGCAGATACTTACAGTCATCAATCTTTTTGCAGTAAGTTATATAATCATGGAGCAGGGTATACAGCTCTTCATTGATTTCAAAATCCTTTACAATATCCCCTGAGATAAAGTTCTTATCAAGCTCCGTCTTCTGCCTTTCGATTTTAAGAAAATACCTCCCATCCCTCTCAAACACGCAGTCCCTTTTCAGGTTATAAAGCTCCACAGGCCTTGTGGGGATGACTGTCGTAAGCTTCCACCACAGCACGATTGGAAACAGCCTGTATCTGTCTTCCGTGCCCTTTACGCTGTTCCAGTAATCATCAACGATTCTGTCAAAAGTAAGCACCGCTTTAAAGTCTGGAAGCTTTCTGTAGCTGTTTTCCATTTTCGTGATATTTTTTACAACATAAAAGTAAGTTTCCGCATTTTCCAGATTGCAGAAAGCAAGGAACTCCTTCACGGAAATGATCTCACGCTTCTTATTTTCATTCCACATGCTTAAGGTATCCTGATAATCCTTTACATGGTCAGGGTTCATACAGTCTGTATCCTCCAGAAAATGCCTGATATGCATAAGCCTCTTTTTCACAGTTGTAAGGGAGCTTTTCTGAACGAAGAGTTTAACCAGTATGTAATTTTTCATAGCTGAATTAATCTTTGGATATGCTTCAAAGGTAAAATACAATCTCCTTGTAGCGCTGTCCTTATCCGCAAAGCATATCCATTCATTATTTTCATAATTATCATTTATAAGGACGCCCTCTTCTTTCAGTTCGTCAAAATACTTTCTGTACTCTTTCTCTTCAAAAGAGTTTTCCATCTTATGTTTAATCAAAAGGTATTCCGTATCATTTTCTTCTATGTACTGCCTTACTGACATCCCTGAATCAATCAGGCTGTTATCTTTTGTCATTCTGTAATTCCTCCAAAAAAATCATATTGGGCGACTGTTCCCGTATCAGTTCGTTGATTTCTTCCTGATCGATATAAGTCTCTATATATTCATATCCCATCTCTTTAACTGCCTCCTTTACAAGCAGGATAAGTCTGCCGATCTGGTAGGTCAGCCTGATGCGGTCCACCCTGTATTCTTCTGCAGTCCTGCCAAGCTCTGCCAGCAGCCTTTTCAGTTCCCCTCCCACCAGCATCAGCGAAAATGTGGTAGGGATGGAATACCTGCACAGGATACAGTTATTTTCGACAGGCTTCGGGCATCTGCCGTTCATCAGGCAGTAAACATCATTTGTTTTACTTAAAAGCTCCCCATTAAGGAGTTTTCCTGCTTTTTCTTTTATCTCATCTTCACGCCATGAATAAATTTCTTCAAACAATGCATCCCTCTCAACAGCAATCGCTTCCAGTACCCCTGAAATTCCCTCCGCTTTCTGCAAAGGGATGTTCTTTCTCATCTCTGCAATCAGGCTTGTATTTTCCCTGAAAGTCGGCTTTTCTTCCCCTGCCGCAGCAAGGAGCCTGTGGTATACCTCCCCAAAAGCTCCCCTGTCGATAATCTGTTTCCCTATATTAAGGGTTTCCCTTTCATCATAGGTGGAGCGGAGATAAACCGTTGTGGTATCGCCGTTTCCCATCATGTTAGTTTTATGGGATCTGATATAGGAAGTGAGAAAAGCCGCCTGTCCAGACAATGCATTTATTTCACTTGTTTTTTCATTGAAGAAAGATAACAATGTCCTGTTGGCTTTCAGGCTGGAAAAAGGCGTTTCCAGATGAAACAGGCGGGCAGCCCTCTTGTTGTCCACATTAAATTTCCCAAGTAGTATCGTATCGCCGCTTTTTCTCCGCCATTGTTCGCAGATAATAAAAGCGATGGCTGTCGGTATCAGCGCAATCTGGTGGATATTGAAATGCTTCCTTGCCCCTGTCTTCTGGACGCAGTACTGCTCCACGGCCAGTTTCACACAGTTAATGATCCGCTGTGCATCCGCAAGGGTGAAAGCATGGCTGCCAAACCATTCCTGGGTGTACATTTCCACATCCCCAAGTATGTCCAGCGCGGGGATATCCAGGATATCAGCCTTCCTCCATGCAAGCGATAGATGCAGAACCACATACAGCCAGTATTTTGCGAAGATATGGCTTTCATAGGCATGGTCAATATTCGCATCAACATCACAGAACAGGTTAATAAAGGAAACCCATTCTTCGGGGGAATAGAAATCATCCTCCTCTTTGATCCGCTCTTTTTTAAGCAGGGTCACTTCCACATCAAAACGGCATTTCTCTGGAATCTGTGCATAAATATATTTGAGGAACCAGACTGCATACTGCTTCTGCGTACTGGAAAACGTCTTATCCTTCATCAGCTCCACAAGCTCCATATCGGAATATTCCATAATCTCCTTATCCATCAATGACAGCATCACCGACAATGCCGCAAAGGAATGTGTCATCCTTGCCATCTGCCCCTGCCTGCCGTCAACAAATATCCTGATATACGTCTGGTGCAGTGCAATCGTCTCAGGGAAAGCCTCCCTCTGCCTTTTGGGTAATGTCTTAAGCAGGAGGTCATACTTTTTCCATAGATTCTTTTCTTTTAAGGCTTTTTTCTGCAGACGCAGAATCTCTATGATCTCTTCGCATTCCTGTTCTTTGTCCTGCGTCATAATAGAATAATCCCCGTTTCTTTCCACTGTCTGAAATCCTTTCAGCCGTTTCATTAAACTCTGATTGTCAAGGCTAAGCCGCTTCTTTTCTTTTTTATAATACTGCTTCCTGAGCTCTTCAAAGGAAAGTTCCTCCATATCTATTCCCCCTCCTTCCTGTACAGCTCATTCATGGACTGCACCACTTTCTCGCCTGTCGGCTGTCTGTCCGTAAGGTAGCTTAAAGCCGCCGACAGGCTTCTGTCTGCCCTCCATGCCGCAATCTCCATGATATTGTCCGTATTTTCGGCAATAAGGTTGCTGAATATCCCTCTGCATATGTGGGTGGACCACTTATAGCTCCTTAAAAAGAAGCCATAGCTTTTCACTTCAAAATCATCCGATTCTTCCAATCTCCTGATAAATGCTTCCTTCAGCTTCCTGAATCTCTTATAATATGTGGCATCCGTCATTGCGCTGCCATTAGAATTGACAAACACGGCGGAACCGCCGTCTTTTTTATATCTCTCCTTATGTTTTTCATACAGCACCCACAACAGGTCTCCAAACACTGGCAGGATTGTCTGTGTCCTGTTCTTCTTGCATTTTGGAATGAATGCTGTTGGGAGGTCTTCCCTTAAATCTTTATCTTTCAAAGTGACCTGTATTGTCTCCATTTGGCCCATCACCGTTACCGCAATATTTTTATATTCCAGAGAAATTACTTCCGACTTCCGCAAACCTCCAAAACACTGCAGATACACCCCAAAAGCGATATCAGGCACAACATCCATTGCTGTCTTGATAAAAGTATAAAGATACTCTTTCTTGATATTATGGATGGCTTCTGGATTTATCTTTTTCTTGGTATCCATATGGTCCATAAACAGGTTTCTCATAACCATATGGCCTTTTCTGTCTCTGTCGAAAGTAAAATCATCCAGGGAAATATACTGCAGGGGAAGCCTATCAGCAACGAAGTAATAGAATTTTGTCAGATAACTTGTATAGGATTGCTGTGTATCCTGCTGTATGTTCAGTGTCTCTATAAAATCCACAGTATCCTGAATGGTGATGCTGTAAATATCCTTGTCTGCCGTAAAATAGAGGTAGTTTAAAAATCTGACCACAACATCCGCCGCCATATTCGCGCTTGTTGCTTTATTGGGTATAAATTCATTTAAAAAATCTGAAAACGGCGAAATCAAATATCCATTCGTTTCCGTATTATATTGGGTAATGTATATCCTGTGGAGGATGTGTTCCCCGTCTGCCCTCTGGATTTTTTCTTTCATAACCAGCTTTTTCCATTTTAAGTCCGCCATATGTTTTATCTCCTTTCTGACCATTCAGATATATGGCCTGCTGTTTTTTATTTGAAACATTGAATTATAGACATGAATCATAAAAATAGAAATAAAACAGATAAATATATGTATTTTCTTTATGAATGGTAGAATAAGCGGATGTTATTAATATTTCTATTAATTTTCTGTATGTAGAAAACCTTATTTTATAGGTATTCTACACACTTTTCAGTTTTCTACATGGTTTTCTTTATCTGAATAATTTTATTCATATCATTTATAATTCTTAATCCATTTCTGTTTTTGATAGAATCCTGTCTGTTTAAATCCTATTTGCTTTAGTATAGATTCCACTGTTGGACAATATTTTGTTTTTATGCACGAATCAAAAATACAGTCCTATACTCTTTATGAAATTTAATGTACAATATATCTTATCAACATTTTTATGGAGGCTTTATGAGAATATTACTTTTGGACAATGCAATAGATTCTTTTGAATGGTCATTAAGACATTTCAGAACATTTTTAGAGTTGGATGGCTATTTTGAAACACCTGATATAAGCACTACCTATTTAAAACAGGGAATATTATCTCTAAATGCTTCCTTAGAGCTTTTCTTTAAAGCAAAGATAAGCCTTATTAATCCTTTGTTCATTTATGAACATGTTTCTACCGATTCACTTCCAAAAGAAATAATGGATTATTATACACAAGAAACAAGCTATCCAACAGGTGAGCCTTTGTATAACTATATAATCGAAAATTCCGACATTCATACAATAGATTACTCAAAGTGCATTGAGCTTTATTGTACTCTTTATTCTGTTCCTCAAGGTTACAAAGAAGAATTTATGATACTGAACAATATACGAAATAAACTGACCCATTTAGGTATCAGTTCCAAAGATGAATATTTTGTTTTGGCAGGCAGGATTGCAAATATTCTGAATTATATACATTTCAATATTTTATATGGATTAGATTATGTTGAAGACCATCTCAATAAGGTTCGATGTGATATAATAGATGTTGAATTTACTTTCACTTCATTAGAAGACAGCATATGGAGAAAAGCCAATAAAACTAAAATCGAATGCATCTGCAATCAAATTGATAGCGCATTTCATAGTGATGAAATTACCACTTATCTGCTAGAAAAAAATATCAGCGCCGATTTTGGGACAACTTTCGACGCTGAGTTTATGTATGGCCTATTTACTATGCAAAAAGACGAGTATGAACATGAAATTGTCAGTATTTATGCTTCTCCCTCCAAAAACGTGTTGATAGTATCTGATTCAGACTATAAAGATGGACCCGTATTCGCTATTTTCCCTCTGCCCACTCAATCAGAATCTCCTAAGAAATTCTATAAATCCTGTGATGATTCTGGTGTAGAAATTCCAGATTTTGATAGGCAGGGAGCTTTTTGGAACACTAAACCCTACAGCAATAATTTTGCTTATGTTCCATTTGGGAAGAAACAGCTAATTGAAACAATAAAGGAAATTATAAATTTTATGACAATAGTAAATTTTGTATTCAAGCCGTAATTTCTTAAACCCCAAAATTGGAATCATGGAGAACATTATTCCTTGTTCTTCAAGCTATATATTACTTCTTTAATCCTTATAACATATAAATTCTACTCTTACTGGAATTCCACCTTCCTTTCTTTCCCATGCTCTAAGTTTCTTTTTCCATAATAATGTACATTCCATTATGTATGCTGCTATAGGTTCAAAATGATATCCAAATAATTCAATTGGCGGAAAATTTTCGCCATCATTAACCTTTATCTCTTCTTCGATTTTAAATGATTTACAAAAAAGCTCCTTTTCCATCGGGAGCGGAGGTAATGTAGATGTCGAATCTTTACTAATAGCTTGATACAAAATATAAATAGACTGATAATCCTCCTCATTTGCCTTTTTAGGTAGATGAAACTTTATTTTGTAATATTTTTCTATCGCATCTACCATTTTCATCTGCTCTATCCAATAATTCGTAATTGCAATCTGCTCATCCCTTTTTTCTTTCAGCAGAAGCATGTCTGCTTCAATCTTTCTATTTTGCGTTGGCAATAGTAAATTTATTTTTTCAGCATTTTCTAATTTTTCTGCTTTTGCAAAGCCATATAATCTTTCCGTTACATCTGAAAAACATAAAGTATATCCTAATTCAATAAAAACAACCTGTCCATTATATAGTACCACTACAAAATGATAATATTTATCCTCAATCACATACTTTTCATATGCATCCCAATAATACTCCTCTATCTCAGGATTATCAAAAGGCATTACACCATTATCTAGAAAAACATAGCCCTTTTCGGTTCCTCTGGGTACATTTGCGAATATCGGCATCACACCATACCTTTTTCCTGATATCAGCGTATTATCCATTTCCTTTAACAACATACTTATAATCTGAAGTTTACTTTCATCTCCATTCAATCTTGTTCCTAACTGATATTTATACCATTCTATTACATTATCAGGGAAATCTTCTACATCTCTTTCCGATGCTACTGTACATCTTTCTTCTCCATTTTCAAATACATCATGGATATATTCTTCTCCATTTATCACATCTAAAAATGAATGAATAATTTCTTTATCAGATTCCTTCCCATTATTCTGCTGTGCCTCGATATGTGCATTGTCCGATGCAATATTTAGCTGCCCACCTTCATAAACATTAATTTCTATTTTTCTTCCCAGATCCTCTGTCATATTAATCCCCTATTTTATATACTGTATAATAACCTCCTGCAATCTTTGTAAGTTTGCCGCCAATGTCGGAATCCCATTTGCAATCGTAAATATCGGAGCAATTAAAGCCAAACAATTCCTCAATCTGCTTATCTTTGGTTCTGGCTTTGCCAATTCATCTTTTGTCATCTCTACAATATCGGCAATCTCATCTGCATCTTCTTTTTTTAAATCTGACAGATTTTCCATAATTCCCTTGATAATATCATCCAGTTCATTCCCATTAACACCATTATTTTGTGTAGCATTTATTGTAGCATTGTCTTTCGCCAAATTGAACTGTCCCCCGTTCATATTCATATTAATAATCATACCAGTATTGCCCATTGGATCTTCTTGCTTCTTTTCTTTAAAATAATCCTGCCCATCAGTTGTTAAATATGCATATAGTTCTCCAAGAACATTTTCTCTATAACCGCTAATAACTCCTGCTACTTCCAACTCTTTAAGCAATTTGTTTTTTGCAATTTTCATATTAGGAATATTCTTTAAGTCATTTATCTCTATGGAAACCTCTGTTCTGTTATCCTTATTTGATTTGTCCACAATATACTTTAATAACTTTTCCGCATCTTTTGTCATAATAAAATCTCCTTTATGTCAATATATAATAACTTTTAAGAATTGATAGTTCTTATATCTCCCCACCAACAACACAATATTTGTCGCTGCTAAATTCAATGCATATTCCGCAAACTCATCTGAAATGGGTTGCACCTTCTTAGCTATAAATCGAACATTTACCTTAGAATAAATAGATTCTCTATTGCCTCTCCAATACAATAATGACAATCAAAATAATCTCGTTTTCAAGATTTCACATAGATGTAATATCCTTTCCGTTTCTAAGTTTTACCCCTATATATACTTATCCACTTGCTTATCTTTTAAACCTGATATCCTTACTCAAGTTATAACCCCTCGTTTAATATTTCAAAAATATATGCATATACACCAACTTCTTTTTGGTTTTCTTGAATTATATTTTTAATAATGTTTTCATATTGTCCAATAATTTTTTTATATGCATTCTTTCTTTTATTTCCATTAGAAATTGAATATTGATTTGAGCGCGCTGAACAGCTATTTATCAAACAATCTATTGAGTCCTTTAGCTTTTCAATAACTTCCATATCCCATTCTAAATATTTAAAACATTGTTCTACATATTCATCATCCCTTTCTGATTCAAAATAATACCAATAATGTGATCCTGAATCATTTTTGAAAAAATCGTTTCCTGCACTAAATAAAAATTTTTTAAAAAGTTTATGTTGATGTAATAACGCCATTTCATCATCTTCTAAATCTATATCCTTTATTAATATAAATTTGCGATAATCAGATGCCACTTTATTAATATCAATTAGTTTAGCATCAACCTTCAATATTTCCACAAAAAGATGCCAAAATACAACACCCTCAATATTATTTTGTTCCTCTAAAAACGGAGCCAAATATTCCTGAATAATTTCTTTGTGTCGATTTATCATTAAAAAAAAATAGCTGTGGGAACATTTGATACCAAACTACAAATACATCTTTATGCAAATATAAAAAATCAAGAAATCCTTCTGAAATGCTTTCATTGTCTGTTTTTACAATGGCATCCCAAAAATCAATTTTGTTAATAACTTCTGTCATACATTCTCTATTTTTCTCATAAAACTGTTCAAAACATTTCCGTATATCTCTTCTATATACAACAGCAATTTCTTTTAATGTTTTTACCAACTCATCTTTGCCAACTGTATAGATATATTTATAGTCATAACATAATTTATCTAAAAGATATTGTTTACCACCTAAAACATAAAATTCAGGAAGATCATCTTGCATATAGCTCCAAAACTGTTCCACCGTAGAAGATGTTATATGCTCATCCTTCGCGTGTGCACAACTATTTCTTACATTTTTCCAATACTCATATCTATTTTTAATTCTTTCATAGTTCGTGAACCTAAATACTGCCCCTATTCCTTGTCCATTTTCTTTTGTTGCCGCTATAATATTATTCAATGTTTCTTCCCACTTATTGTCATTATCAAGAGGTCTAAGAATTTGTTCATCCCAACACTTATCCTCAATGCAATCTGGTTTAGATGCCTTTATTACTCTTTCCCTAATGGTTGTTTTAAAAGCAAGATAAGCCATTAAGTATGCTGACCTATATGCCCCTACCTTATAACACATTATAGATTCTTCTATAAGGCTTACAGCATTCCCTGTTAAACTCTTTTGTCCCCACTCTTCAATTAATAATTTCACTTGCCTTCACCAACCTTTTTTACAAAACATTTACATATAATCTCATACTTCGTAGGCAACCCATGTGCCAGATCAAACCCATTCCCGATCACAAGTATATTCATAAACCAGTTCTCCATAATCTCATTTATTCTACATACATATTCATTTTTCGACAAATTACATCTATAACCATTCTACAATTATCATCTATATTGGTCAATCAATTTCTTTTTATTCCCTTACATATCAAAAAAGCATCTGGATTCACTTCCTCCAAATGCTTTCTCAAATCCGATCACTATTAACTTTGCTTCATTTAGTCCCTACTCTTCTATCACCTTCTGCACCTCTTGATACAATAGCTCCAGACCACATTTCGCTCTTGCTTTGTTTGCTTAAATTGAATCCCACAATACAAATCATGTAAATCATTATTTATTTTATCAAGAACTACATCTGTTGTGACTCTCATCCAAGGAACATAACATGCCTGTTATACATCGAAAAATCTTTCACAAGAAGGTTCCTTCTAATCCCGAATATCTATCATATTTTTAATCTCATCTGGCAGTTTGATTAAATTTTCCTTTTGGCCAAATGTCATTTCATTGTATTTTACATTTTGAGGTGAATTGGTATTTTTACAAAACACAAACTTTACTTCATATAAGTCATTTAATTTATTATTATCTATTTCTTCTACTCTAAATGAATACGGAACCCATCTGCTACTTATTATATTGCCATTTATATCAGTATCTTTTCCTAAACATAATGTTATTTTTAAATCCGTAACCGCAAGTTTATAATTTGCTGTTGCAGTTATTACTCCATCTGCTATCAAAACATCTTGAACAGTTATTTTGTACAAATCTTTTAAACATTGTGTTTTCAGATTTGCAAAATCAAATGGATGGTCAGCATCGAAAAATATTTCCGAGGCTCTTAATCCATTTTCCTTTACTGCATGTTTGTAAAAATCAACTGCTGATAGTTTGGAATTAACTCCTGTTAAATGAAAAAATGCCTTTGTTGTAAACATTACTTCAATATATCCATTTTCATATACAAATAAAAATGTTTTCCCGACCAAATAATTTTTATACTTTGTAGCTGCTCTTCTAATTCTGTTTACTAATTGATTTTTGCTTATGTACATAATAATCCTTTCCAAAAAAAGGGTAGAGAACTTCTTCTCCACCCTTTTATCATTTACCACTGGAAGTTCGTTCAGGCATAACCTAAACATATCATATGGTATTATCCCCATACTGGATGTAGTATCGTCTATATAAAGACCTCATACTACAGAGTCGTCACTTCTTAAAAGCAACATTAGCCATAAGCATTTCAGTTGTCTTATGCACAACCCAGTGAAGAGTACCTTTACTCAATCATATTTTACAACAAATAACCCTTAGCTGTCAAGCGACTTTTCAAGAACTCACTTTATTATATGCATTTAATCCGATAATTATACCATCATATCAATATGTTTTTAATTCATCAAATTTACACGCTTTATCTACTGATAAATAATATAACAGTATATTTAATCGAAATCAATAAATATTTATGAGTTTGTCATAATTTCCCCTTCACATCAAAAAATCTGACTTCACTTACTCCAAATGCTTTCTCAAATCTGATCACTTCTTAACATATTATACTTTTTATAACAAGTGTGCAAAATCGTGAAAAAAACTGATAGCACCAAACATATACTCTTTAGGGCAGAGGGAAAATTTTTGTCTGTTTGAAATTTCAAAATTTTGATGAAAATGATTGATTTCTTATTTTTTATGATAATTACTTGGCGGCGAAGCGCAAAACGATATTATAGTAATTATTTTTCTGTTTATTGAATTATGAATTCATCCGAATTGTTCTTTTTAATCTTTGAAAAAAGAAAATAGGATATGGAACTTCCATACCCTTACACGTCAGCATATTCTTTCAACTCCTCTAACTTTCTTTTTGCATTATGCACACTGCTTACAGAAATACCCATGATCTCTGCGATCTGCGCATTCGTCTTATGCCCCCAATGAACATGATAATAGACTGCTTCTTCCCTGCTCATCCTGCCAACAAGCACAAATTTGGGTGTAATCCCTATCTGTCTTTCTACTGTCTTCTCATTTTTGCCGACCTGCACCGCTATCTGTTTGTTATCCAGCAGTCTGCGGTATCTGAGCGCAAGCATCTCTTCTTTTGCTATAACAGACTTCTTTTCTGTATCTTTCCGTTTTTTCTCCATCTGCTTCACAATGCTCTTTTTAGAGGATTCTTCTATCCTCTCATCAGCTTCCCTCTGTCCGATTAGCTGTTTCATATGCTTCTGTTCTTCTTCCGTGATGTCAAGCCTCTCTACGATCGTGCGGTTCGTATATTTAACAGTACCCTCATAGTCTTCTTCGTATCTCTCATAGTTCTTCCCCGCATAACGGATGACTGCATTAAGAGAATCATATGGTGCAATCAGCAGGCTGTTGATCTCATTCAGATATTTTCTTACAGAATCCTCATCCATGCCGAGGAAAAAGCAGTTCACCGACATAAGATGGAAAAGAATATTCCTGTACCCTTCCATATCATAATTCCGCAGCTCTAACAGGGTATTAAAATCTTCATCCCTCTGTATATTGACTTTTGTATACCTGCTCTTGCCTATGGTCCTGTAATTTATCTCAAATTTCCTCTGCCTGCTCTTCCTTTTCTTGTCGGACGCAGTTTTCCCTTTACAGATCCCAACCGCCGCAGCAAGCTCTGACAGAGTAACCCTGTTCTCAAAATGTTCTATAATATATGCTTTCTCCCTTGTCTTCGGATTGATATTGCCAGGAATCCTGAAAACCCTTGTTATATCAGAACATTTGCTGTCTGCACCAAACTCTTTAAACTGGTAGATCAGTTTCTTTACTGTTTCCTGATACAGCTTCCGCATGGAAAGAACACTTAAGTTGATATTATTGAAAGAAAACACAAGATACCTGCCATGCCCTGAATTGACATACATATTGGGTTCTATGCCGATCCTGTCGATCACAGGCCTCATTGCCTGAAATATCTCACCGTCACTGTCATACTCATAAGCAGAGTGATATGTATCCAGATCAAGAATAATAGAGCTTATCCCATACAGGTTATCCGACTCCCTTTTTACCCTGAGATAATCTGCCACACTCATATAGATGCTCATTCCCAGATGGTTTGCAAATGCTACGATCGACCTGATCTTCCTTTCCGTCACATTACACTTTGGTATGCTGACCTCAAAAACAAAGGTTTCCTCCTTCTGCTTTTCTTCCAAAATATCCATCACATCTTCAATCCCATATGCATCCTGCTCTATCGGCGGTACATAGATACAGGTGAAATTGACAAACATGTAGGCAAGGTTGTGGGCATGTACCTCCTGAAAGAAGGTATAACACCCTTCATCTGCCAGAAGGTCATCATCGTAAATGTTCTCCCTTTTAAAGAACTCTGACAGGAAATGCTGGTTTCTCATTTTAAAATAATACTCTAACAGGTCAAACTGCTCGATCTGTTCTATTGATCTTTCTTCCATAAAAAATACTCCCTTCATCATAAATTTCAGGAGCAATCATTCTATCTATGTATATACTGCCTATCATGCAGTAAATCTGTTGTATTTCTGTTTTTATACGTTATAATGATACAGAAATCAAGTGTGTGAGGTGAATGATTGCACACTTTATTTTACAGGCAGATGTTGATCGCATCCGCCTTTTTCTATTATATTGTTACTCATTATACAGTCATATTTTTCGATTACAATAGATTTTATGTACGATCAAAAAGTTTTTGCACACAAAAAGGGCACTGGATATTTTATTCCAATGCCATAAAATAAATTATTTTTACATTATTCCCTAACTCTCTTTATAAGCAAGATTCTCTAGCCATAAAAAATGTAATCTGTTCAGCCTTCATCTTCTAACAAACAAAATATTTATTATAAATTTGATTAACTGCCTCCACATATACAATAAAAGATGGATGAGTATAATCATTTCTGCGCAAATAAAAATTCTTCTTGTCCAGATATGTATCCCGCACTTCACCCCACAAATCCTCAGATTTTATGACACGAACCCTCTCTTCCAGTCTCCCTGAATCCTGAACTTCATTCCAATAATACCTATCCAGAATGGCGAAACCTGTTTTTTGATGGATAAGCCTCTGCCAATTATTAAGATATTTACAAGTTATTGCGATATCAATACTGAATTTTGTTTTATTTCCATTCTGGAAAGAATATTTTCCTGTTGTAAGTACAGATGTTGAATCATCGCAGTCATCCCAGCCATTTGAACTAAGAAGTTTGCTAAACTGCTTTCTGACATACTCCTTTATCTCACGGCAATCCAAGATACTGATAGATTTAGTACTTACAATACATAAATTATAATCCAAATCTATCGACTCGTTTTCATTCTGTGTTATGAGATTTTTTGCTCCACTTCCGACAAGACATGCTTTCACTGTCATAACAGAATCGTTGTTGATGCTTTGAACTAATTGATTGACGATATCGCTACAAGTGCCCTTTAGGCGTTTCAAGAATTCCTTGTCCTGTATGTAATGATACATATATAGTTCTCCTTTCCGCCCATGCCACCCATACAGTCTTATAACTGTATCGTTATAGAATATCATACTCCTCTACTTTGTCAATTTCTTTTTATATCCTCATATACTCAACCTCCGTCTGCAGTATCTCCCCACAGTACTCCTTCCCCTGTATATCTGAATCTTTATAACTGTTTGTCACAACTTCACAACAGACCATCTCCCCTGTCTTTACGGAAGTGTATACCACATCCACAGCACTGATCAGTC
>ERZ777305.1302-NODE-1302-length-30969-cov-5.584266_pt1 | contig 30969 bp, 25 predicted proteins | sample MGYA00374965_ERZ777305 | MGnify/ENA primary metagenome ERZ777305 (study PRJEB29328, sample SAMD00013331) | mouse gut metagenome | study: EMG produced TPA metagenomics assembly of the Metagenome analysis of fecal microbiota from mouse which was promoted... | reverse complement strand
AGCAACGGCCTTCTAAGCCGTGGGTCGGGGGTTCGAATCCCTTCGAGCACGTTTGGGACTTGCAGTGCAAATCCTGCAATTGAGCATGGCTCAATTTTTTTTGTGGTGGGTATGGCGCAGTTGGCTAGCGCGCCAGATTGTGGCTCTGGAGGCCGAGGGTTCGAGTCCCTCTATCCACCTTTAACATGGGAGTGTGCGGAGCACGGTCTGGTATTACCAATAATGGGCTATCGCCAAGGGGTAAGGCACAGGACTTTGACTCCTGTATTCGCTGGTTCAAATCCAGCTAGCCCAGTTACGGAGCACTAGCTCAGTCGGTAGAGCACCTGACTTTTAATCAGGTTGTCGGGGGTTCGAATCCCCCGTGCTTCATTAAAAATGGAAAGAATGTGGATGGGGATTCGAACCCCAGTTTGACATCCCCCGTGCTTCATTCTTATAATGTATTCAACACAAAGCAGCCCGTTTCCGGACTGCTTTGATTTTCTCAGGGATTCAGCGTAAACGTTCCGGAATGGAGGTAATTATGGAACAGACAAAAGAAAACAAAATGGGCACTATGCCCGTCAATAAGTTGTTGATTAGCATGTCCTTGCCCATGATGGTGTCTATGCTGGTACAGGCTCTTTACAATGTGGTGGACTCTATTTTCGTATCCCGCATCAATGAAAACGCATTGACGGCGGTGTCTTTGGCGTTCCCTATCCAGACGCTGATGATTGCCGTGGCAGGCGGTACTTGTGTGGGTATCAATGCGGTGCTGTCCAAGGCGCTGGGGGAGAAACAGCAGCAAAAGGCCAATGAAACGGCTGTAAACGGCATAGTCTTGATGGGGATAAGTTATATTCTCTTTTTATTGGTGGGGCTGTTCGGAACACGGGCTTTTTACTTAAGTCAGACAAAGGATGCGCAGATTGTGCAGTATGGGGTGGAGTATCTGAGCATTGTGTGCAGCTGTTCTATCGGGTTGTTTGCACAGTTTACTTTTGAGCGCCTTTTGCAATCTACGGGCAGAACGTTTTATATTATGATTACCCAGGGAACCGGTGCTATTATCAATATCATATTGGACCCTGTCTTCATCTTCGGCCTGTTTGGTATGCCCAGAATGGGTGTGGCAGGTGCGGCGGTGGCTACCGTAACGGGGCAGATCATTGCAGGTACTTTTGCGCTGCTGATCAATTATAAGAAAAATGATGATATTCAGATAAAGTTTAAAGGGCTGCATCTGGAAAGAGAGATTGTGGGACAGATTTATAAGATTGGAGTGCCGTCCATGATCATGCAGGCGATCGGCTCTGTGATGACTTATGGCATGAATCTGATACTGATTTCCTTTACCTCCACAGCGACGGCTGTATTCGGCGTATATTTTAAGCTGCAGAGTTTTGTGTTCATGCCGGTTTTTGGTTTGAATAATGGTTTGGTGCCGATTCTTGCATATAATTTTGGAGCGGGCAGAAGAGATCGTTTTATCAAAGCCTTGAAATGCGGTATTTTATATGCGGTCAGTATCATGTTTGTGGGATTGGTGATTTTCCAGACGATTCCGCAGGTGTTGTTGGGATTCTTTGAGGCATCGGATGAGATGTTAAGAATTGGGGTGCCGGCCCTGCGTATTATCTGTTTAAGTTTTCTGCCGGCGGGATTTGGCATCGTCTGCGGCACAGCCTTTCAGGCGCTCGGAAATGCAGTCTACAGCATGATCGTTTCCATTGCCAGGCAGCTGGTAGTGCTTCTGCCGGCCGCATACCTGTTATCCCTTCTGGGAAATGTGAACTATGTGTGGTGGGCGTTTCCCATTGCAGAGGTGATGTCGCTGACGGTGACGATTATTTTTCTGATTCGTATTAACCGCAGAGTGATTCGCTATATTGACACTGACAGATGAAAATGATATGATACATGGGCGGGTAGTTTAGACCGCATGGGCGGATGTGGCGGAATTGGCAGACGCGATGGTTTTAGGTGCCATTGGGTGACCGTGCAGGTTCGAGCCCTGTCATCCGCATTTAAAGGGGTGTCGCTCAATTATCTAATTTGAGGATTTTGCGACACCCCTTAAATTTCATTCAAAATAACACTCGTTTAGTAACTCGATGATAGATTGCAACACAATTTAGCGAAAAAATAAACTGTATTACAACAAAATATTGACAAATGAAAATATGCATGTGATAATATTATTGAACCACTGAAAGCGTGAATGCGTCGTAGGTGGTGTTTCTATTTCTTTGGGTAAATTACAAGTCCATATTTTTCATGGCTGGCTTTTTCGTTAAAAATTCCATTAGCAGAGAAAGTTGCCATTACACTTCCAACAAATTCTTTATTAATCAAATTTCCAACCCTGTTGGGAAGCTCTTTGTTTTTAACGCGAGTCAAATAATATAAATGAACAAAATAAGAAATAAAATCGCAAATTTGAATAAAGTGTGATTCTTTGGAATCCTTTTCCAGTACATCTTCAATCATATTTTTGATAGGTTTATTAATATAACCTCCAAATTGTGATTGAATTGGATTATACGCCCTTATACTTCGAGCGGTTTTTCTCATGGGAGAAATACGCCCTTTATCCGTTATCAGTAGGAAATTCCAACTTCCCTGGCTGTCGTTTTCGATTCTTTGGATATTATATGTAAGTGCATTTTCTAAAATATGGTAATCAGAGGTCGTGATTGATGTTTTATCAATTATGACATTGATAGCAGAAATATTAAGGGATGCAATCATTAAAGTGTATTTCTTTAAAATATCTATCTTTTGAGAATGAGACCAATTATATGCCCTATATGGATTCTTGTCAGTCAAAAAATGTTTTGTGTGCATTTCTTGACTTGTGTGAAAACCATATTCTTTTTTCAAAGCAGAGCGTAATGCTTTTACAATATTATAATTTTCTTGCCATGAACTACTGGGCATATATATGCTGGTTAAAATAAAAGCTTCACTTGAAGAAGTATTTAAACCATCATCTCCAGTTTCATCACAATAAACAATTTGGGTTTCCATAATTCAATCTCCTGCATTTTAGGCTGCTTTTGTTAAGTAGAGTTATTTTTGAGCGGGATGTCTATTTCCCAGATCATAACCGCACTTTCAATACATGTAGTTATAATTAACATCATATAACATGTTCCACCTAAAAGTAAACATAGTACTAAAATGTATTATAAGTAAATAGAAGTAGAAATGGATATCGATGATTCAACTATAGTATTCTATTATAAATTATAGTAGAAAATCTGCTAGAAAGAAGAGGGAGTATGCCGATGCTCTCGGCGTAGATGTAACTGAAATCATTGAGGTTTAGAGAGGAGAAGAGACAGTGGCAAAAGTATTCAGAGTTTATGCAGACCGGAAAAGAAGTGCTTAAGAGGCGTTAAGAGGGGCACTTCTTTTTTAATGACAAGATTTGTACATTTTATGACAATTAGCTGGGAATCGTGAAACTTTTTGCTACAATGATTCGTATAAGTAATAGGGAGTCATAAGAGGGGAGGACGTCTATGGACATCGGTAATCTTTGGAACAGCTTGTATACGAGTCAGTTGATCGGTACACAGATGTATGGTCTGCAATCCGACCCGTTTAGCAGCTACGGCGGATATGGGGATGTCTGGCAGGCAAGTCCCTGGCAATACGGCCTGCAGACTGGTGCGTTATATGGCACGGATATGTTATCTACGTGGCAAAACAGCGGTTTTATGAATACGCTGAATCAGGCTCTGACAAAGTATACGGAGGGTCTTAAGGAGGGGAATGGTACAGAGACAGATACTGGCATGGAGGTATCTGTACATAAGGGAAATGTGCTCCAGATGGGACTTGATAAGGCCTTGGTATATCTGCCGGAGGAACAAAAGATAATGATTGTGCAGACATCCGGCAACGGCAAGACAGCGGAAAATGCAGTGTCTGCGGGCGGAAGAAGAAACACAGAGCAGGCAGGTACGGCAAGGACAAAAATGACAGATGTGTCAGGAGGGGAAAAGATAGAGGAAAAGGGAATTCTGGTAGATCAAAGACGGGCAAGGGCCCAGGCTGCATATCGAAGAACGCAGTCGGCAAGGCAGCGAAACTCTCTATGGGCCAAAGAGAAAACGGGGATTTAGAACCCCTTTTCTTTCAGCTCACAAACCAGATGCACATAGAATTCTCTCACATCAAAGCCGGGGATATTTTCTCTGTTTAGATCAATCACATCACCGTGAGAAATGCCGCGTCCCTTCTGGGTAGTCAGCAGAGTGAAACGCTCTCCGAAACGGGCGCTCTCCGTACAGACCAGGCCATCATTGGCCCCGTCGAAATGTCTGACTAAGGGATAGGCCATATTTAAGGGGAATCTTCCGCTGGATGCACAGTTCATCTGACTGCCCACACTCTGATAATAAACGTCAGGGTGGTTGGGCAGTTTTTCGTTGAGATGTTCGCAGGAAGAAGCGGTAAGGTCATGCACCGCAGACAGAAAGTCTGGATTGGAATCCCCGCATTTCTTCAGGGCCGCGTTGTACTTGCGGGCAACACTTCTTTGCACTTTTTCCGGTATTTTATCCAGAAGATAATCGGCGAAAATACAGCCCCTGTGAGGCGTGTTGATGGTGGTGAGGGAGGCTGTGTAAGGGGCCATCCCACAGGCGCTGATGGCGTAACGGCTGTCAAGGCCGCCCTTGGAGTGTGCAATGATGTTCACCTTTCCACAGCCGGTCTGCTCCACAATATCCTTGATGCGTTTTGCCAGTTCCTGGCCGCAGGAGGCTATGGAAGCGGCCGACTGCTGGCTGCCGTAATAGATCAGGGCGCCGTTTTGTTTCAGGGCGAAGGGAATTCTTCCCCAGTAATTAAAAAATCTGAAATCCCGGAAAAACACACCGTGTACCAGAAGCAGGGGATATTTGGTTGCACAGATCTGGCTCGTAGCACGGACTTGGTCCAAAAGATATTTCTCGTTTTCAAATAGGACTTCCCTTGAGCAGATGGCGATAATACGGCACAGTGCCCAGATATGGACGAGGGGAATCCAGCCGCATACAATACCGATGATACGCCATTTGATTCCTAACTGGACGGAAGTAGTATATACGCGGATGATGCCGTTCCAGAACAGAACGGATTCCATCAGGATGAAAAGAAATAAAGTACAGAGGTATCTGACAACCTGCGCAAAGCCGCCGGAAGTATCGTGCCTTAGAAATAAGAAATACAACAGGAGAAACAAGGACTGCGTTATTGTGGTTGCAAGGAACAGCTGCAGCAGGGTGACGCCGTCTTCTAAGAATTGGTTTCGTCTGGTGGAGGTTTTACGGGCAGTCAGGCCGGGAAAGATGTTGATATAGACAAAAGGCAGTAAAACCGCCAGGCAGGCGGCAATAAGCCCCAGTATTCGTTTGGGGATAAAGAAAGAACTGTGCGTACTGACACCCGTGATATAAGGTATCAGCAGATTGAAATCTATCAGGATGATCAGTGCGGACAGCATTTTGCGTAAGTGTTTCATGGTAATATTCTCCCCTGCGTGTTAGGAAGCCTAAAGGCGGCTTTTCTGCCTCTATGGTAGCACAATGCAGGAGAGTTGAAAACAGAAACCGGTAAATCGACAAAGAAGAAAAAGGGACTTCGTAAAGATATTGCAGTTGTCAGTTGCATTTTTGTGTCTATGCGAGTAAGATTACAGGTGACTCTTGGCAATAGAAAAGGAATGACTGCATATGAGCACCATAAAGACAATGACACGTGAAGAACGTATGGCGACGGAATCCATTGGCAGACTGATGGTGGGAATGACGCTGCCTTCTATCTTTGCGCAGATTATCAATATTTTATACAGCATCATTGACAGGATCTATATCGGACATATGGAAGGGGTGGGAGCCAATGCTTTGACGGGCGTGGGTGTCACGTTCTGTATTACGGTATTTATCTCGGCCTTTTCCGGGTTTGTCAACAGCGGCGCGGCGCCGCTTGCGGCCATCTGGCTTGGTAAACAGGACAGAGATCATGCAGAGAAGATATTGGGCAACAGTGTCAGCTTTCTAATTGCATGTACGGTGGTGTTGATGGCCATATTTTATGCATTTCAGAGGCCTCTTTTATATCAGTTTGGAGCCAGCGATGCCACCATAGGATACGCCATGGATTATTTGACGATTTATCTGGCGGGCACGCTGTTTGTAGAGATCGCACTGGGATTAAATGCCTTTATCATCTGCCAGAGCCAGCCGCGGACGGCAATGTTTTCGGTGTTGATCGGGGCAGTGGCCAATATTATCCTGGATCCGGTCTTTATTTTTGTATTGGGTATGGGTGTCAAAGGTGCGGCCGTTGCTACCGTGATTTCCCAGGCCCTCAGTGCGGCCTGGGTCATGGTCTTTTTGATGGGGAAGAAATCTTCCTTAAAGATTCGGGCGAAGTTTTTAAAGCCGGATGCAAAGATTTTGATCAGTATCTTTTCTCTGGGCATATCTCCTTTTATCATGAGAGCCACGGAGAGTTTTATCAGTATCGTCTTAAATCATGGACTGCAGGCATACGGCGGAGATCTGCACGTGGGTGCGCTCACCATCATGCAGAGTGTGATGCAGCTTTTTTCTGCGCCAATCGGGGGCTTTACCCAGGGGATGACACCCATTATCAGTTACAATTATGGCGCGGGTAATTTCGAGAGAGTCAAGCAGTTGTACCGGTGGATGATCGGTCTGTGTTTTGGATTTATGGTGGTGACTACCGCTACAACCATGATTTTCCCGGGATTTTATGCGGGCCTGTTTACCAATGAGACGGAACTGATTGATCTGGTGTGCCGGGTGATGCCCATCTTTATGGCAGGTATGCTGGTGTTTGGATTGCAAAACGGTATCCAGCCTACATTCCTGTCTTTGGGACAGGCAAAGATTTCGCTTTTTATCGCGGTGCTTAGAAAGATTATCCTGTTGATTCCGCTGGCGATTATTCTGCCACACTTTATGGGAGTCATGGGAGTTTATTATGCAGAACCTATTTCCGATGTATTGTCAGCGACAACGGCCAGTGTGCTCTTTCTTCTGAATATCCGGAAGATTTTGTCCATGGAAGCTCTTTCGAAGATTAAGTGAGTGACGCCTGAGCAGACAGCAAATTAATTCATGGCTGAACTGTTACAGAGAGTGTAAGAAATGTCTTGACAGCGCGATGCTTTCTGTGATACATTATTGCCAAGTTAAGAGGGAGTAGTTATCCTGTGTAAGCAACATACCCTGGCGTTCGCCATGTTTACACGCTTTCTAAATAGGGGATACTAGAAAGGACGAGACTTTTAGCATAATAAAAATGCTGAGGGTCTCTTTTTGTCATCTAAAAAAAGATGTACACAGAAAAAAGAGATCTTTAAGGAACGGAGGACGTTATGGAAGTGGTAATGCAGTTGGTATTATTGGCAGTGGGATTTGTGTTGTTGGTGAAAGGTGCGGACAGGTTCGTGGAAGGCGCCAGCAAGGTGGCGGAGAAATTTGGAATTCCGCAATTGGTTATCGGTCTTACAATTGTGGCTATGGGTACATCTTTGCCGGAGGCGGCGGTCAGTGTGTCCGCGGCTTTAAAGGGCAGTGCGGAGATTACCATCGGTAATATTGTGGGGAGCAATATCATGAATGTGCTTCTGATTCTGGGTATTACCGCAGCCATCAAACCCGTAGCAGTACAGAAATCCACGGTGAGATATGAAATCCCCTTCGTTATCTTGGTTTCTGCACTGTTATTGGGTGTCGGCTATACAGATAACGTAGTGGGCCGGGGGGATGGTATTATTCTCTGGGCACTGATGATCTGTTACCTGGTGTATCTGCTCATCATGTCGAAGAAAGGGGAAGCCTTACCGGAAGCAGAGGAAGTGGAGGACAAGCCCATGCCTGTCTGGATGATGCTGGTACAGATTCTTCTGGGCGGTGCGATGATTGTGATCGGTTCTGATGTGGCGGTGGATGCAGCCACAGCGCTGGCCAGAATCTTTGGCATGAGCGAGCGGCTGATCGGGCTGACAATCGTAGCTTTCGGCACTTCTTTGCCGGAACTTGTGACCAGCGTGACGGCGGCCATCAAAGGCAAAGCCGATATTGCGGTTGGTAATATTGTAGGCAGCAATATCTTCAATATTCTCTTTGTGGTAGGGACTTCGGCATTGATTACACCGGTTGCTTATGCGTCTGACTTTTTGGTGGACAGTGTGGTATGTATCGGGGCGGCTGTTCTTCTGTGGCTGTGTGTGTTTAGAAATAAGAAGCTGGGACGTTTGAGCGGCGTGGTCATGCTGGCCGGGTATGGGGGATATTTTCTTTACCTGATGCGGTAAATGTGACAAATTATACCTTAAAAAGTGCAATCTGTGCCGGATAGGATATCATAAGTGTTTTAATATAGTAAAATAAGGGCCATGAACAAAAGTGCGTTGATTACAAACATTATCAATAATCTGATTCATGGCCTGTGGTTTTATAACCTTGTTTTGGAACCCAAATACAACAGAAAGAAAACAATGCTTATTATAGCGGCGGCGGTGGCCCTATCTCAGGTAAGTATGCTGTTTCTATCTTTTTTGATGCAGCGGCAGCGGAGTATGGAAGAGACTTCTGTATCAGTGGCACAGTTTTATCTGTGCGGTTATTGTCTGACAAGTCTTATTTTTGGCATAGCCTTTGTCTGCTTTATGTCGGCCTCCGAGCCGGTCAAATCTTTGCTTTTGGTTTCGGCTTATTACAGCCTCTGGACATTTGTGTACCTATTGATCTCGGTGATTACCGACACCTATGCCGGAGCGGGAAACTGTGTGATTTGGGGACTTCGTGTGGGGGTTAACCTGCCGGTCCTCTTTTTGTATCAAAGATGGTTTAAGACGAAGATTATGCGTGTCTGCAGGGAAATACAGATTGGCTATGGGACGGTGGCGGCAACTTCGGTTTTTACCTTTATTGTGATGACGGTCGTGATTTTTTATAACGAGAGGGTGAGACGCCACGACCTGCTCTACATAGTCACCATTCTTTCCACAGGAAGTATGATGGTGATCATACATGTGCTGCTGTTTCGTTTTATTGCCCAGTCCGACTATGCCAATCAATTAAAGCAGATGCAGCTGCATGAGAAATATCTGCGGGTACAGATTCAGTCCTATGAACAGATGGAACAAAGTGCCAGACAGACAAGGCATGACTTTAGGCATCATAATATAGTCGTTGCGGAATATGCCAGAAAGAAGGACTATCAGGGGATTTTAGACTACCTGCAGGAGTATGAGGAACGGGAAGAAGAGAAGTATTGCCACACTTATTGCAGAAATCATGTGGTTAATAATTTATTGAGTGCCTACATGAATAAGTCCATACAGGAGAGAATAAAGGTGAGCACTGATATCCGGCTGGGTGAGACAGAAGAAATCTCAGATTATGATCTGGTGTCCATTCTTGCTAATATTTTAGAAAATGCGATTAACGCCTGCATGAAGGAAACGGGAGAGAGACAGCTAGAGCTTTCTTTATGTCAAAAAGGGAGCAAGTTGGTTTGTATCTGTAAAAATACCTGTACTGCCAAGGTTATGATCAAGGACGGGATTCCATGGAACCAGGAACGCACCAGCGTAGGTATAAACAGTATTATGTGTTCTGTCAAGAAATATGACGGTTCTGTCAATTTTGAGGTGGCCGGCGGTGTGTTTACATGTCAGGTGATTCTATATAACGCGGGAAGCGGAAAAATAAAGGGGGGGGGGTAGAATGGCATGTTAGGCGGCTCTGTAATGATAGCCTTGATTCGGATGATAGTCAGTATCGGGGGAGTGATTCTGCTCTTTTTCCTGATGAGTGAGTCCAGGTTTGAGAAGCATAAGACAAGGATTTACTGCGCCTGTTTCTATGCGGCCTCGATTGCGATGACTTGTCTTTGGTACGCCTTTTCGCAGGAAGTTTTTGCACGGATGGGAGCGTTTGTGACCTATTTATTCTTCGGAATATTTGCTGTCTGGATAAGCCGTGATTCGGTCTATGTTTCGCTGTATAAGCTGGCTTTGATCTTCTATCTTTTATCCGTATTTTTGATTGGCGGACTTGAAATTTCAATTATATTCTTCCATAAGAATGTGTGGGCGGACATAGCGGTACGCATTGTGCTGATTGCTGTGATTGCCCTTTTCATAGATAGAAAGATGAAAAACTCTATTCGGGGTTTTTCTGAGTATGTGGAAAATGAACTGGACCGGTTCAGTGTGGCGGTCATGATGTTGAGCCTTTTCTTCGGTATCGGTTTTATTCTCAATCCGAAGATTCACGATCAGACGCCCTACCGCCTGATGCAGATTGCGATGAATTTCTTCCTGACAGGTATCATGCAGGTTCTGGTCTTTCGGCTTTATCTGCATATCGGCAGGGAAAAACAGTATATGCTGGAAAATCAGCTTATGGAAATGAATCACAGGCTGTTAGAATGGAATATGGAACTGCTGTCATCAGCGGGGGAAGAAGAAAGTGGAAAAATCTGCGGGAACGCTGCCATAAACACAATCCTGTCAGCTTATAAAGAGCAGGCCACAAAAGAAAAGATTAAGGTTATGCTGGATGTGGAGTTGAACAAGGAGACGGGGATTCCCAATATCGATCTGATTACCATACTGGCCAATGCCTGGGAAAACGCCTTGTACGGCTGTATGGAGGCGAGAAAAGAAGAGCAGGACAGGGAGTGTGCCGTTCGTCTGTCCATCAGGAAAAAGAAAAATAAACTGGCCATTTATTGCAGCAATACCTGCAGGCTTGAAGCGTCGTTAGAAAAAGGATTGCCAAGGCCAGAGGATACTGGCGGTGTGGGTGTGATGAGCATTGTCAGGACAGTGGAGAAATTTGACGGGGAATACGATTTTAAAAATGAAAACGGTGTGTTTATCTGCCGTCTGGTCATGAATATTCCACCGGACGCAGAGATTTCGGCAACAGGATGACAGGAGAGAAAGCATGTATTTGATTGCGCTCTGTGATGACGAGGAAGAACAACTGCATAAGACGGAGCAGATGCTTACAGAATACCGGGACAGGCATTCTGGCGTCGATTTTAAGGTGGAAAGTTTTAAAAGTGCCGGGACGCTGCTTGATCTGATAGAAGAAGAGGAATATCTTCCGGATTTGATTCTGATGGACATTTATATGCCGGATAAACCAGGCATCCAGGCGGCAAGAGAACTGCGGCATATGGGAAAGCAATGCAGGATTGTATTTCTGACGACGTCAAGGGAACATGCTCTGGATGCTTTTGAGGTGGAGGCGGTACAGTATCTGGTTAAGCCGCTGTCCGCCGAGAGGCTGTTTCCCCTATTGGACAGACTTTTAAAAGAAATGGAGGAAGAGCGCAGGAAATATATCCTTTTGCGTGTTGAGGGAATGTTACAGCGCGTAGCGGTGGATGACATCGTATGCTGCGAGGCGCAGGGCAAAATCCAATGTATGTACTTTGCGGACGGCACGTCGTGTATGCTTCGCATCACCATGGCCAAGATTGTGGAGATGCTTTCCCCTTATGCCGAGTTTATGCGGGTGGGAGTCGCTTATCTTGTCAATATGGAACACATTGAGTGTATCAGCAAGCAGGAAATACGGATGGATACCGGTAAGAAAATATATCCGCCCAGAGGCTCTTACCAGGCGGTGCGGGAAAGATATTTTGCATATTATTGCGGTGAGTGAATCAGGAGCAAGAGAGGGTTGACTAATTTAGTCAACCCTCTCTTTTCCCCAGAAAAATACGGCCACGGTGCCGGGGCCTGTGTGGGCGCCGATGGTGGTGCCGATATTGTTGATCAAAACTTTACCGTCAAGATGGGGGAAACGTTCTTCAATCAGATCGGCAACTGCCCTGGCGTCTTCATAGCAGGCCGAGTGGGAGATATAACATTTGCCGTGGTAGGCACATCCTTCTTCCAGACATTCCTCCATTTTATCAACAATGGTATGAATGACCTTGCGCTTGGTACGAATCTTATAGCGGGGAATCAATTTCCCCAGATGGTCTACATTGAGGAGCGGGCAGATATTTAGCATACCGCCGATGAAACCGGAAGTCTTGGAGATGCGCCCGCCCCGAATGTAGAAAGTCAGGTCTGTGGAGAAGAACCAGTGGTTGAGTCTTAAGCGGTTGTCCATTGCCCAGTGATACAGTGCATCCACGGACATGCCCTCATCCCGCAGGTCGGCAAGCTTATCCATCAAAAGACCGTAGCCGGAAGATGCCGCAAGAGAATCCACAATATAAATCTTTCGGTCCGGATACTGTTCCTCCAAGCTGTTCTTGGCGGTCATGGCCGAGTTGACAACGCCGGAGATACCGGACGAGAGACTTAAGTGCAGGATATCCTTTCCTTCCTTGAGAAAGGGCTCAAAATATTCCGTAAATTCTGCCACGTTAATCTGTGAAGTCTTGGTGTCCGCTCCATCCGACATGGCCTGGTAAAATTTCTCGAAAGGCATGGACTTTCCCAAATCGTCACTGTACTGTACACCGTCTAATTCATAGTGAAAACAGATGTAAGAAATGCCTCTTTTGTTGAAATGTTCTGCCGACAGATCTGCGGTGGAACAGCAGCTGATGATATATTCGTTCATAATATTCTCCATTCCGGAGCACTTACGCAACTACAGGACTCCTTGTTTTAATTTCTATTCTCATTTTACATTTACGAGTCTAACATGTTTACGCATTAAATACAATGTGGTTTTTTTCGCGCAATGTAGGTACTTGTCTTGCCTGAGAATATTTGGTATAATCGTGATAGTGTCATTGGACATCGGCGTTAACTACAGTAAACCAGAAAAATAATCAAAGGAGAGACAGCTAAATGAAAGGAAATATTGTTGTTGGTCAGTCTGGCGGCCCTACAGCCGTTATCAATTCTTCCGTAGCAGGTGTGTATGCTGCTGCAAAGAAACTTGGTGTGAAGAAGATTTATGGTATGGTGCATGGTATCGAGGGATTTTTGGATGACAAGATGATTGATCTTGGAGAATATCTGGATGACGAGACGGGCATCGAGCTTTTAAAGAGAACGCCCTCTGCATTCCTCGGCTCCTGCCGTTTTAAAATGCCTCAGATTGAAGGTCATGAAGATGTTTATGAGAAGGTATTTGAGATCATGGAGAAACATGATATCGAGTGTCTGTTCTATGCAGGCGGCAATGATTCCATGGATACGGTCAAGATGTTGTCCGATTATGCGGCTGCACACAATAAACCGCAGAGATTCATGGGCGTGCCTAAGACCATCGACAACGATCTTCCTGTGACAGATCACTGTCCTGGATATGGCTCCGCAGCAAAATATATTGCTACTTCCTTAAAGGAGATTATCAGAGATAACTCTTCCTTCGGTGCGAAGAAGCCTACCATCTGTATCGTGGAGATTATGGGACGTAATGCGGGATGGCTTACAGCTGCAGCAGCGCTCGCTAAGGGCGATGACTGTGAAGGCTGCGATGCAATCTACCTTCCTGAGAAAGTATTCGATATTGATAAATTCATGGAGGATGTGAAAGAGCTTGCCGCTACGAAATCTTCCGTTGTCATTGCAGTGTCCGAGGGTGTTCATGTGGCGGACGGCAGATATGTCTGCGAACTTGGAAAGGAAGTGGCAGTGGATGCGTTTGGTCATAAGCAGATGTCCGGTACGGCGGTTATGCTGGCGGACAAGATCGCGGCTGAGACAGGATTAAAGACCCGTGCAATCGAGTTCTCTACCTTACAGAGAGCAGCCACACATCTGGCATCTCTGACAGATATCAACGAGGCATTCCAGGTTGGTCATGATGCAGTGATGGCGGCGGAAGAGGGTAAGACCGGTATGATGATCACCCTTGACAGAAACGGGGATGACCCTTATCAGTGCGGCACCAGCGCATACGATATCCACGCTATCGCCAATGTGGAGAGAAAGGTTCCCGATGAGTGGATTACAGCAGATGGCAAGGGCTTGACAGAAGGCTATGAGAAATATGCAAGACCGCTTATTATGGGCGAGCTTCAGCCTCTGTTCGTGAATGGTACGCCTAGACATTTGGTAAGAAAATAAAATAATTTCAATTTTTTTCAAAAGAGTGGTTTACAAAGCCACTCTTTTGTTATATGATGATTTAGGAAAACGATTTCCGGAAAACCTTTTCTCAATTGCGGTTCTTTGAGAAAGGAGGGAGAAACGTCCCATTTTCCGAAAAGAAATGTGTTTTTCAGAATGGAAGGCGTCATGGTATCGATCAAAGATGTGGCGAAACATGCAGGGGTGGCAATCTCTACCGTTTCCAAGGTATTGAACAATTATCCGAATGTCAGCGAGGCCACGAAGAAAAAAGTGCAGGAAGCGGTGGCAGAGTTAAATTTTGTACCCAATTCGGTGGCGGCGGCGCTGTCCTCAAAACAATCCGGCAGAGTAGCACTTTTAATGAATTTGGATAATGTATCTCAGGCGGTAGATGAAATTAATATGCAGTACATGGCTGGAACCATAGGCCAGGCAGTGGAGATGAACCTTGATGTGATCACGGTATTTTATTCCATGCTAAAGAATAAAAGTTTAGAAGAGGTGACACGCTATTTACAATCACAGAGTATTACGGGGCTTATTATCTTTGGCATGTCGAAGGATGACAAGGTGCTGCATAAGCTGATTGATACCATGACTTTTAAGATTGTGGCAGTGGATGCGCCCCTTGTGAACGAGAATACATCCTCCGTGTGGATTGACCAGGCCAGGGCACAGTATGATGTGGCTAAGAAGACACTCTTAGAAAACAAAGGTAAGAGTATCCTCTATCTGGCTGGCAAGAAGAACGGTTATGTCTCCGAAGAACGGCTTAAGGGAATCCGAAAACTTGCCCAGGAGAAGAATCTTCCTTTGCTGATCAGGAACGGGGAGTTCTCCGAGCTGCAGGCCAGAAATCTGGCGTTTAAGTATGCGAAGCGGAAAGATATTGTAGTGTGTGCGTCCGACTTAATGGCAATCGGGGCCATGAAGGCGCTGATGGAAATGGATATTTTCCGGCCGGTATGCGGATTTGACGGCATTACCCTGATGGGATATGCGGGCAAGCAGATGAATACGGTGCGTCAGAATTTTAAACGGATTGCATCGGAGGCAGTGAAAGAATTGAAACGTCTGCTTGAGGGCGGTGAAGGACAGCAGATCGTGCTGGATTATGAACTGGTGAGAATCAAATATATGGATATTTTGGCATAACATACGGGAGGGTGTCTGCGCGCTGCCTGACACAAACCCGTAAAGGAAGAACGCAGCGCAGAAATGAGGGAATGAATATGGCACAGGCAAGCAACCTGAAAAGAGACGTACTGGTGATGAATCTGGAAAAGGAATTGGAGAACCAGACACAGAGCGGTTATGGCAAGACGATTGCTGACTGCACGAACGAGGAACTGTATTACAGTATCTTGCAGCTTTCCAAGAGACTGATGCAGGTGTCCGAGCCCATTGAGGGAGAGAAGAAGATTTATTATATCTCTGCGGAATTCCTGATTGGTAAACTTCTGTCCAACAATCTGATCAATTTGGGCGTCTATGACAACCTGGATAAGATTCTTGCAAAGAATGGTAAGAGTCTGTCTGCGATTGAAGAAGTGGAACCGGAACCCTCCCTGGGCAACGGCGGACTGGGCCGTCTTGCGGCATGTTTCTTAGATTCTATCGCATCGCTGGGACTGCCGGGAGAAGGAATCGGCTTAAACTATCATTTTGGTCTGTTCAAGCAGGTATTCAAGGATAGACTGCAGACCGCAGAGAAGAACGACTGGATAGAGGAGCAGTCTTGGCTTAATAAAACTGACACCACGTTTGAAGTGTCTTTCGGGGAAAAGAAGGTTACATCCAGGCTCTATGATATAGATGTGATAGGATATGACAATGGTGTCAATAAATTGCGCCTGTTTGATATCGAGACGCTGGATGAGGGTCTGGTGAAAAAGGGCATTGATTTTGATAAGGAAGATATCGAGAAGAACCTGACCCTGTTCTTGTATCCGGATGATTCTGACGAGGCGGGCAATCTGCTTCGTATCTACCAGCAGTATTTCATGGTGAGCAATGCGGCGCAGCTGATTTTAAAAGAGATGAAGGAAAAGAAGTACGACCTGCGTAGGATGTATGAACATGCGGTGATTCAGATCAATGACACCCATCCTACCATGGTCATCCCGGAACTGATTAGAATCCTGGTGGACGAGAAAGCATTTACCATGGATGAGGCCATCGAGGTGGTCAGCAAGACCTGTGCTTACACCAACCATACCATTCTTGCGGAGGCGCTTGAAAAGTGGCCTTTGGCATACTTGGAGGAAGTGGTGCCGCAGCTTGTGCCGATCATCAAGGAACTTGACAAGAGAGTGGCGGCGAAGTACAAAGATCCTAAGGTACAGATCATCGATAAGGATAAGAAAGTACACATGGCTCATATTGATATCCATTACGGATTCTCGGTAAACGGTGTGGCTGCAATCCATACGGAGATCTTAAAGAATACGGAGTTAAATGCCTTCTATAAGATTTATCCGGAGAAATTCAACAATAAGACCAATGGTATCACTTTCAGAAGATGGCTCTTATCCTGCAACAGGGAGCTGGCAGGGTTCCTTTCTGAGACCATCGGGGACGGTTATAAGAAAGACGCCGATAAGCTGGAAAAACTGCTTGCCTATGTGGATGACGATGAAGTGCTTGACCGTATCGCCCAGATCAAGATGAACCGGAAGCGGGATTTGGCGGCTTACGTGAAAGAGATGGAAGGTGTCACCTTGAATCCTGATTCCATCTTTGATATCCAGAGTAAGAGGCTGCATGAGTATAAGCGCCAGCAGATGAATGCCCTTTATATCATTCATAAATATCTGGAGATCAAAGCCGGCAAGAAGCCTGCAAGGCCCATGACCTTTATCTTTGGCGCCAAGGCAGCGCCCGCTTATGTGATTGCCCAGGATATTATCCATCTGCTGTTGGTGCTGCAGGAGATTGTCAATAAGGATCCCGATGTGAGCCCTTATATGACAGTGCTTATGGTAGAGAACTATAATGTGGCTTATGCGGAGAAGATGATTCCTGCCTGCGATATTTCCGAGCAGATTTCCTTGGCTTCCAAGGAAGCTTCCGGTACAGGTAACATGAAATTCATGTTAAACGGTGCGGTGACCCTGGGTACATCTGACGGCGCCAATGTGGAGATTCATGAGCTGGTGGGAGACGACAATATCTATATCTTCGGTGAAAAGTCTGAGGCTGTCATCAAACACTATGAGAAGGCGGATTATGTGTCCAAAGACTACTATAAGAAGAGTCCTGTGATCAAGAAAGCGGTTGACTTTATCGTCAGCAAAGAGGCTCTGAAAGTGGGTCACAAGGAAAATCTTGAGAGATTGTATAAGGAGCTTTTGAATAAGGACTGGTTCATGACGCTTCTGGATTTAGAAGATTATATTGCTGTGAAGGATAAGATGATGGAAGATTATGAGGACCAGAGGAAGTGGAGAAAGATGATGTTAGTGAACATCGCAAAGGCCGGCTTCTTCTCATCCGACAGGACCATTGCAGAGTATAACAGGGATATCTGGAAGTTAAAATAGAACTGCTGTGAAGTATAAATAGAAATAAGCTGCGTATAAAAGCCAATATTACCAGGATAAATGCGGTAATATTGGCTTTGTTATCTTTTCAAAAGTCTTTACCCGGGGCGAAAGTGATGTCTTAGAGATGTTTTAGTTCCTGAAGTCTTGCCAAGGCAGGCGCATAGTCTCCGCACCTGCGGTAAGCCTCCTTTGCTTCCACAGGGTGTCCGCTGCATTCATAGATGACGCCGATATTATAATAGGCCTTGTAACTATTCACGCCTTCTATAGCAAACTCTTTCATTGTGGTAGACTTCTGAAATTCGCCTATGGCGGCATCAAACAGGCCGTTATTCATATAGATTAAACCCATCAGGAACACAAAATCCGCCCGTTTTGCAAAGGTATCATAAATGCCGAGCAACTGCAGGGCCTGCTGATTCTGTTTCAGGTCTAAGAGCGTATAGCCGTAGGATTCTACCATAATCTGCACATAATCCAGGGCGGGGTCAACGTCCATGGCAAGGCCGGCATCAAAATACTGCAGAGCCTTTTCATAGTCCCTGCACCGGCGGTAACTTTGGCCCAGCTGATAATAGAGATAAGGGTCCGGCCCTTGTTCTTTCAACTCACGTTCCAGAAGGGTAATGTTGCGCAGGCATTTCTTATGCATCTCTTCCTCGGAGATATCATAACCCACATGAAGGATGGTAATGGGGGCATCATAAACCCTGGCAGGAATAAGGGTTTCCCCTTTTGGGGAAAGGTCTGCCGGGACGACAGAGGCCCTGGTATGAGGACGGTATACAAGCTGCTCATGTACGGCGCCTGCGAATTGGAAGTATTTTCGGTTGATAAAACGGCTTACCCGCACCTGCTCATAGGAAGTGTCTCCATCCAGGGTAAAACGGCTGCGTATCAGAATACGTCCGGCAGTATCCGGGTGATGTTCCATACAGCGAAGGAGCTCTTTTTCATTAACTTCCTCCAGATATTCGTCACAATCGATGGAAAGTATCCAGTCATGGGAGGCTTTTTCCATACAGAAATTCTTGGCGGCACTGAAATCATCACACCAATCAAAGTGATAAATCCGATCGGTGTACTTTCGGGCGGTCTCTACCGTTCGGTCCGTAGAGCCGGTGTCCGTCAGTACGATTTCCCAGCCTAAGGAGGAAAGCCGCTTACAGCACTCTTCCACGTGGTTTTCTTCATTCTTTGCTATGATGCATACAGATATCGGAAGCAAAGGCGCTCCTCCTTCATGCTATAATGGATTGGCATACCGTGCCGGTCAGATGTGGGTTTTCGGCGGCAGGACAGGGGTCAGGAAGCCGAAGCTGCTGCCGATAATTCCTTTAACCTTCTCTTAGCCGGTTCATAGTCCCCGCATTTCTTATAGTAAATCTTGGCCTCGTCCGGCTGGCCCATGGTCTCGTAAATGTTGGCAATATGATAATTTGCCCGATAACTGTTCACGCCTGTACGGGAATAGGCAGAGAGGGTAGTTGCTTTCTGGAACTCTTCAATGGCTTTGTCATAAATGCCTTTCTTCATATAAATCGTACCCATCAGGTAGACAAAATCCGCCCGGTGGGAGAACTGTTCGTACTTATCCTTTAAGGACATGGCGAGATCGTATTTGGCCAAATCCATCAGGCAATAGCCGTAAGTTTCCGCCATACTCTGAACAAAGGCGGAGTTGGGATCCGCGTTGAGGTCAAGCCCCAATTTATAGTAATGGGCGGCCTTTTTCATGTCGTTTAAAGAAATATAGTTTTGTCCCAGTTGGAAATAGATGTAAGAACTGGGGCCTTTTTGTTCCAAATCATGTAAAAGCATCTCCAGATTACGGGTGGCTCTTGTGCGCTTATCGGACTCCGATACATATCCTTCATGGTAAAATGTCAGCGGGATCTGGAAGGTATCCGGTTCTTTGCCATCTAAGGTGCGGACCTGTTCGTGCACACTGCCCTCGAAATGACAATATTTGCGGTTGAAGAGTCTGCCGATGCGTTCTGACATGATGGAGCGGGAACCCTGAACCGTGTAGGGGTTATTGCGCATGATCATACCAACGGAATTCTTGTTGTGGGAGAGTGAATCTTCCAGATTAGCCAGATTGACATTTTCCAGATATTCATCGCAGTCTATGATCAACACCCAGTCGTTGGATGCCTGTTGAATGGAAAAGTTTCTGGCGGAACTGAAATTATCGCACCAGGCAAAATGGAATACCTTATCGGCATATTTGTGCGCCACTTCCACAGTCCTGTCTACCGAGCCGGTATCCACCACGATAATCTCGAACCGGCAGGGCCGCAGTCTTTTCAGACATTCTTCGATGTGATTATCTTCGTTCTTGGCGATCATACATACGGAAACGGGTAACATAAGAAACACCTCTTTATCATTTATAATCTAAAAATTTTGGCGTATAAAGCCTTCTGCTTATATTCTAGCATTTTCCCCGAGGCTCGACAACAGCATATTTTGTGTATTATGTGGTAGAAGTACTAGACTTTTTATACAAAAACATTTGAAAAAAATAGTAAAAATTGACAATGGTGACGGTATTTCGTTAAAAATGACGTTTTGGTGGTTCCTTTTCCCAAAAAACTATGATACACTATTAAAGACAAGGGGAGGAGACAGTTTCTCCTGAACAGACAAACAGCATAGCACGAGGAGGTCTTATATCATGACAAAGGCAGAAATCTTAAAAGCAGAAATTCTAAAGCAGTACAAGAGTGTAAGACAGTTTGCGATCGAAATGGAGATCCCGTACTCCACGTTAGTCACGGCATTGGATAGAGGCATTGAGGGTATGGCCTACGGCACGGTGATCAGAATGTGTGACAGACTGAATTTGAATCCGGTGGACTTTACGCCACTTAACCAGAAGAGCCTTCTGGGCGGTAAGATCATGGAGAACCGTGTAATGCAGTACTATGTGAAACTCAACAAGACGGGACGCAAGAAAGCACTTGAGCTGATGGAGGATTATGCACAGCTTGATAAGTATAAGGCGGTTGAGGAAGAGTAATGAAATATGATTATCTGGTGGTTGGCGCGGGGCTTTTTGGCTCCGTGTTTGCCTGTGAAATGAATCGGTGCGGCCGGCGCGTGCTTGTGATTGACAAAAGGGAACACATCGCCGGCAACGTCTATACGGAATCTGTGCAGGGCATTCAGGTACATCGGTATGGGGCGCATATTTTTCATACTTCTGATGAAAAGATATGGAATTATGTCAACCAGTTTGCGGCCTTTAACCATTATGTGAATTCGCCCATTGCCCGTTATCAGGAAGAGTTGTATAATCTTCCCTTTAATATGAATACTTTTAACAGGATGTGGGGCGTGATCACACCTGCCGAGGCGAAAGAAAAGATTGCGGGACAGATTGCGGGACTTGGGATTACAGAACCCAGGAATTTGGAAGAGCAGGCGCTGTCCTTAGTAGGCACAGACGTATATGAAAAGCTGGTAAAAGGATATACCGAGAAGCAGTGGGGCAGGTCTTGTAAAGAGCTTCCGGCTTTTATCATCAAGCGTCTGCCGCTTCGCTTTACCTATGATAATAATTATTTTAATGACCGATATCAGGGGATTCCTATTGGAGGCTATACCATAATGGTAGAGAATATGCTGAAGGGAATCGAGGTGAAAACAGGCGTTTCCTACAAAGCCTTTGCCACAGAACAGTCAATAGACGGCCGGATTGTGGTGACAGACCACGCCGGAAATACTTATGATAAGGTGGTCTATACGGGTATGCTGGACGAGTATTTTGATTTCTGTCTGGGCCGTCTGGAATATCGGTCGCTTCGGTTTGAGACGCAGGTGCTTGAAGGTTGTGACAATTACCAGGGCAATGCAGTGGTGAATTATACCCAGAGGGAGATTCCCTATACAAGGATTATCGAACACAAACATTTCGAATTCGGCACCCAGCCAGATACCGTGATCACCAGGGAGTATCCGGCGCTCTGGCAGGAGGGCGAGGAACCCTATTATCCAGTCAACAATGAGACCAATGATGTGCTGCTTGGCAGATATCAGGAGCTGGCGAAGACGAGACCGCATCTTATCCTAGGCGGGCGTCTGGGACAGTATAAATATTATGATATGGATAAAGTGATCGGGACAGCGCTGGAGGAAGTGCGGAAGGAACTGTAAGGCGTATTAAAACCTTATTGAAAATTTTTGACCAAATCAAGGCAGAGTATTGACAAATGACAGTACTCTGCCTATAATACAACTTGATAGTTTGAATATCAAAGTATTGGAGTTTCAAACATTTAAAATAAAATGATGAAATGATGATCAGGATATCAGATGGAGGCATTATGAACTGGAACGAAGCGCTTAAGGAACTGGATGGAAGAAGAGAGAAGGCACTGCTTGGCGGCGGACAGAGTAAGATTGACAAACAGCACGCTGTGGGCAAGCTGACGGCCAGAGAGAGGATTGAGATTCTGCTCGATCCCGGCACTTTTGTGGAAGTGGACGGATTCCTGGAATCCCGCATCGATGACTTTGATCTGGATAAGAGACGGGTGCCCGGTGACGGTGTGGTGACAGGATATGGTGAGATTGACGGAAGACAGGTTTTTGTGGCCAGCGAAGATTTTACTGTGATCGGCGGTACGCTGGGAGAGTATCACTCTTTTAAAATCTGCCGTATTCAGGACATGGCTATGGAGATGAAGGCGCCTTTGATCTGTATCAATGACAGCGGCGGCGCCAGGATTGAGGAGGGTATCTCTTCCTTAAGCGGCTATAGCGGCATGTTTTTACGTCATACAAAAGCTTCCGGCGTGATTCCGCAGATTGCTGTGATATTAGGTCCTTGTTCCGGCGGCGCCTGCTATGCGCCTGCTATCTGCGACTTTATCTTTATGGTAAAAGATATTTCCAAAATGTTTATCACAGGGCCCAATGTGGTAAAGACTGTGATCAATGAGGAAGTGTCCGTGGAGGAACTGGGCGGTGCGGAAGTGCACGCAAAAAGGAGCGGTGTGTCTCATTTTACATATGATACAGAGAATGAATGTTTGATGGGTGTGCGTAAGCTTTTGTCCTATCTGCCAAGCAATTGGATGGAGAAACCGCCGGTGATCAATACCAAGGAGAGACAGAGCATACTGCCCCGTGTAGGCAGGGTGTTTGGCAGAGGCGAGGGCGGTAAGGCGGCAGGTATAATGAAGGCTAAAGCGGCCAAGATTATGGATATCGTACCGGATAATTCTCGTCATGCCTACGATGTGAAGGAAGTCATTGACTGTATCGTGGACGAAGGAAGCTTCTTCGAGGTACAGAAGGACTTTGCTGCCAATGCTGTGGTGGGATGGTGCAGGATGGAAGGCAAGGTAGTGGGTATCGTGGCGAACCAGCCCAATGCCATGGGAGGGTCCCTGGATTACCACGCTTCCGATAAGATAGCCAGATTCATCAGATTCTGCGATTGTTTTAACATACCCTTAATCACGTTGATTGATGTGCCGGCTTTTCTGCCGGGTACAGCCCAGGAGCATAACGGCATCATCCGCCATGGGGCTAAGATTTTGTATGCCTACTCGGAGGCTACCGTGCCCAAGATTTCCCTGATTATGCGTAAGGCTTACGGCGGCGCCTACATTGCCATGAACTCGAAAGAAATGGGCGCGGATATCGTCTATGCATGGCCTATCGCGGAGATCGCGGTGATGGGAGCAGACGGCGCGGTGAACATCGCTTTTAAACGTAAGATTAAAGGGGCGGCGGATCCGGAAGCCATGCGGGCGCAGTGTAAGAAAGAGTATGAGGACAGATTCTTAAATCCTTATGTAGCGGCGGCCAGGGGCTATGTCAATGAGGTGATCAAACCGGAGGAGACAAGAGAAGCGCTGATCAAAGCGCTGCGCGGGCTTAAGAATAAACAGGCGGATGCGCCGAAGAAAAAACATGGAAATATACCGCTTTAAATAGTTATGAGGCAGATGGAATCTGCCTCATTTTTATGTGGTATAGGAAACTTTTCGGTTACATCCGAGGCTGCGAAGCAGTCCTCGTAATCGAGCTTGCTCGATTTTTTAACAGTAACCGTTGAACATCATGCCGCTGTATGCGCTGGTGATGTAAGGCGTGGCAAAGTTCTTGCCGGGATTTTTGTAGGCTACAATTGTGTTATTTACATAATTCATCGGGTTTAAGGCCACTTGATTGGATTTACGCAGGATGGAATTGGTAAATCCCTTCATGGAAGAAAATGCCTCTTTGGCATCATCACCCATTGCCTTTTGTCTGAGCACGTCATTGTCTACTTCCAGTGTGCCGTCCAGATTTAGGTTGAGACCGGCCTGGGTCAGTCCCTTGGCATATACTCTGGCTACACTGCTCATTTCATTGAACAGACGGTTGCTCTTTGGCTGGTTCTCACTGTACTGTGAGACACCCTGTAAGAAGGTGTTATATCCTCGCACCAGTGTATTGATGTTTTCTGCCAAAGATTCCACGTCGGTCTTAAGGCCGATGGAAGCGGTTTCGCCTTCCTCACTGCTGACACCTTTGAGCTGTACGTTGTACATATGCTCTATGATGTAGTGGTTGGAGGTGGTAACGACCTCCTCCCCGTCCACTAAAAACTCTGCATTGGTAGGCGGCGAGGCTACGTAGTCAAGTCCCAGATAATCAACGGCACCGGAAGCCTTGCTGGTCCGATTGTCGGAGATATAGAATTGATTGTATTTGCCGTCTTTTAAACCGGTGGCACCGGATTCAATTCTGAGACTGGAATTGCCCGCATCATCCGTTATGATCTGAGCCGTCATACCAATATTCGCATTGTTAATCAGGCGGGACAAACGATCCTGCACATCCCGGTTGGTATCAGTCGCTTTGATGCTGAACTGGAATTCATAGCTTAAATCGTCAATGCTCACATCAAAGGAGTAGGTGTCCGGCGGGAGCGTCACATTCTTATCATCGGGCAGGAAATTTCCCATGTTAACCTGTGTGGAAGCAAGACTCCTTACCTCTACCTCGTAGGAGGGCGTATCGTCCTGGGGCTTAGAAGAGCCGATATAAGCAGCGGTAGCTATATTTTCATTGCTGGAATAAGCTACCTTTTTATTCAAAAGCTCTTCCTCATCCAGACCGCCGAGCGAGGCAATCGTATTGCGTAATTCCCTGGCATTTTCTTTCATGCCGACTGCAAAGCGCTGGGATTCCTTCGTGGTATCCAGGATAAACAGAGGGGATTCCTTATTCATTTTGACAATGGAATTATATACACCGCGAAGCTCACTCTTCTTATGAGTATCATAAGGTGTGCTCGATTTGGGTGCATAAGTAGTCATGTAGAAATTATAGACGTTTGATAAATTATGAATCGTATTATAAGCCATAAGCCCCTCCTTTCTTCCATGAAATGTTCTGAGATATCTTCTTGGGCTATCCATTGCCTGCAAGATATCTTAGTGGGCGTTTCTACTTATATAATATTTTATGCTAAGATTATGTATAAAGGAACGAAAACTGACAATTTATCTAATTATCAGAAAACTATAGTTTTATTATAACATTAAATATAAGAGAAATGCAAGTATTTATAGGCTTTTATGGACTTTTTACAGCAATTTGCGGTGAAACTTGCTTTCATACAATTTATAATGTAAAAATAAGATTTATATATATATCGTAAGAAAAGTAAGGATTATGAAGAGGCGCAGGAAAAATAATTTATATAAATATTTTTGCAGGTTTTTGCAGGTTTGCTGGGTAAAATAGTAAAAAGCGGTTGACTTCCCTCCTCTCATATGATATATTGTGTGAGCGAGATAAGATTTAGGTCTTTTTTTTATGCTAAAAAATCGGGCAGACCCGGTGATTACAGAGTAAATGAAGAGTAAATGCACGTGGAGGTAACAAGATGCGCACAAGAATCACATTAGCATGTACAGAATGTAAACAGCGTAACTACAATACGACGAAGGACAAGAAGACTCATCCGGACAGAATGGAGACAAAGAAGTATTGCAGATTCTGCAAGAGACATACCCTTCATAAGGAGACGAAGTAATTGTCTGTCACTCTTTCAGAGGGAAAGGAGAATAGCTATGGGAGATTCTGCAAAATCAGCAAAATCGGACAAGACAGCTAAAGCGGTCAAATTTTTTGATGGCGTGAAAGCTGAGTTTAAGAAGATCACCTGGCCTGATAAAGATGCCCTTTTGAAACAATCCGTGGCGGTTGTTATTATTTCCTTAGTAGTAGGAGCGATTATTACGGTACTGGACTTTGGTCTGCAGTACGGTGTGGATTTCATTACTACATTCACTTTTTAGGAAGCTCCAAAATAGGTTGATAAGAGGCATGGAGGATTGGTATGGCAGAAGCGAATTGGTATGTTGTGCATACTTATTCCGGGTATGAGAACAAAGTAAAAGCCAATATTGAGAAGACAATTGAGAACAGGCATCTGGAAGAGGAGATTCTGGAAGTCAAGGTGCCCATGCAGGATGTCATGGAGATGAAGAATGGCGCCCGTAAGACGGTTCAGAAGAAGATGTTTCCGGGATATGTTCTGATCAATATGGTCATGAATGACGATACATGGTATGTTGTAAGAAACACCAGAGGTGTCACGGGCTTTGTAGGACCGGGAAGCAAACCAGTACCGCTCACAGAAGCGGAAATGAAGCCGCTGGGCATTAAGATGGAGAACGTGAGCGTTGACTTTGCAGAGGGTGATACCATTGTGGTGGTTGCCGGTGTCTGGAAGGATACGGTGGGTGTTGTGCAGAGAATTGATTACAGCAAGCAGACCGCTACCATCAATGTAGAGTTATTCGGCAGAGAGACTCCCGTGGAGATCAGCTTTGCGGAAGTCAGAAGTCTTAGATAGCAGAAAGAAGCTGATATTTATTCCCGCGGCTATATGCTGTGGGTGTAGATATGTGTGGGAGGTGATTTAAAATGCTTCCATTTTAAATCATTTAAAATTTTTAGATCACCGCCTAGACCACAATATTTTAGGAGGTGCCACTATGGCAAAGAAAGTACAAGGATATATCAAGTTACAGATTCCTGCTGGTAAAGCAACACCAGCACCGCCGGTTGGTCCTGCACTTGGACAGCATGGGGTTAACATTGTTGAATTTACGAAACAGTTCAATGCGAGAACGGCTGATAAAGGTGATGTGATCATCCCTGTCGTAATCACAGTGTATGCAGACAGAAGTTTCAGTTTCATTACAAAGACTCCCCCTGCGGCAGTTCTTTTAAAGAAAGCGTGCAACATCAAATCCGGTTCTGCAGCCCCCAATAAGACGAAGGTTGCAACCATCTCTAAAGCAAAGTTACAGGAGATTGCGGAGATGAAGATGCCTGATTTGAATGCGGCAAGCGTAGAGGCTGCTATGAGCATGATCGCCGGTACTGCAAGAAGTATGGGCATCACAGTAGAAGAGTAATGGAGGGGCTAACATGAAACATGGTAAAAAATATCAGGAGGCAGCGAAACTGGTAGATCGTACAACCCTGTATGATACGGCAGATGCGATTGCCTTAGTAAAGAAAACAGCAACAGCAAAATTTGATGAGACTGTGGAAGTTCATATCAAGACCGGATGTGACGGCCGTCATGCGGAACAGCAGGTTCGTGGCGCGGTAGTGCTTCCCAACGGTACAGGTAAGACAGTGAAGGTATTGGTGTTCGCGAAAGGTGATAAGGTGGCGGAGGCTGAGGCAGCCGGTGCAGATCATGTGGGCGGAGACGAGCTGATTCCCAGAATTCAGAATGAAGGCTGGCTTGATTTTGACGTAGTGGTAGCAACACCTGATATGATGGGCGTTGTGGGACGTCTCGGTAAAATACTGGGACCGAAAGGTTTGATGCCCAATCCTAAGGCTGGTACTGTAACCATGGATGTGGCAAAGGCAATCAACGATATCAAAGCAGGTAAGATCGAGTACAGACTGGATAAGGCAAATATCATCCATGTGCCGGTTGGAAAAGTTTCCTTTGAGGAGAGCAAGTTGCAGGAGAACATTAACGCGCTGATGGAAGCGATCGTTAAGGCAAAACCTTCGGCATTAAAAGGGCAGTATTTGAGAAGCATCACTCTGGCGACCACGATGGGCCCCGGCGTGAAGATTAATACGGCTAAATATTAATATCTATACGATTAAATAATCAAAAAAAGGTAATGTGCACCGCGCATTACCTTTTTTTGATTATGTCTGCTTTTTTGTGGTATAATCATTCCATGAGTAAAAAGAAGAAAGCACGAAAAAGAAAACAGATTCGAAGAAAAAGAATAAGGATAAGCCGCAGTTTTATTATGCCGTTTATTCTGACCTTGAGTATTGCGGTGGTTCTGGGACTTTTGGCGCTGGCGGCATACCAGTGGGTCTTTGAGCCGGCCAGACAGGTTCAAAGTACGATGAAGCCGGTAAGACAGCCTCAGACAACTGGAGAGATGCAAGGCGCAGAAAAGGAAGAGACGAAGCAGGCAGAACAGATAGAACAGATAGAACAGACGGAGGAGCCGGGCAGGTATGCTTCGCAGCTGAATGACCCGGAATATATGGCGCAGAATAATATTTCCTACCGGGAAGCCGGGGAACCTGGACAGGCGACTTTGTTATTTGCAGGAGATATTCTCTTTGATGATCATTATGCCATCATGAAATATCTGCAGTCGGGCGGCGGCATTGAAGAGGGCATTTCGCCGGAGCTGATTCGGGAGATGGAGAGAGCGGACGTGATGATGCTCAACAATGAGTTTGCATATTCTGACAGGGGCGCACCCCTTGAGGGGAAACAGTTTACTTTCCGGGCAAGACCAGAGACGGTGCAGTATTTGACGGATATGGGAGTTGATATCGTATCTTTAGCGAATAACCATGCGTATGATTATGGGGAGGAAGCGCTTCTTGACACGCTCGATATTTTGAAGGAGGCGGGGGTTACAGCGATAGGGGCAGGCCATAATCTGGAAGAGGCCCGTCGTCCTGCTTATTATATTGTTGATGATATCAAAATCGGTTTCTTGACGGCAACGCAGATAGAACGTCTGGACAATCCGGATACCAGAGGAGCCACAGATGTTTCTCCCGGGGTGTTCCGCTGCTGGGATGGTGCAAATTTGTTGGAAACGATCAAGGATACGAAGAAGAATTGTGATTTCCTGGTGGTGTATCTGCACTGGGGCACGGAGAACGAGGCGGTTCTTGACTGGGCCCAGCTAAAACAGGCGCCAGAGGTGGTGCAGGCCGGAGCAGATTTGATCATTGGAGACCATCCCCACTGTTTGCAGCCCATCGGCGTGATTCAGGGAGTGCCGGTAATCTACAGCCTGGGGAATTTCTGGTTTAATTCAAAGACTTTGGATACCGGTATGGTGAAGGTTGTCATTGATCAGGAAGGGCTTGTGAGTTACCAGTTTATCCCCTGTCTTCAAAACGGCTGCAGGACCGGACTTTTGGATGGGGAAGAAAAAAGCCGGGTACTGCAATATATGCGCAGTATTTCCGAAGGCGTGCAGATTGATGAGGACGGGTATGTTACCTGGTAAAAACCAGAAGGAAACATAAAGAAAGTGAAACTTTTTGGGGTGATGATTCGTATTCCTTTTAGAGATATGACAATAAAGACGGAAAGGAACGACAACTATGAATATTAGTGGAAATCGTTATGACAGCCCTTGGCAGGGACAGGAATATTATAAGAAATATACAAGAAAAGAGCAGGAGACCGGATCAGAACCGGCGCAGACAAAAGGAACCGAAGAATCTGACGCTCCCGGGGAAGAAACAGATAAGACCTGTCGGGAACAGATTTTAGAAAAGATGGCCGAGATGGCGAAGAAGGTAAAGGACGGCACGGTGGAACCTACTTTTCAGATAGGCGCTATGTCTTATACCATGAAGGAATGGGATAAACTTTTGGAAAAGTTTGATGCGGCCGAGGAAGCCCTGCAGGAGGAAGTACAGGCGCAGATTGAGGAAGCCGAGAAGCAGGCGGCCGAAGAAGCGCTTAGGAGAGAACTGGACGGAAAAGCAGATGCGGCAGGAACAGAAACGGCCGTGGTGACAACGGACATTACAGTGAAAACGACTGCGGAAAGCGAGGCGGCTAATGCTGCAGGCACCGTGCAGAACACTGTTAAGACGGAGACTGTGGTGAGCACTGTGCAGGCAGATGCAAAGACCGAGGAGCTGGACCCGGAACAGACGGCGGCCCTGCTCACGGAGGAAGTGACCAAGTGCAGTTACCCTACCGACGATCCCAAGCAGAAGCACTGGTTTATCACAGCTTATACGCAGGATGGGATTTCCTGCAAAGAGGCTTATTTCGACGGAACAAGGTGGGTGAATCGAGACTGTTTCAGCCTGACCTATACGGAAGAAGGACAATACGAGAAGGTAATGAAGTTCTTAATGCGGTTTCCAGCGGATGCCAATCTGCGCTTTGCGGCACATGAGAATTTCTGGAAGGATTTTCTGGCGGGTGAGATTGACGAAGATGATTTTGTGCACTTCTTTGAGAGTACAAAGGATGGGGTGCCGGATTATACATATACGGAGGGTGATTCCACCTATATAGATCGGGAGAAAATAAAGTATGCGAAGTATATGAACAAGCCGGGCGCAGCAACATTGATGACGGCTTATGAGATGCGGCAGCAAGAGGAAGAGGTACTTTGGGCAAACAAGAGGAGGTTCGGAAAAAAGCCGGTCTGAAAAAGTAGGTCTGAAAAAGTTAGATAAAAATATTGACATGAAAGATATACCGTGTTATAGTAGTCAAGGTTATGAAACCAAGCCGAAGACAGTAGGTGCCGTATTGCCGGCGTAAGAGTCTGCCTACCGAGGAGAGAAGACTACTTTATGACTTTTAATCCTCCCTGTCTTTAGGGAGGATTTTTTATAGAATAGACTCCTTTCGGCACAAAATCTATAAGGAGGTAATGTAATGGCAAAGGTTGAACTGAAAAAACCTATCGTGGATGAGATTTCCGCAGCCGTGAAAGACGCGCAGTCAGTTGTTCTGGTTGATTATCGCGGACTTACGGTGGAGCAGGACACAGAGCTCCGTAAGCAGCTGCGTGAAGCCGGAATCACTTACAAGGTTTACAAGAACACAATGATGAATTTTGCATTTAAGGGCACAGATTGTGAAGCGCTTCTGCCTTATCTGGAAGGCCCCAGCGCGGTTGCTATTTCCACAGAGGATGCTACGGCGCCCGCCAGAGTATTATGCAAATTCGCTAAGACAGCAAACGCTCTTGAAGTGAAGGGCGGTATTGTGGAAGGCATCGCTTATGATGCTAACGGTATCATAGAAATTTCCAAGATTCCTTCCAGAGAAGAGCTGTT
>ERZ777305.1301-NODE-1301-length-31064-cov-8.207327_pt1 | contig 31064 bp, 35 predicted proteins | sample MGYA00374965_ERZ777305 | MGnify/ENA primary metagenome ERZ777305 (study PRJEB29328, sample SAMD00013331) | mouse gut metagenome | study: EMG produced TPA metagenomics assembly of the Metagenome analysis of fecal microbiota from mouse which was promoted... | reverse complement strand
CAGGTTCTTAACGTTCTCAACAAGAAGGTATGTGGGCTTATCACTTTCTTCTTTGCCTTTGATGAGGTCAATAATGTTGAAATATATTCCACTTCTTTTTCCGACCAGTCCCCGCTGCTTCCCTGCGACTGAGATATCTTGGCAGGGGAATCCGAAACACCAGATGTCTGCATAGGGGACATCTTCACTCTTGAGTTTTGTGACATCATCTGCTTTCCACTCTCCTTCCGTATCATACATTGCTTCATATGAAGCCCTTGCAAATTTGTCATATTCACAATATCCGACACATTTATGCCCGGCGGTTTCAAGACCGAGCCGGAAACCGCCGATGCCTGAACATAAATCAAGGAAGGTCATCTGCTTCATCACAGCCACCTCCCCTGAACAGTTCCGTATATTTTACCTCTGCCCCGTCACGGATTATGCTTATTCCGTCCGTACTCCCCCTCTGTTCAATATATCTGTTGACAATGACATCAACGAACTTCTCCTCCAGCTCTATGCCGTAACAGATGCGCCCGGTCTGCTCACACGCCATAAGGGTGGAGCCGGAGCCGAGGAACGGATCAAGCACAATGCAGTTGGACATACACGAATTCTGAATCGGGTACGCCATCAGTGCCACCGGCTTCATGGTCGGATGCTCTTTGGAAGATTTCGGACGGTCATACTCCCATATGGTTGTCTGCTTCCTGTCGGAATACCACTGGTGCTTCCCTCCTTTCTTCCAGCCGAACAGACACGGCTCATGCATCCATTGATACGGGCTTCTCCCAAGCACCAGTGCATTTTTCTTCCAGATGCAGCATCCGGACAGGTAAAATCCTGCATCCTGAAATGCTTTTCTGAAATTTAGTCCTTCCGTGTCGGCATGGAACACATAAATGGAGGCATCCTGCTCCATCGACTGCTCCATATTTACAAAGGCGGCAAAGAGGAATTTATAAAAATCCTCCGATGCCATGTTATCATTTTTAATCTTCCCGGCTGTTTCTTCCACATTTACATTATAAGGCGGATCGGTCAGCACCATATTGGCACGCTTCCCATCCATCAGGATATTGTATGTCTCCGGCTTTATGGAATCGCCACATGCGACACGGTGTCTGCCGAGCAGCCAGACATCCCCCGCCTTTACTACGCACGGCTTTTTCAGCTCCGCATCCACATCAAAGTCATCCTCTTTGATTTTTTTGTCATGGACGGAATTAAAAAGCTGCTCGATTTCAGGCGGCTCAAAACCCGTAATGCCTACATCAAAGCTGCTGTCCTCCAAATCTTTGATGAGGTCAGCCAGAAGTTCCTTGTTCCATTCGCCCGTTATCTTGTTCAGTGCAATGTTGAGTGCCTTTTCCTTCGTCTTGTCAATGTCAATCACGATGCAGTCGATTTCATCATATCCGAGGCCGGCAAGCACCGTGGCTCTCTGGTGTCCACCGATAATAGTCATGTCTGCATTAACAATAATCGGTTCAACATATCCGAACTCCGTTATGGAGTTTTTGATTTTTTCATATTCCCTGTCACCCGGCTTCAGCTTTTTCCTCGGATTATATTCTGCCGGGATAAGCTCGCTTATTTTATGCTTCTCAAATTTCATCTTCTTCGTCCCTCCAAAATCTGTGTTTGATGTAGCAGTCATGGCTGCAATACTTCCTGTTCTTATTCCCATAGGAAATAAATTTCTTCCCACAGTTTTCACAGATACATTCATACGATGCCACCTCGCTCCTGTTCACTGCCTCAGGATGCTGCTTCCACCATGCCCTCCTGCATTTCTCACAGCAGAACTTCTTTGGTCTTCCCGTCTTTGGCTGTGCGACATCCCCTCCGCAGTACAGACAGGCTTCCCCGCTGTCCATCTTCATGCGGATGTTCTTTGTCAGTGCGGAAGCATATCCCGTGAGTCCGTGGCTCTTACAATAATTGCGTACAATATCACGGGACAGTCCTACCACCGTCCCGATTGATTTATAGCCGGCTCCCTTCAGCCTGAGTTCCGTTATCTGGTCTGCCTGTGCCTGTGTCATCCTTTCCCAACTCCTTTCACGGCATAATAAAAAGGCCAAAAAGCAGCGTTTTTCATGCTGTTTTCAGCCTTTTAAATAGCGTTTTACCTAATAATCCGGCAGAAAGGAACTTCCCTCTCTGCCCTTGCAGTATTATATTCTGCGAAAAATATCCCTCCCCCGGTATATCCCCCCTGTTTAATTCTGCGAAAATTCACGCAAAGGGGGCCATCGGTCTTCAGCCGGAAGGCTTCTGGAGATTTGACTCCCCCACCCTCCGTCAGAAACGGTACTCCGGGTTTGCATCCTCGTTCCATGTCTTTTTGTCATGACACGGCTTGCAGAGGCTCTGCCAGTTATTTTTATCCCAAAAAAGAACATGGTCTCCACGGTGCGGTCTGATATGGTCAACAACCGTTGCCTCAACCATCTTCCCTTCTTTCATGCAGCACACACAGTACGGATGCTGCCGAAGGTATGAAAGCCTTGCCTTCTGCCACTTCCTGTCGTACCCACGCCTGCCGGCTCCCGGTCTTCCGCTCAGATGCTGTGCCTCATGCTGCTCACAGTAATGTCTGCCGTAAGGCACAAGCCTCGGACAGCCGGGATGCCCGCACGGGACATTTGGTCTCATCGGCATTGTATCCCTCCTCTCTCTATGTAACCGCGGCAGAGTGAAAGGATTGGAAAGCCGTCCGCCGCAGGGCATAAAGAAAAGAGACCGAAGCCTCTTTCCTGTTGTGCCACCATAACAATACCACAATAAAATCAACAAGTCAGTAAACCAACAGTAAACACTTAGTAAACCACCACGGCGTAAGGGGGTATTTCATTCAGGAGGCAGCAGGTTTCTCAATGCCCTGTATGTAACCTGCATCATCTCTGACCAGTTCCTGCACTCCTTCTCCATGACCTCAAGCTAGAGCCTTAGTTTCTCCAGATGGAATTCCCCGCTGTAGCTGTAGAGGTCCTCCTCGGAATCAATCCTGTCAAAATCAAGATTTAAGCTGTCAGCCACAACGGCATTCATGCATTCAAGATTTTCAGCCAATGCACCGAGAATCAGCATTTCCAGTTCACTTGCAGTATGAAATGCCCTGAATATCTCAAAATCACGGTATTTTCTGTCATAAACATAAAAGAGATGCGGACCATGTATGCCAATTGCTACATCCGCATCCCTTTCTTTAAAAAAATCACTGTACTTTCCGACTACTTCCCGGATTTTCTCTTTTTCCTCATTATTAGCCATGACCATGTCTCCTTTTCTATTTTGGACTAATTGTAGTCCTTTTTCCCGTACATAGCCAGTCATTTTTCAATTATATCCGGCAACGGCTCCTATCTGTATCAGAAGTGCCTTTGTTACCTGCTCCATAACGCTTTCATCACTTACCCTGCCGATTTTCTCTTTCAGATTCCGCTTATCCACGGTTTCCACCTGTTCCGCCAGAGCCATGCTCGGCCTTGACAGCCCGCTTCCAAAAATTCTCACATGGGTGGGAAGATACCGCTTTTTCCATATCCTTGCCGTAAGCGGAACAACCGTGACCACAGGGGAATTTTTATTTGCCCTGTTATTGCTCACGATAAGTGCCGGCCGCAGTCCCCCCTGCTTGCTGCCGTCGCCCTCTCCAAAATCCACATAATAAATATCGCCTCTCATGCACATATGCCTCATCCTCCTCATCCAAGAATATAGGTTTCCGTCTGACGGTCCCTCATTTCATACATCATATCCAGTTCTTTCATGGCGCTTTTCTTATATTTTGAAATCATTGTCCGGCTTACATGGTATTTTGATGTCATCATGTCCCAAGTCATGCCGCCCTCCAGTAAATCCGTAATGATTCCCGGAAGCACGCCCGGCAGCTTTGATACGCTGTCCGTAAAAAAATCCAGTTCTTCTCTCAGATATTCATGCCGTTTGATTAAAAAATCAAACCACTCGTCATTTTCCCTTTCCGCTATGTTCTTATAATTTAATGCCGCTTTTGCCGTTTTGTCGGAAAGGGTGCTGCTCTGCACCCTCTCCCCCTCCGGGTGGGAAAACTGCATCGCTTCAATGATATCGTTTTCGTCCACGCCCTTAAAGCGGCTCAGCTGGAACTCCGTGATCTGAAGTTCCCGTTTCATATTCTTATATTCCTTCATCATCTGCTCTGCCCGCATATTCCGCACCTCCAATCCTTGCCTTTACGGCGGCAATCAGCGACTCCTGCATATCGTCCTTTTCTTCCAGCGCCCTCATGATATCCTCATCCACGCTCTGCTCTGTCACCAGATGCTCGATGACAACCGTGTGTTTCTGCCCCTGTCTCCAAAGTCTCGCATTCAGCTGTTGGTACAGTTCAAGCGACCATATCGGAGAAAACCACACGATGGCGGAGCCGCCTTCCTGAAGATTCAGTCCGTGTCCTGCGGATGCAGGATGTATCAGCGCAACGGGTATCTTTCCGGCATTCCAGTCAGCAATGTCTTTCTTGGTGTCAATCTGCCGGACATCAAACCGTTTCATTATCCTCTCCCTGTCGTGCCGGTACCAGTAAGCAACAAGAAGCGGTTTCCCATTGGCTGCTTCAATCAGGTCTTCCAATGCATCCAGCTTCCTGTCATGGATTACCTTCACATTGCCGGATTCGTCATAAACCGCACCGTTTGAAAGCTGCTGCAGTTTGCCTGAAAGTGTGGCGGCATTGACTGCATCAATATCCTCCCCTTCCCCGAATCTTAAGATCATGTCCGTTTCCATCGTTTCGTACAGTTTCCTTTCCGCATCCGACAGTCTGACATACACCCTGTTATAGATACACTCCGGCATATCAAGATAATCTGCTGCTTTCATGGATATCGTAATATCCGATATCAGTTCATAGATTTTATCCTCTGCACCTTCCCTTGGTTTATAAGAATATATAATTTCCCGATTGCGTTTGTCCGGCACAAAGAACCTGTCACGGAATCCCCCGATATACCTTCCAAGCCTCTGCCCCATGTCGAGGATTCCGATTTCTGCCCATAAATCCATTGGATTGCCCGGCGTTCCCGTAAGCCCTACAATCCTTTGTGCCATCGGCCGCATTTTCTTTAATGCTTTAAACCTCTGTGCCTTTGGCGATTTGAAGCTGGACAGTTCATCCACCACGATCATGTCAAAGCGCATTCCCTGTTCCAAAAGCCACACCACATTTTCACGGTTTATGATGTAGATGTCTGCCTTCCTGCCAAGTGCTGCTTCCCTCTGTGTCCTACTTCCCATTACCACTGAAAAAGTGATCCCTTCCAGATGTTCCCACTTTTCAATCTCTGCCGGCCAAGTATTCTCCGCCACCCTCTTTGGCGCAATCACAAGGATGCTTCCCACCGCAAAATAGTCAAACAGCAGATTCCAGAGTGCCGTAAGTGTAATGACCGTCTTCCCAAGCCCCATGTCAAGGATCAGGCAACTTACCGGGTGTTCCAGAATGAACTCTGCCGCATACTGCTGATAATCATGTGCCTTGTATTTCATCCAAAATCCCTCCAATCATCCCCAAGCTGTCTGCCACATACACTGCAAAACCCAGCTTCTCCAATTGTTCCTTCCTCTTTTTCTGTAGCGGTCTCAAGTGTTTTCCGGGTGCTTTCAGTTCGACGAATGCCATCCTGCCGCGGGGCATAAGCACCAGTCTGTCGGGAACTCCCGACATCCCCGGTGACACAAATTTAAGTGCCAGTCCGCCCCGTGCCTTTGCCTCTTTCCTAAGCCGTTGTTCAATCATATTTTCCTGCAAAACCATTCCTCCGTTTCCCTTTGCCGTTTCCAAAGTGTCAAAAATCCTTTACGCGCATATGCGTGTTTCCTGTTTCTTTTATATTGTTTTTTTATATTCTCAAATATGGAAAAATGGGAAACAGGGAAACCAAAGCCCCGCAGTCCTTATCTGCCAAGGTGTCAGCACCGTTTCCGACTAGCGTTGACCATTTGATTTCAGGAAACTCCGGCAACCGCCTTTTTTGTTTCCCTGTTTCCCTTCTAAATCTTCACAAAGGTTTTCTGCACCCCATAGAGGGGTATCCGCATTTTGCCGGAGGCATTTCCGTCATACCGCTTCCAGCCGCCGATTTTATTGATGATCCCCTCTATTTCATAAGAATCTGCTTTTTTGATATTCTGCCTTTCCTTGCCGAAACACTCGCACCATATTTCCATGATGCATACCCGCTCCCTTGTGACGGTTCCCCTGACACCGCTTGTATCAAACTCCCCTTCCCCAAGGAACGCCCTTCGCTGGTATAAATCCATTGTGTCCCAATTGTCGGGAAGGAGCCTTGCAAGGTACTCCTCCACGATTCCTTCACGGTCATCCGACTCCATCGCATCCTGCTGCATCTTATAGGCCTCTTCAGCTTCCTTCCCCTTAAGGAACAATTCCTCCCCACGGTTATACAGTTCGATTGCCTCTGCCCATATCTGGCCGACATCGCACACTTCCCAAGGGTGCATTTTGCCTGTTCCCGGAACATGGACGGGCCAGAATCTTCGGTTGCCCGTCACATCACGCAGGAAGCCGGACTCCGAGTTGGTGCTGCCCACGATGACACAGCTCCTCGGATGCGATTCCACATTCACGCCGTATGCCTGACGGAACTTGTCATCCTGACGGGACACAAAGGATTTGACGGTTTCCACATCCGTCTTTTTGATGCCGTTCATTTCCGAGATTTCCAGAATCCAATACCCCTGCAGCTTCTCGGCTGCAGTTTTGTCCCTCATGTCCGCAATGCTTAAGCTGTCCGAAAACCACTCCATTCCCAAAATGGCAAAGAAGGTGGATTTTCCCATTCCCTGCGGACCGTTCAGAACAAGAATGGAGTCAAATTTTTTCCCCGGCTCAAAAATACGGGCTACCGCAGCAACCAATGTCTTACGGATGACCGCCCTCGTGTACGGCGTGTCTGCCGCACCGAAATAATCAATGAGGAGCGTGTCAATCCTCTCCTTCCCGTCCCATTTCAGGCGTGAGAAATATTTTTTGATTGGATGATACACCCTGTCGGATGACACCACCGCAAGCAGGGCATCCTTGAATTTGGTCGGGGACCATATCCCGTACACCCTCTCGAAATATACCTTTGCATTGGCAAGGTCTGAATCGTTCCATCCGGGTTTTACCTGTGTCCACGGCAGTTCCCCGATGACATCAATGGTATCCTTGAACTCGTTGTAGACGATGTTCTGAAGGTTGGAATCATACTTGATGATAAGTGCGATATTGGTAAGGGTGTCCTTTACCCTGCCCTGACGGTCTATCTCCAGCCTTCCCTGCCAGTCCCCGTCAGGCTCCGAAAATTCCTCTGCAGCCGTCTTCTGCCTTTCTTCTGCGAGGACGGCTTTGACCTTCTCATCCTGCGAAGCAAAATCCTGCATTGCCTTAAAAGAGGGCAGCTTCCCGATTTCCGTTCCTTCATCGGCTTTGGCATCAAGACTTCCGAACTTATGGAGCCTTACCACATCGAATGCATTCATGAGGTTGTTGCAGCACGGGTCTGTTGCATGGTGGCTGTATGCGAAAAGGTCATCATAGATCACAACCCCGGCAGAGGAATCCGCAGGAACATAATCATACCTTCCGGGCATCGCACTGTGACGGTACACATCCGGGATAAAGGTATCAATCGCCTCGGTAATGGGATACGCCCTGTTAAATGCGCCGATAAGCCCGCCCTTTTCCAACGGATTCTCCTGCTTTTTGATGTTCCTTGTCACGACTGCTGTCTGGCGGTTGCTCACGGGCCATGATGACACATCCCTCCAGTCTTTATAGCGTGAAAGTACTTCATCAGGATTTACCACCGCACCGTCAATCTCCCTGAATACGAAATCCCCGTCAGCGGATGTACTCGGCCAGTACATGAGCCTTGAAGGCTCATAAGTGGAATCATCGAACAGCTCGATTCCGATATCCTCTGCAATCTTTCTGCTGACAGCCCCGTATTCGTCAGGGGTAATCTCCCTAGAAAGCGGAATGATGAGCCGCAGTCTCGGATTTTCCGGCGTGTGTTTGTGTGTGCTGTAAATCATCATCTTCATGTCAAAGAACATCTCGATTTCATCTATGATGCCCTCCCTACCGTAGTCCATGTCCAAAGTTACCGCCGACCTTGAAATGACACAGTCCTTTTTCCTTCTCCCGCCTTTCAGCCTTCCGAGGACGAAACCGCCCACATCCTTGATGTCATCCTGCTTTGCCTTGGACAGTTTCTTATACTGCGCCATTGTTTCTGCAGTATATTTTGTTGCAGAGATGCGGCTTTTGAAATCGTCAAGCTCCATCTCCGTGCCGTTCCATTTTTTATCCATCCGGGAATTTCCCGTAGATACATAAAGTTTCATACCTGTCTGCCTCCTGCTAATCTTTCTTGTAAAACGGGTTTTCAAAACCTGCCGCTTTCAGCGGAAGCCCGTCCGCCCACTCCGGCTGCACTGCCATGATTTCATTTACCTCTTCCACCGTGGAAATCCCCTCCGGGACTTCCAGTACCACCTCATCGTGTACATGGCATACGATGTCGAATCCTTTCTTTTCCAGACGGAGCATGGACTCCGCAAGGATGTCCCTAGCCGTTGCCTGAACGATGTTTTCGCAGAGTTTTGCACCGTAAGTTTCAATCCTTCCCCATTTCTTTGACAGCCCGATGCCCTCGTAGCAGATGCTCTCGCTACCAAAACGGTTGACCGTCATCCTCGGCTTCACATATGCAAGCTCCCTGCCTGACGGAAGCCTTATGAACATCATCCCTGAACGATAATAAATCGTAACGAGTCCGACCGTTGTCTGCCTGTGTTCCTTCACGGCTGCCTTGGCTGCCCCGTCTATCTGGTACCAGTAATTGACGATGTGCGGATTGGCGCTGCGCCAAGACTGCACCAGACCTTTCAGTTCTGATTCCTCCACATAGTTAAGCGCGCCCATGCTCGTAAGCGCCCCTTCCGCACCGCCGTACTGACAGGCAAGGGATGCCACTTTGCCCCTCGCACGGTAAGGGCTGCCCTTCGTAATCTCCTCCAATGGAATATGGAACATCTTGGATGCCGTCTGCTCGTATATCTTTCCGGCTCCCCAAAATTCCTCCAGCACCCACTGCTCATTTGCAATCCACCCCATAACCCGCGCCTCGATTGCGGAAAAATCGCTGACGATAAACCTGCATCCCGGCTTGGCTATAAATGTTGTTCGGATGAGTTCCGACAGCACTTCCGGGATGGAATCATACAGGATTTCCAAAAGGTCGTATCTTCCCTCTTTCAGTAAGGAACGTGCCAGTTCCAAATCAGGGAGATGATTCTGCGGGAGATTGTGGATCTGCACGAGTCTCCCTGCCCATCTCCCTGTCCTGTTTGCCCCGTAAAACTGCAGCAGACCGTGAATCCGCTTATCCGGGCATACCGACCGGTCCATCGCCTCATACTTTTTCACGGATGTCTTTGACATGGCAAGCCGCAGTTTCATCATCTCCGAAACCTCACCGTCCGTATTTGCCGCCAGTTCCTCCACCGCCGCTTTGGCAAGGGAATCTGCTTCTATCCCTTTTTCCAAAAGCCAGCCCTTTAACTGCTGCACGCTGTTTGGATTTTCCAAGCCGGAAAGCTCATAAGCCTTTTTCGATGCCGATTCTTTATATATAAGGTCACAGGCCACTGCGTGTCCCATCATGTCCTCATCCACCATGATTCCCCGGTCATTGATCCGCTGATCCAAGCAGTAAAGTTCCTGTTCCCTGTCCGGTATTGGAAATTTTGCCAGTTTCTGCCGTATCTGCATTTCCACATCCACATCACGGATACAGTATGATTTGAACAGTTCCCACTTCTCCGGCGCATCCTGCGGACGGTTTCTTGTCCTTCCACCGTTCGCCTTGGTAGGCCGGCACGGCATACAGAAATACCTTATCAGTTCCTTCCCTTCGGACATCTTCTTCCTGTCAAGTCCGAGTGCCTCCCCCACGCCTTCAAGGGAAAGGGGAAGCGCAAGCATCGCTGCCTGTACCGCCGTGCAGCGGAAACTCTCCGGCTTTAAGGAAAGCCCGAAATATTTATTGATGCAGGTCCGTTCAAAAGCGGCATTGAATGCCGTTTTAATAACCGTATCATCAAGAAGCATCTGCATCACTTCCTCAGGTAGACTCTCCCCAGATGCCAAATCAACAGCCTGTATTTCCCCGCCGTCAGCGCTGAAGGCAAACAGCAGGATTTCAAATGCATCCGACGCCGCATATCTATGTACCCCGCAGTCGGGAAGGCTGACATCGGAATATGTCTCTATGTCAATGGAAAGCACATGAGCCATATCAAAACCTCCTTATGTATGGGACGGCGTTCCCGCCGTCCCGTAAAACCATGCGGATATCATGAAAGGAAATCATCCTCCGCCTCTACCGCATCAAACTCGTCTGCTGCATTTACCCTCGAACCAAGCGGCTCTCCGTCACGGAGCTTCTGCACGTTGCCGAGTCCTGCTGCCACGCCCTTGTTCCCGTTGGAATTATAGGCGTAGAAGGTAACGGATACCCTGCCGTAGCAGCCGGAATATACCTCGCTCTGGTCGAGAATCGGCTGCACCCTGTTGTCGACCACCTGAGGCGCCTGTCTCGAATTTGCATTCAGGAAATAGCTCCCTGCATATGCCTCATCGTCAGGCCTGTCTATATCGCCGTCACGCAGCGGGAGTTTGAGGTTGGCAGGGATTTTGCCGCCCCACTTGCCCTTTCCCTCTTCCTTCGCCGTTTCCACTGCCTTCTTGATCTTGGCAATGGTTTCGGTGTCACTCTTGTCGATGATGCAGGAAACGGAATACTTCGGCTCCGAGCCGTTGATTGAGTCCGGCTCGAAAATGTGTGCATAGCTGAATCTGCATGGCACGATAACCTTTGTGTTGTTCTGTGTTGTCATAATCATTCCTCCTTAAAATCCGCCTCGGCGGTTGCTGTCTTTACTGCCTCTCTTTTATCTGAATCCGGGACCAGTGTCACTTTGCCGTCCGGCTTGTACACGTAGTTTCCAAGGATTTCATTGAATTTCTTTTTGCCCATCAGCTTCTCCATCTCGGTTATTCCGATGAGGCTCTGCTTGTAGATATCCGTATATCCGGCTTTCCTTGCTGCCTCTGCTGCATCCGTCTCATCCGCATATTTACGATTGGAACGGCCAAGCACCAGTTTGAAGCCCGGCCACTCCTTATGGTTTACGACCGCTTCGTTCTGTGCATAGGTGTAAATCTCTTCTGCCCAGCGTTTCAGGGCATCCGCCTTTTTAAGTACCTCTGCTATCTCCTCATCTGACATCAGTGGCGGCTCTGCAAACTCCGCCTGTGCAAGTTTCAGGTATTCATCCGCCCTTGCCCTACACTTGAATCTCGCCCGGCAGAAACGGCAGTGGTCTCCGGCTTTGTATTCTCCCGCCCCGGCAAGCGCCATCCTTGCCCCCGGCTCCAATACTTCTGCCGTCCATTTCCTTAAACCGTCTGCAGAAATCTCCCAAGTAGAAAAATGTTCAAGCCTCGGCTGTACGATGGTCAGCTCCACGGTACTGATGTCATACAGTGCGGATACCATGTCAAGCACCCCCTGACCGTATATCATCAGCTGGATGTTCTCTTCGGCATCGACCATCACGCCTTTTCCGAGTTTCAAATCTATGATCTGCAGCTTCCCGTCAGTGGCAATGACCATGTCCGCCGTGCCGAAGCACCCTTCGATGTGTTCCTCCAAGCTGACCTTCTGCTCCACGGAAATGAACGGACTCCCGCATACTGCCCTCGCCTGTTCAATCTGCCCGATACAATATGTGGCATACTCTTCCACGGCTTCCATCAGTTCCTCCGTGTAATAATCGGAGGTCGGACGTCTGGTGCGTTTCTTTAAGTGTTTATTGATAAGGTATTCTGCCATCGCATGGCCAGCACTGCCCTCTGCCGCATACGGGGACTGCTCGTCCTCGAACTGCTCCTCCAGCCGCAATGACGGAGGACAGCTTAAGTACCGCTTGCCGGACGATGGAGAAAACCTAGCATGAGCGCCCATTATAAGGCCTCTGCTTTCTTCATGAGGTCAGGCAGTCTGTCTTCAGGGATGGCAGAGAGCCTGTCTGCCCCGAACTCCTTTAACAGCGCCCTTACCTCCTGTGTCTTTCCGGCTCTGGACTTTTCAGCCAGTGCCGCACGGACCGTTTCCACGGATACACTCATCGTTTCTTTCTTCTCCGGCTCCGCAGGAGCCTCCTCTTTTGCTTCAATCGAAACAGCCTGTGCTGCCGGCATCCCCTTAGTCTGTTCTCCTACCGCCACAAGCACCTTTGAAAGATTGCTGAGTGCCTTTGCGGTATCATTGATTGCTTCAATAATCGTCATGATCCATCTCCTCCTATCTCATCAGTTTCAGGTCTTTTACAATGCTTCGGTATTCATGGTCTGCCCTGTCATCCACATCCAAAGTACGGATATTGATGCGGTTGAAGTTGTCATCATACAGTCTGACGGGCTTTCTTTTTTCCCTTGCGTGTTCCAATTCAAACCTCATGCCTTCCGTGATTTTGAAGCCGAATACCCATACTTCATCACACATATCCATGAGTTCCAAACCCATCTCAATTCCTTTCATCCTTTGGCTGGGATCATTTTCATCGAGGAAGATTGGAAAATAAAGATGCGGAACAATGGGGATTTCGTCTGCCCCTGCCGTAATCTGTGCATAGTATGTTGCACGCTTGGTATTTCCCTCGATGTCTCCCCTGAATGGGGAACAGATAAATGCCTTTTTCATAAAAGTCACTTTCCTTTCTCAATTCGGCTCACATGGCCGTGGTTTCTCGTCAATCGTTCCTACAAGGCAAAATCACGGAGAATACTCTTCATAACCGCCAAATCGTCACCTGACAGTTTGTCCGAGAGCTTTACAAGCAGCTCCTTCTGGTTTGGCTTCAGGTATTTACGCCCTGCATAATAACCGTCTGCAATCCTTACCCCGCCGCCGTACCGTCCACGGATTGTTTCAATCGGGTGAGCAAGCGTGAGTTCCTCGATGTCATATTTTAAGGTCCGGACCGAAACACCGAACTCGTGTGCCAGATTGGCAACGGTATCCTGACGTCTCTTGCAGAGGACATCAATGATCGCATCCCGTCTCTCGCTTGGAGTCATATTCTTCTTCACGCCTGCTCACCTCCTTTCGTTCCCTTGCTTTGTGAGCTAAGATTATTTGTTAAAGGTGCAGGGTTTTTGCACCTTAAGAAATTTCTCGAAAAATTTTTGCACCATATAGACAATCAGCAAATTTATGCCTGTCCAACCGCTTATCCTTGTTTATATGTAAAATCAAACCGTCAGCCCCGCAAAAAATATCAGCAGTCATATGGTGCAGATGCGTTTTTCCTATGTGCATATTAGGTTTTTGAATATCATCCACCGTAATATCTGATAAAACTTAAAACTGCCTCCTTACAAATCAAGATAATATCCGCATTCTGACAGCAAATAGAAACATCAACATTTCCACCTTTTCCCATATAATATTCATTTATATGACAAGTTATTCCATAACCCGACATTTTTCGCTTAACCACTTATTCTCCGTTTTAATATCAAAAAAAGACAAAAAAAGAGCCTGACAAATAACTTTAAAAAGCTATCTGTCAGGCCCGTATGTCATTATATCGCATCGCGCTCTGTACAGGTATTAACCTACCTTCCTTATCCCTATCTGTTTTTTGCATTGCGGGCACTTTTGGAAATAATCCGGGTACCACCCATCAGGCATCAGGTCTTCCGCAAAAAGTTCTGATTTATTATTTTCATCTGCATCTATCAGCCTTTTGAATCCGCAGACAGGACATCCCAATTTCTTCTTCCTGCCGCTGCGGCTGACAATTTTCTTGATTTCAGTTTGGCATACTTCCATATATCATACCCCCTTAATTAAACGGAAGTTCGGATGGATCACGGCTTCTCAGGTATCCGTTAATCAGTCTTCTAGTTTCTTCTGATATTTGTATATCCTTTGAATGTCGCAAAAGACAGTTATACAAATCCATAAGGTAAGGTGCAATCTCTCCATCGCTATCAAGAGATGAACATATCGGTATTAGAGGTTCTTCGCCACCGCCTCTGTCTTCTAAGGCATACATTTCAAACTCTGTCTTCCTTCCTTCCATCAAATGGTTTTCCAGTTTGAACAACAGGACCGTCCCGATAGAAGAAACAAAACCGCAGAAATTTTCCTTCGTGACAGTCAGATTCGTATCCTTTTTAAATTCTGATACAAAACGAAAAGATGAATCTTTTTCCTTCATGCTCACTTCGAGTGTCCTTGTCAGCATCGGAAGGTCCGGGAAACCATATTCTGTCTGCAGTGCACCATAATCCGCAAAAGATATCCATTCATCCCTATGTATGTTGATGTCTTCTTCCAGAGAATGCAGAAATCGAATCAGGAACAACAGGTTGTCATTTGACTTGTTAAAATCACCACGCACCAATGCTTCCACGCTGACTTCAAGTTCCTGTGCAAGTTTGTAAATGAGGTCAATTCCCGGCATTGACTCATTATCTGCTTTGGTCATCTTTGAAATATATCCTGCACTGATGCCTACCCTATTTTCCAACTCTCCAATCCTCATGCCTCTTTCTTTTATCAGCACTGTTATATTTGTCATTAGCTTTGTTCTGTCAAAATCCATTATATTACCTCCTCTCGGACAAATTGGCTGTTCGCACCCCACTCCTTAATTATACATCTTTTGGAATATATGTCAATATTTTTTGTTTTTCGATATTTAGTCCTTGTTTTCCTATTGCAATCCATTATTTTTTATCATTTTAAATATTTTTCAAATCATTTTGTTTTTAAATTCGGACTAATTTTAGTTCTATTTTTCTTCCTCTTGTAAAAATATTCGTCAACTCCACGGTTGACACTTTGGGGATTTTTTAAGCACCTCTTTCGAGGTGCTTTTCGTCAATGCGAAAATACCCGTTCTGGATACCCTATCGTAAATATGGTAGGATTATTATGCATGGCAGGTTTAAAATCATGCTCCAACTGCTTAATCCTGATTCTTGCTGACTCTACCGATACATTGAATACCTCTGATACATGATTTGCAAGAATAATCTCTTCAAATCCCGGTACTTCCTCAGTCAGATTCCTTCTCATGGCTTCATCTCCGCATACCACCCTCATTGCCTCCCTCGGCATCAGAATAGCAGCACTGAAGTATTTCGCCTGATGCTCAAGCCAGTCATGGTCTGTCGACAATGTCTTTTTCGCTCCGTCTCCGCCCTCTATATCGGACTTCCTACAGGCCGTACCCATACTGTCTAGCATATCCAAAAGTGTAAGCTGGTGCGGATCGGTGTAGAAATAGGACTGCTGATAAATCCAATGCCCAGCTTCATGCCCCATTGTTGAACGCAGACGGTGCTCGTCCTCAACAATGGTGTTGTCTATTATGACCGTCCCCCGGCTTGCGGATATGTATTCAGCCCTCCGGCTTTCCATATCATATATGGGAATCCTATCCGTATCATTAAACACCATTCTTCCGAGTATAAGACCACAGTGGGAAAGATTGTTATATTCTGGCGTTAGTCCCAAATAGAACTCCGTAAATTTCTCAATGTCCACCGCCCTTGGATGTTTAAGGATATCCGCATCAAAATCCTTTATGAAATTTTCCGCATCATCTTCAATTTCTTTATGCGACAGGATTGGCACTCCGTTTTTCTGACATCTGAATTCTGGTTCATACATAAGCTTCAACTACCCCTTTCGAGCTCTTAATTCGTCAAGAAGCACCTGCCATTCCGCTTCGCCAGCCCCCGTTTCTTTTGATAATCTCAAAGCCTCGACTACATAGGAGTTCGTGGAAACATAGTCCACACAGTCCTGTGGTATTACAACATCGTTTGCCGTTCTAGCTTTGGCCGCTATATCATAAAGTGTATAAGTCTGGTTTTCGTCCAAGAGGAGAAAAGCCGCTAGCTTTTCAAGTCTCTCGTTTGTGAAGGCACTTCTTCTGCCTTTCTCCACTTCACTGTAGAACTGTGGAGATACTTCGATTGCTTTTGCTGTTTCTCGCAGTGATTTTTGTTTCTCTTTTCTTAATGCTTCAATATACTTTCCGAAACTTACCTTTTCATTCTCATTCATCATTCTCAACCGCACTTTCTTATGATTTACTTTTTACTTTTTGGTTTTCGCTTTTTTTCGCTTTTTCACTTTTACACTTTATTTTACATTGTGCGACCATTTATTATTCATTAATAATTTGGTAAGCTGCCTGACACGGTTTTATCGTGTCAACCGTCAACCTAACAGTTGACAATATGAAGTATAACAAAGGGAGCCACATCTGTCAACCCCCTTTTGAAAAAAAGTTTAATGCAAGTAATCATAAGGAGACCGATTGCCCGTTCCTTTCTGTTTTTCTTCTTTTGGAAGGGATTTCTCAGCTTTTTCCTGCGTGGCATACAATCTGCTGCCCCACAGCTTCACTCCCCCCCTTGTCACTAAACCGTACAATGTAAAATTCTCCACTATGTATGCTCTATTCTTCTATAAAAAGACATAATTTCACTAGCTATTGCATATATGGTCTTATTTTCCGTATTAATCCTAATTGCATTGGGATATTCTGCTTTCAAATACTTCATCTGCCAGTCCACTTTTGCTTTCTGTTGACTTTGTGCGTTTTTATCTCGAATTGGATCATTTTCTATGCGTGTTATAATCGTTTCTCTTTTTGCTTCAAGAATAACATGAAGCATAGCAGTCCCTTTTTCCTCAAAATAATGAAATAGTTCTTTTTCACATGATTTATCTACAAGTGACATCGGTACAATGAGCAGCTAAAAAAACATCTGACAATTGAATTTCTGCTACATCTGATAAATCCCCAATCTTAATTTTCAACCATTTTTCTTCACTTTTAGTGGCATCTATTACCAAATACCTATATTCTTTTTGAAATGAAAAATCCGCTTCTCTTTTCAAAAACGGAAAATATTCCTTACCTAAAGACAATAACTGCATAGCTTCTATCTCATCTTCAATACTTTCACTATAATAGAAAACATCCCTCCTCAAAAACGAATATGCCAATTCCTTAACTGCTATATCTAATCTCCGTATAAATTCCTGTTCATCTTTAATTATAACAACATAATTTCCAAATTCAGTCATTCTTTTCAATCCATTTACATCTAGTTCATCACTCATATGATATAAACATAATGCATGACCAATATCCCCGTCAGACTCAAGTCTAATATTTATTGGTATTCCATTCGGAGTAGTATATTTTTTTGTAAAAAACCTTCCCTCCTCAAAATCTTGTTTCCCAACAACTGCCGCATTCTCTTGAGCTCTATATTCTTTTACTGATTTCAACCATAAATTCCCACTTAAAAAATTATTTGCTCCAACTTCATCAATAAACTTTAAAAACGCCATATTGCACCTCTCATTTTTCCATTTCTTTCCCCTACAGTGCCAGTTCTTCTATTGGCATTTTCTTCCTTGCAAGATAATATTCATATACCCTATGTGCTGGCAATTGGCGTATTTTTATGTTTTCCAATCCCAATGCTTCCAACATCGCCAATCTGACAGTTCCTTTAAGAATAACATCATTCTTTTCAGTAGGCATAATAAAACAGTTTTTTACAATAAAAATCGACTGCTTTTGGATAAAATTCCTATATGCCAACTGATAAAGGTACTGCTTTGTCACATCTCCAATTCCCGGATTGCCCCGCAATACTTTACCTTTTTCAAGTTGGATATTATAATATTTTGCATCCAAAATTATAAAATAATCTCCAACAGTGCTCTGTCCTGTTGTAATGATATCGGGTATAAGCGTATCCTTGGCAAGTATTGGTTTATCCATATCAGCAGCTTTCCATTCTGGAAAATCAATTATTTCTATCAGTTTCTTTTCCTTCTTAAACTCCTCCGCCAAAGGCTTAGATAAACCAAGACTGCCAATAGGTGTTGCCAATTTATTATTAAATACCTCTGCACATATTTTTTCCCAGACTGCATGGAACGCTGTCGTTCCAAACATACTGATTCCTTCATTTTCCTCCAAGACTCTCTTATCTTGCGAAACATAGGTGTACATTGTTTTCAGAAGTATCTGCCTTCTGGTGTTGAACTGCAAACTGAGTTCAGCTTGGATTCTATCCAATATGTATTCCTTGTCACCAAAATTCTCTAAACTCTCATCAGACAGATCCACAGAAGCCATCTCGAACAGTTCCTCTAGCTCAGAATCATGAAGCTGCTTGGAGCATTCGGTCAAAATGCACTCATGAAGTCTCTTGAAATAATCCATTTCATCATCAATAGTCTTTTCGGTATACAGCTCTGTATAATAGGGACGGTTGTCCCGGATAATAGTAAATCCATCATTAATGGTTTTTTCCCAAAGGATTGCCCCTTCTCCATTAACCTCTACTATATCTTCGCTGTTGTTGTACACCCCATACTCATGATAGTCATTGAGTAAATAAAGGATAATTGCAAGCAAATTGAAGCTACGGTTATCCCCATCGCCATTAAACAAGTTTACAATCTGCTCCTCGGAATTGCTGTAACGCTCTAAAACCTTCATAACTTGCTTCATCTCTTCTAGTGGCTCAGCCACCGAAAGGAGATACTTTGGATATATTTTTATAATCCTGCTGCCATAGGTTATCACGCCAACATATGTAAAAACATACAGGTACTCATCGTTTCCTGCAGATTCATCTGCTATTTGGATATCCTCATCTACCAAATCAGAGAGTGCCAACTGCTCCACATTATTGTTTACTGTCTTCAGGACACCATAGGCTTTCAAATTCTTTATGAACTGTTCGACTCCCTGCTCGTCATAAGCAAAGAGACTCCGAAGCTCATTCTTGGAATACCGCCTCTGCTCCCTGACATAGCTTGAAATGATTTTCATACGGCTTACCCTTCCTGATTGTTATAATAATCAGCTTTGAAATTATCTCCAAATATTCTGATTCCAATTTTATCAAACGCAGCACATACAGATGAATATTTCGAATTATCGCAGCCTTCAAACAGCTTATACTTGTGCTGTTTTGCTGCATCTTCATACAAATACATAATGACCTTGCTCTTGAAAGTCCGTATGAATCCTTCCGTGTCCTCAATCATTCCTTCCTCATCCGTCTTCAGAACCTTCTTTGAAAGGAAAAAAGGTCCCATCAGCTTATCTTCGTTTACCTTATACTGCTTCGACAACTTGTCATTGATTGCCTTACGGAGTGTATTCCATTCGATAGGCTCCGGATCATCACCGAGTCGAATCATTCCCTCTATTTCTTCCTCATTTTCATTGATTCCGAGGTATTCAAAACTCCACCTTCGCTTGAAAGCTGTATCCATAGGGAACACCCCTTGGTCTGCACTATTCATGGATGCCCATATAAACATATTGTCGGGTAGCTTTATTTTAAGCCAGTCTTCCGAGACTCCTCCTAATTGTGATGCAAGGTATTTTCTTACATCTTCAGATGTTTGGATTTCATATTCACTTACTCCATCATCGTCCCGGTCTAGCAATTGAAACACATCTCCAAAAACTGCTGCTACTTTCGCTCTGTTAATTTCTTCAATAAGAAGCAAATATGGATTTGCCGGAATAATGGTATCCTTAATCAACTCCACAATTTTGTCACTAACCCTGCCGTTACTGCGGATATTTGGATTGAATTCCTTAAGCGTTTCATAATCCACAATCGGCCAATAGTACGAAACATAATCAAATCGAACTGCAGCGATGTCTTCGCTCTTTGATACTATTTTTCCAATGGCATATATACCGTTTTTGTAGCCGGGTTTGGTATTTGCCACATAAATAAGTGCCAAATCACCCACCTTGGCTTCTTTTGATGCATGGAATGTCTCCACTTGATTTACTTTCGTTATTTCCTCAAACAAGTCCCATTTCTCATCCTCATTTGACGGATTCGGATTTGTTGGAAACATATACATGGTATCAGCCTGTTCGATTGCTTCGTACATTTTCATAATCTGCTGCGTATTTTTAACAGCATTGACATATACACGCATGAACGGTCCCGGCACAAAATCATATCGGATGTTTCCGACCGTATCTGTCACAGGCTTATATGATCCGACAAACTGCGAATAAGAATAATCTGTATGGAAAGTAACACGCTCCATATGATTTTCTGCACAACCCAAAAGTTCCTCTGACTCCTGTTTCAGTTTATAACTCTTTCCCGTTCCCGGTGCGCCAAATACAATTCTGTTTCTTTCAAAATCACATTCAAAACCCGTATTATAATTAGGCTCAATATATTCTTCTGTTTCCGGCTTAATCTCTGACATTTCTTCCTCACCTTCTTCCGACAAATCATAATAATATTTTTTATACAGATATAGCAAGTTTTCATCATCTTTCAGTTCAACGCATGATGTCATATGCCCTTCTGCCTTCTTTGGCAGTCTTTCCTCTTCGTCAAAGCAGCAATGCCATATTACAGACTTGTTGTGTGGCATATGAGCATTATTCTCATTATATGTGTAATTACCCACATCATCGCACAGGGCAAGTAACTTCTCCCCATCCATCATTACAAAAATACTGTCTTTCGTGGTTTTATAGAAAGTCTGTAATTCCCCTGCTTTTCGTGATGCGATTCCAACATCGTCAGGATAGTATTCATCTTGCATTTTTTCTGTCAGAGCCTTTTTGACAATATCCTTTCCCATATAACCATTCGACTGTACATAATTTTCTAATGAGCCGACTGCCGGCCAACCTATGGCTGCAATGTGCTGTTTTCTCCAATCCTCTGCATAATTTCCGTCATTATCAGAAGTTCCAAGTCTACAAAACTGCTTAATTCCCCCAAACTTATCATAGAATGCCTCTCCAAGATGGGTAGCCATCAATCCGGCATATTTTGCAACTATGGCTATCTGCCCGCTTCTGCCATAAGTTTTGCTGCTTGGATTAATGAGCAATCCTCGTAATCCATGTTTCTGCCAATCTTCAGAATGCCATGTTGCAAATCTATCTGGGAACATCATATAAAAATATTTGTGTACCCAGTTATTTGTAACAAAATTACCCAAGGCATCTACGAGTTTATCATGGAGTTCTTCATAATCCGAAACATCATCGAGCTCACTACTTTCTATTATTTCTACACCTCTTGCCAATTTATCTCGGATAGATTTTCCAATTTGAACGGCCTCATCAAATGAAATAATCTCCTTTTTTGCCGGACTGCCTGTAATCCACTCACCTTCCTTGTTCTGATATAATCCAAACTTAAGCGATGTCCCTCCCGTCACACTGCCGAACTGACTTCTACAATCCTTCTGAAACTCTAACCAATAACACATACTGTCATTAGTCTGTTCCGCTGTATAAAACATTTCACGCAACAAATCTTCATCAGACAGTTCCATGAGTCTTTTAGGTGCAAACTTTCTTCTAAATTCGTCCAATATTGAAGCCAATTCATCTTCTGTTTTCTCGTAAACAATTCCTGACTCCAAAATATACTCATTCAATATTCTCGCAGCTCGCTGATACTCATTTTCCTCCATAACTTCTACCATATTAACATCCGAAAGGTATGGTCTATTATCATATTTTTCAAGGTAATCAATCAAAGAATCCATATGAAAAACCGAAATAAATATTCCAAGTTTATTTCGTATTCTTTCAAATGATTTTGATGGTATATAATCATTAGGGATTATAATTTGATTTCCCGGTCCACTCCTTGAACCGTTTTTAGTTCCAGATATTCTTTCTATTTCTTTTTCATCGCATTCAAGACTAAATATGTACTCGTTATATTTGTCCACTTGATCATTTATTCCAAGGCAAAAATATTTCAAATCATTATTTCTTGCATAGCGCCATGCGACACTTCTTTCATATGCTCCACTATCTCTAGTGTCAAAATAATTTTTTGTATTATCTTGCTTATGCACTAGTGGGTATATAAATACAACAGCCTTTTCAGCATTAGGCAATTCAATGACAAAGCCTCTATCCTTTGTATCAGAAATAACATATTTATTTGTTACAGCCGTTCCTAAATAATATTTAAATGTTTCAACAGCTTGTTTGGTTGTATATGCCACTTTGTTCGCCTCCTCTTTTAAATCTCTGCATCACATATTAATTCGCCTATCGCTTTTGCCAAACATTTCGCAAATCTAGGTGGCACAGCATTCCCTATCATTTTATAGGTATCAACATTACTTCCGTAAAAAATATAATCATCCATAAATGTTTGTAACCTTGCGGCCTCCCGAACAGTTATTGTCCGTAATTGCGAAGAATCAGGATGTATATGTCGCAACCCATCCTTAAACAAATGTGCTGGAATTAAATTACTTTGTTCATCCCAACGAATCACATGATATTTATGAACATTTGATACTTTCCCTGTTTTTTCAGTATATAGCTTCTTTAAAGCCTCTGTAGACACATATTCATTTTTTCCTGATTCAATATCTTTTGTGAGCAATTCAAAAATGCCAATATCTCTTGGGCTTTGCCATCTTGCTATATGATTCGCCACAAACGGTTCTGGCAAGGAATGAGATATCCTTTTCCCTTCATATTTTTCCGCCTTTGGCAGTGGGTGTAACTTAGGCAAATCTCCAATTGCCTCTCTCACGGTAACCTTTCTTTTTACTTTATACTTTGGTAAAAGTTCCTTATAAAATTTCTGAAGCATTGCTTCACATTCTTCACCATATATTTCTTTACTCAATCCAACAATGATTATACGGCTTCTATTTTGTGGAACTCCATACTCTGTAAAATCAATTACTGCATCTCGTAAATCCGACAGAACCGAATATCCAGCCGCATCAAAACTTTCACGAATAATCTCTATGATAGGTCTATCTCCCGGTTTTGCACTCAATATTCCGGGGACATTCTCAAACACAAAAGCCTTTGGGCTATATCGCTTTACAACTTTAAGATAACTTTCGAACAAATAATTTCTATAATCATTTCGCATACCATGTTCGTCTCGAACTCTTCCTGCAATGGAGTAAGCTTGACACGGTGGTCCCCCAATTATAATATCAATCCCACCTGCTTCTTCAATTAAGTTATCTAACCCCTCTGATATCCCATAATTCTCATCATTCCAACCTTTAAACAGTTCCTCTGTTCTTTGAATATCAAAACGAAGCACCCTTTGCTCTGCGTCCTTCATTTTCCATTTCGTTTTTAATCTATTACATAAATTTTTACATGGAGCCTCTTCCCATTCGACAGCAGCAATTGTATTGTACAATTTTGATTGTTCAAAACCATCTAATAATCCGCCACACCCTGCGAACAAATCTATAGCTTTTATCTTTTTATTTTTGCTCATCGCCATTCTCCTGTAAAATTTTCAAAATCATTTCAGCCAATGCTTGTCCTAATAATGGTGGTACAGCATTTCCTACTTGCCTATTCTGCTGTGTCCTAGTTCCTGTAAAGACAAAATCATCTGGAAATGATTGAAGCCTTGCGTTTTCTCTTATCGTTGGAACTCTATTATATTCATAATGAAAATGATTTCTATGACCAGTGTCAATAGTTTTTGAAGGCTTATTTCCATCATATCTTGTCCAAGCTTCGTTAAACCTACGACTTTCTCCCCAACCTGATGGAAGGTCTTTATAATTTCCCCCTTCAGGAACCAACGCAATTGTATCCTTAACCATTTGTGTATGATTTGTTGCAACATGATTATAAAGCACTTTGCAATTTTTTCTCATCAAAATCTGATATTCTGTCATTGGTTCAGAAATATACACATCTTCTTCTTCTCCCAACTCGTCAGTACGGCTTGGCAAATCACTTAAAGCATCCCGACAGGTTCTATAAGTTTCTTCATTAAATTTAGGTTCTGGAAAAATCGGCTTTCCACAATCTTTCCTAATTCCCATAAAAATTAAACGATTCCGCTTCTGAGGGACTCCATAATCTGCTGCACATAAAATTTTACAATCTATGTTATAGCCCATCTTCTTAAACCGCTTTAATATCTCATTTTTTATCTGTCCATCATATAAAGCTGCCATCCCCGGTACATTTTCAATAACGAATCCTTTAGGTTTATATTGTCTTACCATCTCAATTACTGCTAAATATAACTTATTTCTTTTATCATCAAAGTTTCTTGGACCTGTTAATGAAAAACCTTGGCATGGCGGTCCTGCAATAATAACATCTATTTCTCTTTCTCCTGCAATCTTTTTAATTTCATCAAAAGTTTCCTGCTGTGACAAGTCTGCATTCATGGCAACTGCGCCGTTATGGTTCTTAGCAAATGTATTTAACGCCGCTTGATCATTGTCTACTCCAACAATAATATCGAAACCTGCATCCATAAATCCTTTTGAAAGTCCACCGCAACCAGCAAACAAATCTATTGCATTCATTAAGATATTCCTCCATTAATCATTTTTTTTAAATTCGCAGATATCCGATATATCGCACTCTAATTTATTACATAGTTTCATAAGAACATCCATACTGACTTGTTGATTCTTACTTAACTTTGCCAATGTGTTAGTCCCTATTCCAGTCAAAGCACGCAAGTCACTTTTTTTTAAACCTTTATCAATCATTAATTTCCATAATTTATTATAACTCACTTCCATCTTCAACATCTCCTATAGCAGTTTGGTTAACATACCTTAATATTATACCAGCCTATATCTTTTTTTGCAAGAAAGAAATAAAATATTTCAGATTAGAAATATATCAAACAATTACCACTAACCAAAAAAGCTCTCAGACAATGTCCGAAAGCTTCATTTCAAAAGTTCATCATATGTTGTTTCAAGAGCATCCCTGATTGCTTTAAGCTGCGATGCCTTTATGTGTTGTATCCCTCTTTCAATCTTTACAAGTGTTTCTCTAGTCATCGGCTCTCCAAGTAAGTGCAGCTTCTTTACCAGTTCTGTCTGTCCTATATTGTGCTGCTTTCTTATATTACGGATATTTTCTCCAATATGGATACTCTCATCCTGCTTAATCTTCTGCTCCATCTCCATACCTCTTTCTGAACTCAAATTAGTCCTTTGTGTAATAAATGTAATCGCTTATCATAATTTAATGGGACTAGTACCAGTCCACTTCATAAAAAAGTGTACCGCCTACCCCTTCAAAACATACCCGGAAGGAGGTGCGAAAAAATGGTAAATTATGAACTTATAGGCAGAAGAATAAGGGAACTCCGCTTGCAACAGAAAATCACACAGGAGAGACTTGCAGAACTGATTGATATGTCCGTTCCGTATGTCAGCTACATAGAAACAGCAAAAAAGAAACCGAGTCTCGAAACATTAATCCGTATTTCCAATGCACTCGGCATAACAATGGACGAACTGCTAACTGGCAATCAGCTTCACAACCCAACCGATTACCAAACAGATATTGACCTGCTGTTAGCAGAATGTTCCCAAAATGAAAAAAGGCTCATATTTGAACTTATCCGTTCCCTACGTGATATTCTTCACACTAACCGCTGGAGCCTTTGAAAAAATGAATAGCCACAAATTAAAACATATTTTTTGTTCTCCAAGAATAAACCACAGGTTAAATGCTTAATCTGTGGTTTATTTTCTTTTGTAATGAAAAAAATATAATAAAGGGCATATTGTTTTGAAAGGATATCACCATGAAGGAAATTGAAGAAAATATCATTGATGCAGGCGAGCGAAAACGCAGAATCCGTGAACGCTACAAGGGCATTGATCCAAATGAACTTGACTTTATCCCAGCTCGTGAAAAAGAAAACATACATAAATCCGATGTCCAACTCCGTGTGGCAGTGTATGCAAGGGTATCCACAGATGATCCAAACCAGACATCTTCTTATGAGCTACAGAAAAACCATTATAACGATTTTGTCAACAATCATCCGAAGTGGACACTTGTAAAGATTTATGCTGATGAAGGTATTTCCGGGACATCCCTGCAGCACAGGGACAGTTTTATGGAAATGATAAAAGACTGCGAACAGGGCAGAATCGATATGATTGTAACCAAGAGCGTATCACGCTTTGCAAGAAATATCGTTGACTGCATTAAAATAGAACGGGACTTGAAGAAACTTGCGCCGCCTGTCGGAGTGTTTTTTGAGACTGAACACATATACACTTTGGACGAGGATAGCGAAGTAATGCTATCCATTATGGCAATGATGGCACAGGAAGAAAGTCATACCAAAAGTGAAATCATGAACGCCTCTATTGAGATGCGATTCCGAAGGGGGATTTTTCTTACTCCCACCCTTCTCGGATATGATCAAGATGAGAACGGCAATCTTGTTATAAACGAAGATGAAGCCAAGATAGTCCGTCTCATTTTTTATATGTATCTGTACGGATATACCTGTCAGCAAATTGCCGATACGCTGACCACTTTCGGTCAAAGCACCAAAAAGGGCAATACTGAATGGTCTGCAAGTTCCATATTGCAGATACTCCAAAACGAACGGCACTGCGGGGATGTACTAGCAAGAAAAACTTGGACTCCGAGCTTTCTTGACCACAAATCCAAGAAAAATAATCAGGACAGAAACCAATACCGACATAAAGACCACCACGAAGCCATTATCAGCCGTGATGATTTTATTGCAGTCCAACGCCTCATAAGCAATGCCAAATATGGAAATAAGGGATTTCTTCCGGAACTTCGTGTCATCCCAGATGGTGTTCTGAAAGGATATATACCTGTGAATCCACGATGGGCTGGATTTAAGGCTGATGATTATTATGCTGCAAGCAACAGTGTGGATTCGTCATCTCCCACACCGCCAAATCCTGACGAAATTACCGCGCAGACAGGCGATTTTGATTTAAGGGGATATGAAGTGGCAAGGGCACAGTTTTTTGATACAGCCGACAAAATCAGTGTGACCTTTTCTGCCTCTGACATCAAATTTAATACGGCTGCTGTGCGAAAATTTGATAAGAACATATACATTGAAATGCTTATCCATCCAAAGAAACGCTCAATTGCCGTGCGGAGCTGCACGAAGGATAACCGTAACCATATGCAATGGTCACGGTCGCATGATGCTTCATTTCTCCCTCGTCCAATAAGCGGAAATGCGTTTCTTCCAACCATCTATAAAGTATTCGGTTGGAACATCAACTGTAAATACCGCATCTTAGGACAACTTCGTGAAAAAAACGGAGAATCCGTACTGCTCTTTGATGTCAGCGACACTGAGGTCTTCATTCCTACAGAAGCCTTGGAAACACAGAATGATGATATGCCCATGACACCATTCATGGGCAGCAAAAAAAGTGTTCTTGCCTATCCCGAAACATGGGCTGATACTTTTGGAAATAACTATTATAAACAGGCACAGGCAGAGGAGTTCTCCCGATTCCCCGACAATGTCAAATGGCATACCGATATGGCAGGGAAACCTTATAAAGAGCCTGACCTTAAACCTACGGGAATTGATGAACTCCGCCAACATATAAACAGCATAATGGATAATATGAAACAGGAGACACAGCATGAATAACAAACCTTCAAAGAAGGATATGGAAGTTATTGAGGACAATTCCTTTAGCTATGACGGATATCAGGTCGTGCGTGGAGAGTTTTTTGCACACATTTACGAGCCTTCCTTTACCTTCAGCAAAAACAAAATATCAGTCAATACTGCCTGTGTAAAGAAACTTCCTGATACGGATTATGTACAGATACTCGTCAACCGCAAGGAAAAGAAGTTGGCTATCCGCCCATGCTCCGAATCTGACAAAGATTCTTTCCGTTGGAGTACTGCAAGTACAAAAAAACGCTCTCCCAAGCAGATAACCTGTAAAGTATTTTACGCAAAAATTCTCTCCCTTATGGGATGGAGTCCTGATTACAGGTATAAGCTACTTGGAAAACTGATAAAATCCGGCGATGAGCTACTGTTCATATTTGACCTGAACACTCCTGAGATATTCAGATGCTCTAGTAGCACGGATGGAAAAACACAGTCTTCACGGATGCCTGTCTACCCGGAAGAATGGAAAAACCAATTCGGACTGCCTGTAGAGGAACACCACAAATCCCTTCAAATAAACATATTTGACGGATATGCCGTATTCGGCATACAGGATACCCAAAAAGAAAGTGAGGATACCGCCCTTGAGCAAACAAACATTACAGCCGCCAATTCTGTGCATTGACCTGAAAAAGAACCGCATACGGATACACCGCTGCACACTTCAGATGCTTGGAAATCCCGAATATATCCAACTTCTGATAAATCCAACAGAGAAAAAGATTGCAGTGAAAAGAAGCACCCGAAATGACCGTCCTTCCTACAGGATGCATATAAATTCTCCTGAATGCTGCGAACTATATAGCACATATTTTATGGAAAAGCTGATGTCTGTCAGCACGCATCTTGAGACAAACCAATCATACCGTTTATACGGCAAAATCAGTGCCAAAGATGGAATTGCTTTCTTTTCCCTGAGTGAAAGCATTCTTATTGAAGAAAATTGAGGAAATGCGCTATGACTGAACTAACCACAGACATTGAATTTAAAACACTGATATATCCTGTCTCGGATGAAGAGTATTCCGCTTTAGACAAAGACATTTTTTTTAACGGCTGTCGGCACAAAATTGGAATATGGAACAATATCATTATAGATGGGCATAAAAGATATGAAATCTGCAAAAGGCGTGAACTTCCGCTTTATACATTCGATATGGCATTCAACAGCCGTGCGGAAGTCGTCAGTTGGATATGCAAAGGACAGCTTTCCCGCACCGACTTGCCGGAAGAGATGCGAAAATATCTCATCGGAAAATACTATGAAGCGGAAAAGGAACTGTACATCGCACAACTAAAAAAGCAAGACATAAATCCAAAGCTCCGTGGATATCAATACAGGATTGCCGGAATAATCGGCAAAGAGTTCAATCTCGTAGCTGGCACGATATATAAATACGGTATCTATGCAAAGGCACTCGATAATGTACTTTCAAAGAATCAGGCTATTGTCAATAAGATACTGTCCGGCAGACTTCGAATATCTCACGATAATATCATCGAACTTTCCCGGCTTCCACGAGACGAGGTATGTGCCTTGGACGTCAGCCTGTCGGAAAATAATATCGAGCGTATTGGTTATTCGGAAATGAGACACGAACTGCAATGGCAGCGCATCCCCTCTGTTCCTATAACAAAGAAAAAGGAAGTGCCCTCAATGCCGATTAAGGAAATCCCCGAATATGATCCTGATGCGGAATTATCCAGTCTCACACTTACAATTCCCTCATGGATCAGTTCCATTGAACGAACCAAAAGCACTGCAGAACTTTCAAAGACCAGTGATTTAGCCCGTAGTAAATTATCAAAGCAACTGACTTTCCTAAAAAATGCAGCCATGCAGATGCAGGAAGTTTTAAAGGAGAACGAAAAAAATGGATGAACAGTTATCACAATATGTTCCTAATGTACACTTTGAACAGATACCGATTAAAAATCTTGTATCCAATCAGGAGTATCAACGCAATCTCTCAATCAAGCACGTCCAAAAGGCAGCCGCCAACTTTGACCTGTGCCAAATCAATCCCGTCAAAGTAAGCCGCCGTGACGGAATCAATTATGTATTTAATGGTCAGCACACCATTGAAATTATCGCAATGGTGTCCGGCTCCCGTGAAACTCCCGTATGGTGCATGATATATGATGAGCTTGAATATGAACATGAAGCAGATATTTTTGCCAATCAGATGAAGTATGTGAAGCCGCTTCTTCCGTATGAAGTATTTATGGCCAATATTGAGGCAGACAGTGACAAGCACATAATTATCAAGGAATTAGTGGAGTCATATAATCTTGCCATTACCCCATCTGCGATGCCAAATGGGATATGTGCGGTTTCAACACTCGAAAAAATCTATGACCGCTATGGGCTGCAAACCCTTGACCGAATCCTTCGGCTCTGCATAGGGACATGGGAAGGTGCGCCACAGTCTTTCAGTTCCAATATGCTGAACGGAGTCGCCCGTCTGGTTAATGCTTTCGGAGATGACCTAAACGACAATATTTTCAAAGAGAAAGTAGGCCAATGCTCCGTCAAGGAGATTGCAAGGAATGCCAAAGACCGCCGTCCCGGCTCCGCCGGCTATGCTGAAGCACTCCTTTTGGCATACAACAAAAGCGGACGAAGTAACAAACTTCCCTTCGACCAGTTATTCACGCATAAAATCAATAAAAAAGAATCTGAAGATAATCAACAGCTTGACCTGTTCACAGACGAAAACGAGTAGCCAATCGCTACTCGCTCATGCCAATGTTATTTTCTTCCATTCATCTGAAACCTGTCATGTTCCATAATATGCCGCAAAGCGGTTTGCAAATTAGGCTCGTCCCTATGAACATGAAACTCATCTGACCGCTTATGCTTATGATACACCTTGTAATGTCGAAAACGGGGATATTCCTCAACAACCAGATGCCAGTAGTGTCTTGTATTATTGGATTGAATACTAATAGCAAATCCACCCACTTGTAATATTGTAAAATATTTTTTGTTTATCAATTTTAGTTCCTTATTCGTTATCATGTATTACTCTCTCCGTATTTCATTCTCATTCGTAATGATCTGTCTCCCATTCTAAATCCCAGTTCTTCAATCCACTTCCCCAAAATTCTAATTGCCTGTGTACAGTTGTATCTGTACCCTGACTGTTCTGAAACCATTAATTTTCTGTATTCTTTATGTGTCATACGATTATTTTTCTTTTGCTGAACAGTATAACTTTTGCGAAATTATAGATACTTTTGCAAGATTGTTCTCCAAACTTTTATCCCCTCTGTCCCAACTAGGACAATGCGAAGATATTCGCCTCGAAAAGCCTTCAGAAATAATGTAACTTTCGGCGATATGTAAACGCATAAACGCCCAATTTACGGGCTTTTTCAAGGGGTAAGGGGATACCAAAGATAACATCTTAACACC
>ERZ777305.1300-NODE-1300-length-31068-cov-4.256409_pt1 | contig 31068 bp, 26 predicted proteins | sample MGYA00374965_ERZ777305 | MGnify/ENA primary metagenome ERZ777305 (study PRJEB29328, sample SAMD00013331) | mouse gut metagenome | study: EMG produced TPA metagenomics assembly of the Metagenome analysis of fecal microbiota from mouse which was promoted... | reverse complement strand
AATTCCCGTCATAAACTTGCGGTTGTTATATTTGATAACTATGGAAATATTCAATTCTTTAAAAGCTAAATCAAATATGGATAATAACTCCGCTTCAATTAACTCTCCTCCTATACCGACGACATCGACATCACACTGGGTAAACTCTCTATCTCTTCCCGCTTTTACTGGACCATCGCGAAAAGCTTTGGCAATTTCGTATCTCTTAAAGGGCATTTTTAATTCATTTTTATTTAGAGCAATAAATTTGGCAAAAGGCACCGTTAAATCATAACGCAATCCCAATTCACGATTTCCTTGATCTTTTAGTTTATATATCTCTTTTAAAATATCGGCATCATCATCATATTTATCACTTAAAATATCATAATAACACAAAATAGGCGTTTCAATAGGATTATATCCAAACCTCTCAAAAATACTTCTTAAAGTATCATTTATATAATTTCTTATTCTCTGTTCTTGAGGGGTATAATCATACCCTCCTTTAACATTCTGTATCTTCATATCTATTCTCCTTTATTAATTGTTTTTGGCGCTCTCTAGAGCGAGTTTTCAATTCTGAAATTATTTGATTAATTAAATTCTCTTTCCATATCCCATACATCTCATCATCAAAGATAATTCTTGAATCTACTTCGTAAAATGAATCAGTTACATCAGCATATACTTGGCTTATAATATTCCCCGACATATCCATATAGAAAAATATTGAACCCAAATAATCGGCATATTCCTCTTTCGGATAATATCTCTTATCCAAAAACATATATCCTTCAAAAGATTGTCTCAAACTACTATAAGATACTTCCAAGCCATCTCTTAGTAATACCACGTCATTTTCACTATCATAATTTATTTCACTCACGCGTACTGTTCGTCTTGTAACATCATCTAAAGATATATTGATAGCACGCCATTTTCCTGAGCAAAAACAACAATCTATTGTTTTGCTTCCATCTTTACTTGTTAATTTTTTCATATCTATTCTTCTCCTTCATTAAAAAAACTATACAGATATTCCTGTATAGTTCAAATTATTTATACAGGCAACAAGCACGACAATATGCACTTGCGCCTACAACAGTTTTAATGTCGTATTAACAAGTGCCGATTATTATGATGTTGTCTATTTATTAGATTAATTAAAAACATAACAATCTTTCCTTTCTGATGTGTTAGATTCTAACATGTTTATTTTATTTTGTCAAAAAAAGCTCTACGATTAATTAAGTTCAATTCTTAAAACATTACCTGCGAATACATCATCATATTTAACCGCTATGGGTGCTTCGTAATATAATTTTTTTTCATTATAATCATAATAAAATCTTTCTTCTATTTTTTCTATATCTATAGTCATATTAGATGTATCTACTTTACCATTTCGCTTTAATACTTTGTCTGTTTTAAAAAGATCTTTATATTTTTCATATAATGCTTTAGACTTATATTTTCCTTTAAAGTTGGATACCAATTTTAATAACTCAGACTTATTTAATTTGTTTAAATCATCTATCTTCTCTTTATCTTCTACGTCACATACCATTATATAATCAACATTTTTATCTTTAATAAAAATTGTATAACCTTTGCTAGTATAAATTTTATTATCGATTTTATAACGCAAACTAAAATAATAAGATATATTACTTCCATTATACGATAAAGTATAATCTTTAATATCAAATGTCTTATCATAATCTTTAATAATGTTTAGTATATATTGCATAGATAAATCCTTTTTAATTTTTTTCAAAGGAGTTTCTTGTAGATAATCGGCTTTTATTACGGGTATTGTGATATCATCTAATATATTTAAACGTATTTCTCCTGATTCTGATGATACTTCATATTTTTTTACTTCATCAGTATACTCTTCGCGATTCACAAAAAATAAATATAAAAGAATTCCTACAGTAATTAAACACATTACCAACACACATATAATTTTTACTTTTTTACTTTTTCCTTCATTTTTCATAAGTAATCTCCATTTTCTATTAATCAATTTTTTCAATAGTTGGATATGTTTAATATTTCAAACTTACACTATCTACACTAATATTATCACATATTCTTAAACTGGTAAATATTTTCTCACAATAAAAAAATTACTATTACTAGCCTATTAAATAGACCATAATAATAATTTATTTACTAAAGACATTAACTTTCTTTAAGTGCTTTATCCATTTGCTACCTTCATATTTTAAATTTGCCTGATAAGCAAGAATACTTGTAAGTCTTTGTTGAAGTTCTCTTTCTTCTTCTGTATATTTGTTAACGCAATCATCGGGAGTAGTTCTTATCATTTTGCGCATTGGCTCACACTCTAGTTCTTCATATTTATGCGAACGCGAAAAGTAATTAACAAAGCAAACGATATCTGGAGAACCTCCTGCCTTTAAATAGGCATTCATAAATTTACGCATTCCCGGATCTGATGTTTCATAGCCATAAATCAAAGGTATAGATATATCTCTTCCAAATTCCTGAGCAAATAGGAAGGCTCGACGAGGCCCATAACGGTTTCCTCCTCTTTCAATTATGCGATACATGACAGAATCAAGCATTCCCTCTTTACTTTTTATACAATCCTCATAGCGATTGACAGCAGCAATAAATTCTTCTCCCTCATGAATGTTGTTATTTTGAATATAATCCACGACATCCTTTATATTAATCTCATCACATCTATACTCAAAATCTTCTAAAAAAGGAATGCCTGATACATCATAGATTTTTCCATTTCTATCTAAATGAATATGTCCTATACCAGAAGAATCATAATATAAAAGTGAAGGATAACTAGGATTGGAAAAATAACTTCTTTCTTCACCCGAAAGCGAATTATAAAAAGCCTCAAAATTATAAAAATCTGCCCAATCTAAGTGTTTTATATCATTTTTCTCATCTAAAAGATCTTTAACATAAGAATTATTAACAAACATTTCTTTGCTAACTTGCGTAGATTCTTGCCCGGTACAAGGAAGTATGCGATTTATCTCATAATCGGGATATCGCAGTTCATACCATACAGCCATTTTTTCAATAAAGTTTTGCATTTCAATGGGACAATGATACTCACCTATATTCGTATAGTGTCCGATAACCATATGCTGTTTATACCAAACGAGATAATCATGTACTTTGTCCTCTAAGATAATGGAATCTTTTACAACATCCACTTTAGATACGACACTTCTTTGCATTTCAATTGGTAATTTTTTTTCTTCACTAGCACCAATTAAATTACCCAAAGTCTTATAAAGCAAGTGTGATCCAACAGTTTCACTATCATCACGCTTTTTCGCAACTTTTTTTCTAATTACTTGTAATCTATCTGCCATAAATCCTCCCTTAAAACTTTAAATAATACTAGTATATCATAATGTATAAAAATATTCATTATTTATATTTTAAAGAAAAAGCATTTAACCAACTTATAATAAATTAATAACCTATATAATTTCTAGAAATTTAACAAGAAGACGATATATTTTTAACCATGAACTTATATAGGTAATCTCTTCAACTGTATGAAATTTTTCTATGTTAGCTCCAATAGAAATAATATCTAGATTCTTCATTCTTTTCTTTATTGAAGTACACTCCAGTCCTCCATGAGCAATTTTATCCTCTGGATACTCATTGAATTCCTCAAAATATAGTTTCTTATATTTATTAAATAATATGGAATTTCTATCATCTTTCCATATTGAATCCCTATAAATTTCTCTAACCATAAAATTATTATTTAGCATTTTGCTCTTTTTGCTAATTTCCTCTAATTCAATTTCATCACTACTCCTAATGATATAGGAAATCTTTACTATATTATCTTCTGTCTTTATTACGCCAAGATTTGCTGAGGCATTATTTTGAATTAAATATCCCGATTTTAAATCCAATACTTCCCTTACAATATTCTCTGTATCCTCTTTAGAAAAAACAAGTTTATTATCCCATTTTTCTATTTCAACATCTAAATCAGAAAATATGTCCATAAGATCAAGATTTGTATTCACAATAACCTCACAGTTAGCCGCCAAATCATTTTCAAATATTCCACCATTTATACTTCTTAAAAATATATCTTTATCTTTTAAAGCTTTAGCCATCACAGCTATTGCGTTATTTTCTGATAATTCTATATTATCTCCTGAATTACCTCCCGGAAAATTATCTATTAAGATTCTATAACTTGGCAAATCACATTCAATTAATTTACCTTCCATAGTATACTCATTTAATATATCACCATCTGCACCAATCACAATAGAGTCATCCTGAGCATTATCTAAATTTATTAATCTTTTACTTTCGACCTTTCCATAGGGAAATGTAACCGAGCCATTAAACGTCGTTTCCTCTTCCGTAGTAAACATGAATTCCAAATCAGGATGTTTCAAAGTATCATCTTCCATAATTGCTAACATCATTGCTAAACCAACGCCCTGATCGGCTCCTAGAGATGTATCTATGGCAATAACATTATCTCCCTTAATTATTACTTCAATTCCCTCACGAGAAAAATCATGATGAGAATCTTCCTTCTTAACACATACCATATCTAGATGAGCATGTAATGCTACTGGTTCTGAATTAATATTTCCCCTTTTTCTAATTAAGACATTATTATTTTCATCTTTAAAATAATATAATTTTTTTTCTTTGGCAACATTAATAAAGAAATCAGCTATTTTTTCTTCATGTCCCGATTCTCTAGGTATTTTAGAAATTCGTTTAAAATTATTTATCAAAGTTTCTCTCATAATTAATTTCCTATCTTTCTTCACATATCTTTATTAAAAAATAATCATTCATATTTATAATTATACTATTTTTTACTATCCTTTTCATTACCTAATTAAAACTCATATAAAAAACTGCTGTAATTTGCAGCTTAATAATCTAAATGGTGCCAACTGCCGGATTTGAACCAGCGACCTACGCGTTACGAGGGCGTTGCACTACCACTGTGCTAAGTTGGCAAATAAATATACAATTCTTATTATACACTTATTTTAGGTAAATTGCATCACATTTTTTTCAGGACGTGGCTCTTCTTGTCGCATATTATTGCTAAATAAGATTTTTCCCGTAGATGACTGAATTGTAAGTATCGCTGTTTCTTCGCCAAACAACTCTATTTCTACTCCATTAACAGTAAAGAATTTAAAATCTGATACATATGTTAAAACACCCGTTTGAATGAAATATTCTCCATTTTTCATACCCGTATAGACTATTTTTTCTCCTATGCATTCCTTCAAATTCTTCATCATAAAGTCATAGGCAAATTGTTTATTATATTTTTCATTAAATGCTTGAACAAGGGATATATGCGTCATACTAAGAGAGTGTGATTCTCTTATAACATACATTATTTGACGAATTAACGCATTCGCTATATCCAATTCACTAACAGAATTAGCACTATTCATCAATTGCTTAAAACTGGCTAAATCCTTAACGGGATCTAACATTGGCTGATATCCAGCTCCCTTAAGAGTATCAAAGACATACCCTGAAATATTTCTATCTTCAAACATCGAATTATAATCTATGGCCTTATAGAACCATTCAAGCACACTAAAAGCATTACTTAAATTTATCTCATTTAGCTCATCAATTAATTTTTGAACTTCACCTATTAAATTGAATGCTTTCATAGTATCACCTATTATTATTTTACTACAAATATTAATATTTTTTTCTATTTCTTACTATACTTTACATAAAAAAAATGATACATTGTATCATTTTTAAGAAACTTTTTTTAAACCGTAAGGACTTACTTGTTTTTGACTATCTAATTCATTTCCATCAATAATCTTATATCCCAATCCTAAATCTTTTAGATATTCTTCCTCACATGCTGCAATATTAGCAACTATTTCTTCGCGAGAAACACGAGGTTCTAAATAGCGATCATCTAAATAGGATTTAACATACATTTCTCTTTTAAAATTGCCATTCTTATATGCTTCTTCTAATTTTTCTTTATAGTATTCTTTCAATTCTGAACAATTTTCTAATATTGCTTCAAAGCAATTCCAAAATTGATAACGCATCCAAGGATCTATAGCTTCCCCTGAATAATCGCCAAAGAAATCTTCAAAATCACATTTTAAACTAGCTAAAGAAAAATCATCCATATCAAGAGGCATTGCTTCATATTTATTTAATGCGGTATTCATGGCAACATATATCGCCCTTGTTAAGATATTATTTTTTTCATTATTGACAAGACTACTATCTTCAAAAAAATGAATCAATGTTTTAAATGCTACTAAGTCATTATAATAATTTGCTACTTTTTTTAATTCAGGATTATAAAATTGAATAAAGCCAATCCATTTGCCATTGCGTGTCTCATCCGTTAACATATATGTACGAAACCATGAATAGACGTTATCAAATATTTTTTGAGTTGTAACTGATTGATTTGTGGATATATCTATAAACCGATTTTCGGCCGCAAAACACTGCATAGAATAAAAATTATCTAAAGCCTCCATTAGTTCATGATCTTCCTCAAATTCGCGATAACTGTGAACTTGATTTGGATCTATTAAAATATATCCAACCATAAGCTTCACCTAGATAAATCGTAACACACAAATCAAGTATAGACAATTCACATAAGTTAAACTTTACTCGTATTATACACATTTATTTTTTTGATTATAATATCCAAGACAACAGACGCTATGAGAGTTAATATCGAAACTAAAATATAATTGATTAAACTATTATCTAATAAAGAAATTGGAATTATCCCCTTAATAAAGTGCATAACAACAATAAAAAATGGATGAAGAATATAGACAAAAGTGCCAAGTGAACGAAGATGCGCATTGGAAGAATAATTATTCATTAAATAGGAAAAGAAAAGATACATTAGAGGAATTAAACTAAAATACATACTACTATGATGATACAAATTAAATTTTAAAGTTATTATTCCTTCAATTAATAATGTCAATACAAAGACATAGCAATATTTATTTGCTAATACTTTACTCTTATTTTTCTTTATTGCATACCCCATAAGCAAGAAAATTGGAACATAAAATATGCCATTGCGTGTATAATCAAAAACTAAAAAAACTAACTTATAAAAAGAATTAATAATAGGAACATTGTTAACTAAGCCATAATAACTGTCGCCAAATATTCCAATTACATAAAAAGTTAAAGCTATAGCAAGCGCCTTCTTTAAAGTCAATTTATGAATCAAAAAGTAACTTATCCAAAGACCCAGTATCAACGCTGGAAAATACCATAGATGATAAAGTGTTCCTGTAAAAAATATATCTTTAAAAAAATACACAATATGAAAATTAGAAAAATAGCCATTATAAATATTTATAGGCAAATACAAAATAATACTTAACAAATATATTTTTATAATCTTACTTGTGTATTTTATGATCTTCTCTTTATTATCTTTAGCCAAGACAAAATATCCCGTTATCATCAAAAAAAATGGAACAGCAACGCGAAATAAGACACGCGTAATTATAAAATCCAAACTGTTGCTAATACATTCAAAAGGATAAGTATGTATAGCCACAATCATGAAAGCCATTACTAACCTTATAACATCAATATTTAACTTCTTCATACTCTTCATCTCTCTTTATATTATAACAAATTTAATAATTGTATGTTATAATATTTTTCATAAAGGAAGTGGTAATATGCCATGGGATTATAAAAACCCAACTCCCCCGCAAATCGGTGATGGGAGATATGAAAAAAAGTTTCCCCATAGTTATCAAGTATTAGATTGTCTAAGAGTGCAACACTATGATAAATTTGGAAGCGATTTAAGTTTTAATGGAAATGCAGGATTAGATTATTTTGGTTGTTGTGAGACATCCGTTGATGTGTATTATAATACCTGTAAAAATTTTGCCAATGAAAAAACTCATGACAAAAAACCCATGTTTAAAATAGCAACAGAAAAGGGACGTGTTGGCGAACAAAACCAATACTTTGGATTTACCTTAAAAAAAGAATTGCTTATGGGCGAATCTAAAAGAGATGTTCTAGAATATATCAAGACTTGTATAAAAAAATTGGCTGGTCGCAATTTTAATTTAGTTTTATCTGATGATGAGACAATAAAATTTATTCATGTGCCTTTCGAACGCCACTTTAGTGGTTTAGGAGAATTTGGATGTGACTACACAACCAATGAATTTGCTAGATATCTACGCATGTATTATGAACATATAGAAGTTTTTATTGAATACATTGATCCCGTTATCTTAGCTGGTCTAAAGCCTCACGAAGAAGAATGGATTTCAAAATGTATGAAAAGCGATAAAGAAAGAGTCGATAATATTGAAATTGGTCCCCAACTAAGATACACAAATATTAACGAAAAAACGCCACATTAAAAGAGAAAATCACTTTCTCTTTTTTTTATTTTTCTATTAAGATAATCTTTCCTTGCTTATCTATAATCATATTTTTATCATTTTTTTGCACTTTAGCTAAGTTGTCTTTGAAATTCAATGCTTTATCATATTGAAATTCCAAAACAATATTGCCCGTTGCATCAATATATCCCCATTTATCATTTTGGCGAACTGCTATTAAATCATCCGCACTCTCTAGCATTTCTTCATACTTAAAATCAACAATGGCTTTATCTTCCCTATCGATAATTCCATATTTGCCATCCATCACAGCAATTATTCTATTTTCACCACTTTCAATTAATTTTTCATACTTAAAATCAATAACAACATTTCCCTTAGCATCAATTAACCCCCATTTCCCATTTTTCAAAACAGATGCATAGCCATTATGAGAAAATTCACTAGCATCATCATATTGATATAGGATACTTAAAACACCTTCCGGGTTTATATATCCCCATTTTCCATTTTTTAAAACAGGAGCTAAATCACGATTAAAATTCTTCGCATCCTGATATTGGTAATCTAATATGACTTTTCCATTCGCATCTATATAGCCCTTATTTCTTCCGTTACTAATTACGGCCTTGTCTTCTGATAATGCACTTGCCTCAACGTAATCAAAGGAAATAACAACATCTCCCAAATGATTAACATATCCCCACTTACTATCCTTTTTAACTAAAGCTAAGTCTCCCGAAAAAGATTTGGCATCATCATATATAAAGGGAATAATCATCTTGCCTAATTCATCTATAAATCCGAATTTGCCATTCTTTTTAGCCAAAGCTAATTTTTCCTTAAATAAAGATAATTCTTCATAAATTGGTTCAATAATAAATTGTCCCTTTAAATCAACAATTCCATAATTATTATTCTTCTTGACGAGAATTGCCTCTCCATCAAAATCAATTATTTCCATATCAAGAACAATATTTATATTGTCATTTTCAATACTTTCTTTAACTGCATCCGATTTACCGGGAGTACCATAATCCTTTTTATCATTCTTACATCCTGTTAAAGTTAAAACTACCAATATTAATAATATATATTTTTTCATATTATCCCCTCTTTTTTAAACTTGAGTATATCACATTTTTAAATTTTTATCTATCACATCTTTAATAGCTTCTAATTTATCAAAATTTATTTTCCCATTACTTAATGTTGGTTCAATAAATCCACCCTCATCAAACTCATTCCAAGCATAAATTAAAATTAAATCACTTTCATTAACACGAGAAAAATCTATAGCATTTTTAAAATGGTGTTTTAATTCTAATATTGTAGGAAATTGAATAAATTCTCGAACAAAATTATCACATATTTCCCAGGAAACCGGATTATCAAATCGCGGTCTTTTATCCCTTCCTGTCGTTACCCAAGGAACAACTTTATTAATATCGAGATATTGCTTCCACTTATCTTCTTCCAAAGAACTTAAGATGTTATAACTTAAATTATCCTTTCCTGGTGTTGCATATTGACTCAAGGCATCAAGTTCAAATAGCAAATTCATTGATTTAGCCTGTTCAACATTCCAAACCAAACCGACAAAGTATGGAAGATATTCATTCGATTTTTTTCTTATATAATCAACTATTTTATAAAGAGATTCATTGACATCAAATAGAAAAATAACCGGTCGATTTTCTATCTTTAAATAAGAATCACTTGCAAATTCTTTAATTAACCAATCGGCATCTTCTTTATTAAAGGGATTAGTACCTAAAATTAGACACCACTTTAGCAAATTTTGTTTAATATTTAAAAATATACGTCGAGGAATATCCAACCCCGAATTATGAGGATACCAACAAAATGCAAAATAGTCAATTCCATATTCATAGGCATACTCTACTTCCCTTTTTATAGTATCTTCATCAATGCATCTTATCTTTACTTTATCTCCATTAAATTTTGAATAAAAAGGCAAGCGATGATAATATTTTGAATTAGACAGTGTTTTTTCCACTTCTAATCCCACAGGATTAGCATCACCTACCCAAGCATCCCATCTTATCGCGCCAATCATTTTCTTCATATTAATCTCCCAAATATATATCTAAATCATCAATTTTTCCCTTTTTTGCATAATAACATAAGAGAAAAGCTTCTATCAAAATATTCTTTCTTCCCTTAAAACTATATTTCCAATTTTCTAAATCATTTTTTCTATCTTTCACACCCATACCACTTAAATGAATTAAAGACGTATTTTTATTCATCAAAGCCATGCATCTTCTCAAGTGAAAATCTGAAGTAATTAAAAGACATTTACATTCTTCTAATGAATAATATTTAGTTATTATACTTGCACTATTGATGACATTTTCATAGGTATTACGCGATCTATCTTCAATAATAATATCTTGCTCATTTACTCCCTTTGATAGCAAATACTCTTGCATCTTAAAAGCTTCTTTATTCTTTCGATCAAAACTTAAATAGCCAATTCCGCCTGATACCAGTATTTTTTCTACTTTATGATTAAAATACAAATCTATTGCTGCATCTAGACGATAAGGAATCATCGACACTCCCCCAAAGACGACGACAACATCATAAGTATCTTTGACATTAAACTTATCTTTAACGAAAACTATTTTTTCTAAATTTTTTCTTTGATACCTAAAAAAGAGATCAAAGTATTTAATATTAGATAATTTCATTTTATCACTCAAATCATTTTATATAATTATTTTTATAAATATTAAATATTCTTTCCTTAAACTCCCTATCCTCTCTTTCAAAAGAAGATTGATCTTCTAACCCCAAAAAGCGATTATTCCAAAGTGTAACTTCTTCATTAGAGAGACTCTTTGAATAAATATAGCAATTATAATCAAGAGGTTCTTTGGTATATTTTTCGCCAACAAAACCCATTTTTTTATAGAGATTAACGGCATCTTGCATACTCGTTTCATCTGTATACAATCTCAAAGTTTTTTTGCCATCTAATCGCACTTTATTAATTGACCACTCCAATACTTTTTTGCCAAATCCCTTTCTTTGATATTTTGGCAATATTCCAAACCAAGCTAACCACATTTCCTCTTGATAATCGGGATAATAATAAAATACCGTTATACCAATAGGTTCATCTTTATAATAGGCTAGATAATATTTCACATGATCATCAGGATATGGCATTTTAGTTAATGAAATAAACAAATCATAATCAAGACTAGCTAGAATATTTAATAAACCATCCTCTTCAAAAATACTATTTTGAACTTCAATAGCCTGTAATGCATTAGAAAAATCAACTATTTTAAACTCTAAAATATCCTTCATAAAAAACACACCCTTGCAATTTTATTTTACTATAAATTATTTCCCGTTTAAAGTCCATATGAGAATATTGACATAAAGAAAAAGGTCCATACTTGATACACCTTTTGCTCTTATTTTTTTTATTTTAATTCCTTTTTAGCAGCTTTTTCACTTTCCGAGGCCACATCTGCTGCACTTATAGAAAAATCCCTTATTAACTGCTCTTCTTCTTTATTAGGCGCCTGCTCTATGATATCTTCTACTTCTTTAATAAATGGATAATTTTCATATATGTAATCCTTCATTCCTGGAACCTCTTTTTCAAGATGTTCAAGAATATGATGATAAAGATTTTTTACACGTGAAGTTTTTAAATATTTACATGCTAACTCATTTGCCTTGTTTTGACCATTAAAAGTAAATTCTTTTTCCCAAGACTTATCTTTATCTGCATGTTTAGAAAAAGATTGATTAACTTTATAGATAGCTGGATAATCATCTCTATTTATCGAAATACTAAAACTATCTCCCTGCTCTTGATTTTCATATAAATATAAAGCTCCTGAATTGACAAATGGCGTCTTCGTTACATTTGTATAATTAACGCTTCTTTCCGTTCCATCCTCATAATTTCCATATGGTCCAAAATTATTTTGGATTTGTAAATGTAAATCAAAAGGATTAGTACTAAATGTTGTAATCTTTTCATCACTTTCTGGATCAATTATCGTCACTTCTATTCTTGGAACTCCGGATACTTCATGAAGACTAACACCTAATTCGACTTTAATCTGTTTGCCATAATATGTTTCATCGCACTTTTTCAAATTATCGACAGTTACTATATCGCGGTAAATCAAACCTTCATCGGAATTTTTACCATCAATCGTATAAGTATAACTTACTCTAGTATCGTTTACAACACCTTCATAAAGAAATCCGCCTAAAATAGGTTCAACACTCATTTCACATAGTTTCTCACCCTTATTATCGTATAGATAATAAAAATCTTCTTCCATTCCCATAGAATAGCCGAGATTTTCTAATACTTTTGCCGCTTTTGCATAATGTTCATTGAACGCCTTTTTAGCTTGGGCATTAATTTCCTCGCGATACTTCCTCTGCTCTTCTTGAATTTTTTTATCTTCTTCTTTGATATATTTCGCGAATTCTTCAGGTTTTTCTCCCTTTATGACTCCTCTTTTCTTTCCCTTAGTTCTAATGACTGTTGGAACTGCTCCAAACAACTCATTCCACTTTTCACGAGGTTGAGCATATTCAATAAGACCACATGCTATTCCAAGTGCCATAAGAACTTCCATCATTCCTTGATCACCCGTCCACATATGTCCATTTTTGGTAACACATAAGTTTACAAAAGATTCGGGAATATCTCCTATTTGTAGATTATCAACTAATTTAGCTATTTTATCTTTATTGGCTCTTAACCTTTCCGTACAGAAGACAAAACTTCTAGCGATTCCTTCAACATAAGTGAATTCTGCTGTAGGAGCCTCATCCTTTATCTCTGAATCTTTAAACATACAATCCTTTAAAGTTCTTAAAACATCTTCCTGATCAAGATCGAGATTTATATTCAGAATACTAGGATTCTCTTCATTATGAATAATCTCTTTTAATTGTTTATCAAATGATTTTTGATCTATTGGCTTTGCCTCCTCAGGATGATTAAAGGTCGTGATAATTTCCTCAACAAAGAGGCGTATATTTTCATTATGATCTTTTTTAGATAATTTTCTACATTTATTCATTATTTTTTCGAGATTAGAAGAATCCTTGCTTCTAATGGCATCTAAAACCGGTGTACTACCATCTCCATTGATATAAAGCATTGCCGCAAGTTCAAACATGGCATCAACCTTCTGCTCGACCATTTCCATAAAAATCATCAATTCTTCTAAAGTAAAAATCTTTTTACCATAATAACGAAACCAATGGGCAAGCAAAGATTTCTTTTCTTCTGAAGTTAATTCTTTCATTTTCTTAATTTCCATAAAATAAAAACTCCTTTTCTTTTGGCTTTTATATTACCACAAAAAGGAGTTTTATTCAAACAAACAAACTTATTTTATTTTTCACCTTCAAAATAGTCGACATTATCATCTTCGCGATAAAAAGTACTTGAAATATTGTGTTCTATTATACCTATTTTATTTGAATCGACATAATGGATAATATCTGGTGAATTAGTTGTATCAAAGTCTAAATATAATAGGTTATCTTTTTCCGATGTATTTGTCAACTTATGTATTCCACTTTTACCACGAGGAAATACAATAATATCTCTTGTTCTTACATTTATATTATCATCTTCCTTTTATATAACTCCTCCACCATTAATAAATAGAAACATTCAGTATTATGTGAATGATAATGGTTAGGAAATGATGATGCCCTAGGCATTAATTCATAAAAACATACATATGCTTGATCAAATTCACTTCTCTTAGTGACCTCTTACTTGTTGCATTCATAACCAAAATGTCCTTTCTTGTACTTTGGCTTCATATCTTTTAAATTTTGTATTACAATTTTTTCGTTCATAAATTACTTGCCTAACACTTTTAATTTCTTTTTTAAATCTTTTGCTGCCAGACCTCTTGCACTTACTTTATTTTTTTCATCTGCACTTAACTCTGCCAAAGTTAAACCATTGGAAAGTTCAAATATTTCATCAAATCCAAAACCATTAATACCTCTACATTCTTTTGCTATAAAACCTTTTAATACTCCCTCACCAACTACAATATCTTTGCCATTATAATAAACTAACTTACATATAACTTGAGCACTTCTATTAGAATATTTATTTAATTCATTGATTAAGTATTCATTACGCATTGTATCACTTGCATAATCTCCCAAGAATCTATGTGTCATTACACCAGGAAAACCATCTAAAGCATCAATACAAAGTCCAGAGTCATCTGCTATGGTTTCTTCGCCAGTCAATTCATATATCTCAAAAGCCTTTTTTTGAGCATTTCCCAAAAATGTATCTTGATCCTCTACAACATCTATGTCTATATTTCTCTCCTTTAAAGAATAAATTTCATATTCATTCAAAATTTTTTTAATTTCCTCTATTTTTCCTTTATTATTCGTTGCAATTATTATAACCAAACATCTCCTTCCATTGCTTTAAATTTATAAACTTTGCTTGGGCGATACCCCCTTTTTACAGATTCTACTGATACTTCTTCACAATATTTAATTATACGTTTCCTAAAATTTGATTTATCAACACTAGTAGATTTTATAAGTTCATAAACATTTCTTACTTCTTCTAACGTAAAAGTATTGCCCATAAATTTAAATATAATATCTGAAAAATCTAATTTCATTTTTAGATGTTTATAGGCAATAAGTATTTCTAACAAGCATTTTTCTAAATATAAATCATCAACATCAATTCTATGAAAATACTCAATATTATTATTACTTATTTCTTCCACGGTCCTAAAAGAATACTTTTTGTTACCAAAAGTAATAACATTGTTATTTATAGAAAAATCGATAAGAACATAATCAACATCTAATTTTTTTACCTCTTCTGCATTCATTACAGCAAGATGAATAATATCTATTGAAGAATCTATATAATATCTTTCCTCACCCAAAGTGTAAACTTGTTCTAAATGAAATTTATCACTCCCAATAATATTCTTTATATGATTTCTTAGAGTATTTTTTATACTTTTATTTTCATTTAATCCAACAGACACAAGTCCATTATCTCTCTTATTAACTAACAGTTTAAATATTTTCACATCATTTTTTCTTATATCCGGATTAGAAACATTATCTAATATAATAATAGGACAAACTAAATTAATTTTCATAAAATAAACACATCCTTCTCATCACCATTATATCATAATGAATTAATAATCAAAAAATTTCAATACTCTTTATCACTAGAAAACTCGATATATGGATATTCACTCTTTATTACTTCTTTTATTTTTTTGCAAATAACTTTTAATTCATACTCATAGTCTTGATTTATTTTTTTATCAATATAGTATATCCAATCATATAAATTCATTGATATAGTGAAACTCATAGCTTTCGTAAACAAATTAAATTCATTGCGAATTTCAATATCATCTTTGCTATTATGTGATGCATGTTTTTTCACATATTCTTCTCGTATTTTTAAAAACTCATTAATGTATTCCATATCTTCTTTTCTTGCTACATAGAGAGTATCATCTGCGGATATAGTCCGTGATGTCGTTTGTCTACTGATATTTGCTCTACTACTAGCAAATTCCAATAATGTTTCACCTTTGACCCCCGTTACTAAAAAACCCAGATTAATATTCGAAAGAATAGATTGATGATGAAGATTATTGACAATATTTTCTAAATATTTTTCCCTTGGTTCTTTAAAATTCATATAAGTTACACGAGCATTTAATTCCGCAAGTTGTTTATTGTTATCCGTTAATTTAAACAATTTACATATATCTTCTGGAATAACATTTTCTGTTTTTGATATTAATACTACCCCTGGTTCTAAGACAAAACGATTATCTAAAACTTTGCCTCCTGTAATTTCAATTAATTTGCTTATATTTTCGCGTGTATTCATTATAAAACTCCAAATATATTATTTTTCGAATAAGTCTTTAAATCAACATCTTCGACATATTTGCTTGTATAGCTAATAAAACATGCTGTATGATGCGGATATACTTCCATAAATATATTATATTCTTTTTCTGTAATTAAACGTTTTTTTAATAGTTCTTCTAAATCTCTTTGATATATTTTTTCAAATTCCTCATAATCACCTTTCATTATCAATGATTTATAAAGTTTCTTATCCAGAGAATAATCATATGCAATTTTACTCTGAAATCCATAAAATCTCTTTTTCTTGTTATCTAAGTTCTCTTCTATTTGACCATGATACTCAATAATATTTTTATAGACGTAATCAAATATTCTTTTAATTAATTCTTCATTGCTTAACTTATCTGTTAAATTAAGTTTGTCAATTAAATAACTAGTACTTAGCATATATTGAGAATCATTTGATAAACAGCCGGGGATTATTTCCTTATAATCGGCAAACCAGTCAAATGTTGCAGAGGCTCGACATAGTTTAGAATTAACATTAGATAATGTCCACTTTAAATCGCTTATATATACAGGAGCAAACCATTCAAGATACTTATCTAAACTCTTCTCATATTTTTTATTAATTTTAAAGTAGTCTTTTATGCCAAGAGTACAAAACATTACATTTCCTAGTAAGTTATCATACAAAGTATTTTCCCTTAATGCATTAAATCCTTGATAAATGTTCTTTTTTTCAAAATCATATTCTACACCTAATTCTTTTAAGGCATCAATAAAATACATATCTGCTAGAACTAAGCATACACCTTCTCCAAGCATTCTTTCAATTAAATAGATTCTTTTATCTAATTCACTTCTCCCAGTTATTTGCAAGTCTGGGATTAAATTATGGAGAATATCATGGATGAAAAATGTTAACTCATGAATATAATCTCCCCTAGGAACTGCAGGAATACCAGCATTAGAAAGTGGTTGCCAATAGTTAAAACTTGAATGATTATCTGAATTTCTAAAAAATAAACCATTAGAAAGAGCTTGTCTTATCAATTTATCAAGTTCCGGATTTATTTTAGAAATACTCTTAACATAATCACAATCATCATATACATAATTCTCTAAATTAGTTGTAAAATCAATATTGATTTCTTTTCTTTTTGGTAAATAATTTGTACTTATCATATTTTTTCTTCCTTCTTTATCATAATATTTTTTCTTTCTTTATATAAATATATATTTGATTTGCTGCTACTTCTAAAAAACTAATGAAATGATTTATATCAATATATCTTAAATTATCATTCACAGTTTCTTTAATAACATTGACATTGCTACGATATTTTTCAATATCTATCTCTTTTTCAAATCTCATTAAATCCTCTATTTCTTGAAGACTGAAATGATAATAATCCATTATTTTTTTGCTCATATTTGTATAATCTAAATATATTTTTTCACTTTCAAATATGTTAGTTTTTTTGTCTAAATCTAATCTTTCATAAATATCTTTTACTACAAATTCATCGAGAAATAACTTATCAAACATTAAATGAGTAAGAAAACCAATTTTAAAATATTTATTTAATTTCTTTTCTTCCTCCATGAATAAATCTATATCAGGAATTTCGAATAACCGCCCTCTAATTCTGTAGTGTTTTTTTTTATCAATATAATCTGGATATAGGTTACCCATTAAGTAGTTATCATCATTAATTTTTAACTTTTTGGCAACCAACTTACCACATGCATAATGTGCAACAATATTTGGCATAAATTCACCTCAATAATATCTCTTTTATTTTTTCTTTTTGTTCTATCTCTGTAAGATTAGTACAATCCAATAAAAATAATTTGCCATATAAATAATCCATTTTTTTCATTTCATTAAATGTATCATAATACATTTGATTATACTCCACAGAATACCGATCAAATTCAGATATCACATCTCGTGCATAAATTCTTTTTTTCAATTCTTCCTTATCCATGTTAACGAGAAATAAGATTTTATCATTAGTACTTTCTAAATATTTTTTATATTCCCTAATTCTCTTTTCCATAGGAACATCAAAGAGCATATATTTACAAATAACATCAAGATTTCGATCCAAACAAACAATACCTTCACGCAAAAGTCTTTCAATAGACGTTGACTTTCCAATACCATCAGTTCCTTCTAAGATAAAATCAGTAACTCGTATATTCCCACTAATTATGTTTTCTCTACTAAATAACTCATCTACCTTAACAAAACCTTTAGTTGGAATATATGCATCATCATTTGTTCTTATAATAGTAAGATTATTTAGATTTGCATATACCTCAACTTCAATGACTATACCATTATCTTCATAAAAAGTATGACTCCCTATAAGTTCATCATTAAACATAAGTAATTCCTCACTTATTATCTTTAGAGAAGAAACATATTTATTCATATATTCTCTTTTCGTTAAAACATAATTTGCCATACTCTGCCCTCCGTTACATATAGTATTTTAAACCATATGTAAGATCTTGTCAATATACTTATATTTTTTTTTACTATAAATTATAAATTTTATGCTAAATAAACGAAAAAACTCATAACAATCTGTTACAAGTTTAAGTATTTGGTTAAACTTTTTAAGCAAATATAAATCTTCCATCTTCTTATCTTAAATTATTAATAACTTAGCATATATAAGCTCATCGCAATTTACAATACTTTACAATTAAAAAATGTCTCAAAATTATATTTCAAGACATTTAATAGCAAAATGGTGTTCCCGGGCAGAATCGAACTGCCGACCTATCGCTTAGGAGGCGATTGCTCTATCCTACTGAGCTACGAGAACATACATATATTTTATCACAAATTTAAAACAATGGAACTATTTATGTTCCATTGTTAATATATTAAATGCTAATATTCCTATTAAAGATATGGAATAGTTAATCTTTGATGTAACTTTTTTATAATTAAATTTATATAAAGCCTGTTCATAAATTGCCACACCTTTATCAACTGCAGTAAGAACCCAACTTTCTCTATACTTAGGAACGACTTTACTCAAAGGAAACATATGCGCCTCAATAGCATTGGCTTCAATATCATTAATGTCAAATTCTCCCTTAGCATTAGAAAGTGCTATATCGGGATGAACAACACCTTGAATAAGACCATGATGAGAGCCAAATTCCTTATTAGTAAAGAAATCATGCAAAATAGCAGCACGAGTAGCTGATACATAATCCAAGTTTAATTTCTTAGCTATTTTGTATACAAAACGAGCAACACGAAGGGAATGTTCCATGCGTGTTATCCCATGATGTGATTCTGTACTTATCTTTTGAAATTTTTTATTTTCTAATATATCTTTTGCAATATACTCAAAACTTACTTCGTTTTTCATATATGAAATAACCTCCAATACTTTAAACACTTTTATGTGTTTAAATCGAACAGCATAGAAAGTATATCACGATATTAGATATTTGTCTATAAGATATGCCTAACTATACATTTTTAGTGTATAGTTATTATATGTTACGTCATTATTAACTTTAGTAAATACCCTATTGTCATTAAGCGTAATGCTATCAATTGTCTCTTTATACGTTCCTATTTTAACATTCGTTGTCGTTGCTGATTCTAAAAAGAAATATTGCTCATTTTTTAAAGTTCCATTGATGAACAATAGATAACTCCTCGTACTATCTTTATATTGATAATATTTCATCTCTGTATCAAATATTTTTAATGATTCATTATTATAAGTTATTCCATTATCCCCAATAGGCATTTCTTGATTATCTAACTTTAATACACCTTCATTTAATGTATATGCTCCATATTTGGCATTTAGAAGCCCATTATCGCTTATATTAAGGAGAACATAGTATTTTCTATTGGCAACTGTTAAATCAATTCCTGAAGGGCATAAAACTAAAATATAATTATCACTTTGAAATTTGCGTATCTTAGTTTCATCATTTAAATAACTTAAAAGCTTTGATTTCTCACTTTGTTTTGTCGTCGTTGATGTCGTCGTTGTTTCATCCCCATAAGTCATCGCCTTATTAGTTAATTTGACTATCCCATAACCTGCTGCTATAATGACCACTAAAGCAAATAAAACAGCCAAGAAAATAACAAATTTATTAGTCTTCTTATGTTTAATTTGATTATTAACATCTAAGGCCTTTTTTTCATCAATTGCCGCATTGGCATCAATAGTTGCAGCAACAATATTATCCCTTTCACGATTAAGCATAGTATCTGTTTGATTATTCATATTATTATTAAAGGCATTTGTATTATTCCCATTGCCATTATTTACATTGCTATTATTAAATTCATTATTATTCATAAAAATCTCCTACTCTATATTATGTACTTTCCCTAAAACAGTACTAATAACCTTTGTTTTCTTATTTAATTTTACTTTATACATAGTATCTATTTCAAATGTTTCTTCATTGGAATAATAATCAATAATACCATATTTCTCATGCTCTAATTTTAAACATTTTATCTTATCATCAACTACCTCAATATCTACCAATTTTAAAACATCTGTTTCATAACCCAAAAAGTATACACTTATTGTATAAATCGATAAACTCACCATAAACATTCCTATTACACAGTCAAAAATATTAAAATCATTACACATAGATTTGATGAATACAGAAATTCCAAATAAAAACATTATTACAAATGTAAAAATATTATATATAGTATTGGAATTTTGTTCTTTATTCAAAAAAGTAGCTGTTCTTGGCAAACACTTAAATATAAGTTTTATAATAAAGAAACTTAATACTATGATAATTAAAAAACCAATTGTTAATAAAGGTACATCTAAACTATTGAGGATCGCATAATTATAAAGAGTCATAATATACATTACTAGTCCAACACAAAAAATGGGTATTAATAAGATTAGAGCTAGCATTGCCATTAGACCATCCCTTTACTATCTTAATTATAACATAAAAAAACTGATAATAATATCAGTTTTACTCGTATTTTTAAACAACTGGTTTATTGGTATTTGTCTTTACGACATTTGTTACAGGAGTTGCTCCCGTATTTACCGTTTGCGTAGCTGGTTGCTGCACTGGAACCACTGTTGTTTTAACTACTCTTACCTGTGCAGGTGGAGCTGTTTGTATCATCTTTGGATCAGCTGCAGGTGCCTGCGTTGCCTGAACAACCGTTGGTTTAACTGGTGTTGCTGGAGCAACAGTTGGTGCCACTGGTGTTGCTTGAACTGTAGGAGCAGTTGGCGTTGTTACCACTGTTTGTACTGGAGTTGGCGCTACCGCTTTCTTTCCTGTTCCAACCACACTCTCTCCATTTAATTGTACTTGAGGTGCAGAACTCATCTCCGCACGATTATTTTGAGCAAGTAACTTGTTTTTTTCAGCCACAGCTTTTGATACAGCTGCCTTGCGATTAATATTGGCATATACCCCCATAGCAACTAAAGCTGCACCAAGAGTACCTATGATTATCCACATAAATACGCTCATATAACTGCGCTTAATAGTTATCTTATATTCTGTTGCACCCAATTCTCCATAGGATACGCGAATCACAACTTCATTTGTTCCCTTCTTTAAAACTTGAGAACCTGCACCAGTAATATTAACATCATCACTGTAAGATTTAGCTTCAACAAATACCTCATTCAAATTTGAAGGTACTGTTACAGTATATTCTTTAGTATCTGGGCTAAAGGCAAAGTCATATCCTACTACCTTTAAAGATGTCAATTTAGTATCAGATATTACTAATCCCTCAGGTCTCGTAATTATAAGTTGAAAAGTTGCCGTTTGTCCACCTTGATTTCGCAAAACCAAATCAACAGCATTTTCTCCAACAGCTAAGTTACGTTGTCCTGTTCCAACAATAGTTATACCTCCACCAGCAGTAGCACTTATAGTTACTTTATCAGTTTCTGGTTTAACTGTAGCACGGTATACTCCACCATCATAAGAAACATTAAAGTCATCTACTCTAACACTTGTAAGTTCAAGTGGAACTGGAGCCGTTGTTACTCTTGATGTCGTAGGTTGTGAAGTTTTCTGCGTTACTGCATTAGGATTCTTAGTTGTAGTTGGCTTAGTTGTTACTTCTTTGACATTGAATGTCTTAGAACTTCCCGATCCTGTAAATTCGTTGAAATCGGGATCAGTAGCAACTACTCCTTTTACTGTTAATGTTACTTTTCCCACCTTTGTTCCTTTAATTGTCAGTGTTCCTATTTCAAAAGATCCCGTTGAGTCTTTATCAGACTGAATATCAAAAGACTTACTATCTCCTCCTCCACCATTCCAAACGCTAGCTTGTTTGAAACTTTGAATAGTTGCACCATTTGATACCGAGTATTCAGCATGAAGTCCAGCTACTTTACCTGACGAATTTCCTCTTAATGTACAAGTGGTAGTCTTATTAATAGTTACGTCTTTACAAGAAATACTTATAGACATACTAGCTGCTTCAGCATAACTTGGTAAGAAAGCGAATGCCATAATCAAAATTATGGTTAAATATATTTTTTTCATTCCTTTTTCCTCCTTCTTTTTATTAATAACAAAATTATAGCCACTACTATTATAATTATAATAGCATACACAACAATTCCATAGATGCTATTGTTGTCTTTTTTTTCTTTACTTTTCATTTCGTTGACATTTTTTATTTGGTCACGTTTAACAACAATATGATCTTGGTATTTTTCATCACTGAAGGCCAAGTATTCTGTCGCTATGTTTAACTCATCTATTTCTTCATTTGCTATTAAAACAATTTTTCCAATATTAAATTCTTGGGTTTTATCCTCTAATCCATACAAAATAATTAAATTATTTTCCTCGTCACCTTCCCATGAATTATCCTTTTCAAAACTTACAAATTTTAAATTACTAGGAAGTTTAAATTCATACTCTATACCAGACACCAAATTATCTGTTAATCCCTTTATCTGGCAACTAAATTGTTCTTTTACTTTTATTTCATCAGGACACTCAAATTTAATTTTCATTTCATCTTCATCTGCAAAGACAGACAAGGGAAGAAGAAAAAGAATCAATAAAAATTTCATATACTTCATTTTCTTCACCTCTATTATTTAAATACTTGCAATTGCATTTCTAACAAATCTAAATAATTTTGTTGTATCCGCATTTGATATAGTATTTCTTTTATTTATTGCTGCTGCTTTTAGTTGATATTTATTAGTTATTAATTTAGCTTTTCTTACATGTCGGTGAAGTTGCGTTATATCTGCGTTTGTTATTTTACCGTCGCCATTTACATCACCAATAACTATTATTTTATATGTTACTCCACTAACTTTTAGACCCATATTCGTACCAATTAAGTTAGTATTGTTAGTAATATTTTGATTAGAGCTATTTAATATCTGATAAGATGTATATCCTCTTATATTGCCCATAAACTCAGTTTTCGTCAATTGCTTCTTACTCATAGATGAAACAAATATTGTTTTATCTGTATGATTAATAGTATAGACACTTGAAGATAACCTATCTTGAACATTAAATGTTACACTGACTGATGTATCTCCATTTGATAAGGTAATTGTTGATGAACCACCATTTTTAGTAACTATATTTGTTCCACTTATCGTGGCAACATTAGTATTACTTGATTTCAATGTAAAATTCTTATTAGTTGCATTATTTGGTTCTACAACAAAAGTCGTCTTATAAGTCGTATTGGTATACGCCGTATAACTTGCACTAGCATTGGTATTATTGATTTTCAAAGTAACCTTAGTAACAGGAATAAACTTAACTACTTTCATATTCAATCCTGTATATGGCAAATGATTAATACAAATCATCACTTTATAATCGCCAATATCACTTAAAGCACCCGTTGTAAAGTCTCCTGTAATAGTTCCATCATTATTGATAAACTTAGCATCTATCTCTTTAATAATTTTGCCCTTAGTATCAGTTATTGCAATAGTATACTTTGATAAATCATCAAGAGGATATGTCGATGTGAAATGATATAATCCTTTCGCACCATCTCGGTCATATATGGAAGTTTTATCACTAGTATCATAATTTTTTACTTGTGATAAAGTTGATGTATTATTCATATTAATCTTATAATATGTATCATCAATGCTTATATCCATAATATTAGAATACATCCTTTCAACATCAATATCTTCTGCTCCTTCTTCTAATAGATATAGACGTACATGGTAAGTTCCAACAGGTAAGGCAAAAGGAACTATTTCAACCCTTACATTATCTCCGGCATCTGTATTGCCAAGATTATTAGTAATCTTAAATTTGTCTGTAACATTCGCTCCTTCAGCATCTGTTACTATCCACTTTAGATTTGCTAAATCATCTGCTATTGGTTGCTTATTAACATCAAATGTATAGTATTGTTCTTCGCGATCAGCATAAATTATTGAAGCACTAGAATTAAGATTAGATAAATCTATTTGTTTATAGTTACCATATAACTTAATTCCTTGAGTTACTGTTGAAGCCGCTTCTGGCATGTCATCATCTTGATAAGTAATTACAACATTATAATCTCCAGCATCCAAATTAGTAGAAGCACTATAAGCAATATCTATATGATGATCTTGAACGGAGACATTAAATTTATTTGTAATATTAGTTTCTCCATTGAAGACATTTACAACAATGAATCCCGGATTGATGTTATACGCTGATTCAAAGTGCAAGCGATACGTTCCATCGACATTTTTATGCATGCGATTATCCGTTGTCTTAGATATTATTTCAACGCGACTAATTTCTAATTCTTTCGCATAATTTCCAATACTAAATGCTTTTTCTTTCTCTAGAGTATAACCCTCTAGTTCATAGGACATCTTCAACGTATAATCCCCTGGAGCTGCTGCTCCTTCGGCAAACGCAAGAGTTAAATCAAAGCTGTTATTTCCCTCAGCATTAACCACTGATTTAGTGAATTCACTCGTCACATCTTCGCCCCTATTGTTTAATACTTGAGCGTTTTGCATCATGACATATTTTTCGCTTAAACTTTCTTGATTATTTATACCAAATTGAATTCTTGGAATGTCCTCAGTTGTTACCCTAAATGTTATTTTTCCACCCTTATTTGGTATCAAAGGATTTGGATCATAACTTGGAACTGATATTTCATAATTGAAATATTTTTCATTTAATCTAAATGGCAAGCGATCTGTAAAAGTTTCTTCACCATTATTGTATTCAATCATTAAATAGTAATCTTGTGCAATAGCAATATCTGCTGATCTTGCTAAATATCTAATATCAATCACATGTTCTTTATTAAACTGTTCACGATCAAATTCAAATGGTCGTCCAAGATAATCAATATTACCATTGGCATTTTTCAAGGAAATATTAACTCCCGGATCATCATAATCTACACCTATCAAAGTTACTGGTGCATAAATAAAGCCATTTTTATTTTTGAATAAACCATCAACATTCTTTTGACCATCGGCACCAGTTGTAGTTGAATATATTAGACTATTGCCAAACTTAACCAAGACATAATTGCCATGTACTTCCAATGTGTAGATTTTATAATCTTGTGATCCAAAATATAACACAAGTGCATATTTCTGAACTTTTAACTCATCTTTATGTGTATTCAAGTGCTCTGTATTAACTCTCAATTTCAAGTGCTTATTGCCATTAGATACCTCGGTTAAAAAATCATTATATTTAGTAGTTCCTTCATTGTTTACCTCACAATTATACCCAGTATCTAAACATGATCTATTTAATTCCCAATTAACAGCATCTGTACGAACGGTATCTAAAGTTATATCAATTGTCGTATCTTCAACATTTTTAAAGAATCCATCGACAACGTGATCTTTGTTTTCAACAGGATCATAATATGACCCAGTAATTCTAACTCTTTCAATATCCCAAGCAAATAATGCCTCCAAATCACTTATTGGCGTTTCATCATCTTTATTTAGATATTCCGATACTAAATAATAATTCTTTTTCTTATCAGTATCCTCTTTTAAAGTTATTTTTACCTTAGCTGTACAATCCAAACCTGAACATTCTTTATCAATCAATTCAACTGAATCAAATTCTTTGTTCTTTGACTCATCTGAAGAAACATCTACATAATCATTGCCATTAAATCCCATAATTTTAAATTCAAATTGATTTAAATCTTCAATGTATGTTGTATTTATTTCTTTGGTGAAATACTGTATTGCACCATTTACTGTTGGTACATCTTCTTCTGATACTTCCCACTCATAACTAGCAGGATTTACAACGAAATCAACAGTCGTCCTTGCTTCATCACCACCATCTTCTTTATATGTGAAATATAAATGATATGGTGCTGATTGAGGCTTGTCCTTGATATTAGTTAATTTGAAAGTATAAATTGAATGAGTATCATCTACTTCTTCTCTTTCAATCTGATAGGTAAACTTATCTTCGTTATCAATTTTAAATTTACCACTATTATTATCCGTTTTTTCTCTCGTTAGCTCAATGTCGCCACTCGAATTTTCTTGAATCATACGAATGTTGATATTATCATAGTTACTAATATAGTAACCATCAAACACCATGCTTTTTGTCTGTGGGAAATTCAAAATAAACGATAAATCATCAGTTTTTTCTTTATCTAAAACTAAACCATAGTATTTACCATCAATTTCAAAAGTTTGTTCACCTGTATTAGTTACTCCATTGTTTGTATAGGAAAGTACTATCTTATATCTACCCTTAGGATGTGCAACACCCTTTATAGTTCCAACCGTTAATGTCGTTTCAAGAGGTTCCAACTCTGTACGTTCTATCATTGAGAAAATCTCACTATTGACATTAAACATTTTACTTGTACTTTTATCTGTTTGAATAGGAGTTCCCCAATTAATCTCATCAATATTACCTTCTGTATCTTCAGTATAGTAAATAGCATAAGAATATTTATTTTCGAATTTAAAAGTATCAGAAATTTTCAAATCAAATGTAGCAGTACCTTCTATGTTGTCATACATTATATCATTTGCATCGCCATCATTTGATAATTTTGGCAATGCAAATTCTATTTCATATTCTGGTTCATCAAAATCCATCATCGTCATATGCGTATTTTGTTTCCACATTTCAGGAAACTCTGCCTTCGTTATTAAAGTATCTGGATCATCATTTAAATGACCAACACCTGGCAAATTTTCATATGCAACATAGGCGTAATACATTTTAGGATCAACTTCTGTATTAGGTAATACAACGACTGCATGGTCGAGATTTGTTCCGCTTTCATCTATCATAATATTAAATTGATCTGTAACTTCATGGCCAACTTTTGTCCCTGCATTAGCACGATAATTTCCCAACAATCTTCCCACTAAAATGTTGCCGTCTTCATCAAATACAAAGTTCAAAAATAGATATCCATACATATTTGGGTGTGAAGCTTTAAAATCTGTGTAGGTACTTTCCTTTTGAACACCATTTTCTTTAAACACCAACACTTGATCTTTTAATTCATTAGAAAATCTAGCAGAAATAACTTCGATAGATGTCGTACTGTTCTCTTTAAAATTAGTACTATCGGTTATAATATTACCTGTTGTTGCATCGAATTTATAATAATCTAGTAACTCGGCAACTTGAGAATATTTAGATTTTTTAAACTCTTCAATCGTCGTCGTGAAAGTGCCAACTTCTTTATCATCCTCAAACACTTTATATGTTACATTATTATCTTTTTTGTTCAATATTCTTACTTCGTAATTAATCAAATCATAATAATATAGTTCCCCGTTATCATCCATATCTACTAAACTATCATAAATTTTTACATTAACATTATGATAATTTATAGTAGTTGCTTGGACAGAACCTTTTCTCAAATAGAAACCTAAATAATGATTTATCTGCTTATTAGAATGTTTTGTAAACACAGTAGAATCTACTGTATGATTGATATAATAATCAATCTCACCTTCATAAAGTGAGAAGCCAATATCTCTTGTAATAGTTTCATGACCATCATTCATATAGAATCTTACATAATATTCGCCAACATATGACTCATCTGTATTATTATAATCTAAAGTATAAGCAAATTGTCCAGATTCACTGTCAGAAGTAGTTACTTTAATATCTTTTACTACAAAACCGTCATTTTGTGTAACTTCCTTACCATTTGTGTTAAAGATTCGATATGTTACATTATCAAAATCTTCTCTTTCCATGCCACTATAATTATATTTGAAGTAGAATACTCCTCCTCCACCGGCATTAATTATCTTGTTTGCTTCTTGAATAGTCAGAATTACAATCGATTTATTCGCATTTAGAGGATAATAAACGTCTCCTGAACCATCAGTCGAATATTTACTTTCTTCAAATGCTGTAAGCTGGTTAGGAAATTGATTTTCAAAATCTTCTTTTGACAAATTAAAGTGATCCACTAAATTACCACTAGAGTCAGTCACTTCACTTTCAAGGTCTATATAGTAAACTGCTGTACTAGTTACTCTATATATAAAATAATTTTTGTCATCATAAGTAAAAGAAAATACTACATCGCCATCTTCAACATGTCTAATATCTTGAATAGCAGTACCTGAATACGCCTTATTGAATTCCTCAATACTCATTGTTTTAGTTTCAGTTCCTTCTCGGAAAACAATAGATGAATTTGTCAATTTAGTTACTTGAAGAGTCACTGGTGTTGTTGATGGAGTACGCACATACTGATGAGATTCAACTGGAGTTGCCTCATTAAATATTACATCCTTTCCACCTAAAGTAAATGTGAATCTTTTAGTTAATGTTCCACGAGAGTCTGAATAAGTTGGATTCGAATAATTAACAGTAACAGTGTATGTTCCTGATGGCGCTCTAAATAATATCGATGTTTTATTTCCAATTGTATAAGTGATTTTACTGTTAGTTTCGTTTACAGATATATTAAAATACGACGTATAATCTCTGTTTCTACTGTCTGTCAAAGTATATGAAAAACTTGAAGTAGAAACACCCTCAAAACTATCGAGAACAATTTCCCATCTATTGCGTTTATTACGTGGATTATTAGGATAATTAGTCTTCGTTTCTATTTTTCCTTCGAAATTGTAATATTTATCGACTAAAGCAAAATTTGTTGAACGACTTATCGTGTTATTTTTCGCCTCTAAATTTTCTCCATCATTTCCTTCGACATTGTTCATAACTCCAATGATTCGCCACAATTCGCCATTGAATTCAACATAATTATTTGGATTACTTCCAACATATCTAACGTTGTTATCAGTTGTTCCGTCAGTAGTAAGATTTGTTGTATCAGTATTTGCAAGACTTTTAATTCTTTGAACCATATTATTAGTTGTTACAGCTGATTTTTTTATTGTATAAGGATTATTTTCAGAACCATTTCCTCCAGTGATTACCACATCTTTATCTAAATAAACCACAGGATGAGTTGCAAAATTCTTACTTGCCTCATAACTGCCCATGTCACCAAGATGTGTTATATAAAACACTCCTGTTCCACTAGACTCTAGAGTATGAGTCATTGTACTTTTATCACTATTACTATATAACCAGTTGGCATTCTTACAACTTGAACTATAATTATAAACACTCGTATTTAAGCAACTATTTTTTTCACTTCCACCGACAGCAAAGCCATAGTCACTTGGATACATAAGTCCAACATTTCCTTGCCATGTGCTTGAATTTGAGCCATATGTTCTAGTTCCTCTTTCTGATGTATAAAAATCAGATGCTTTTCCCGAACCGGCAGCATGAGCACCAATATTCCAGTTAATGTTACTTATTAAATTTTTTGCTTCCTCTGTCAAACCAATTTCATCATACGCTCCTGTTGCATTATAATAACGTCCATTTAAAATAGCTTGTATAGAAGCCTTATTCCAGTCATTTGTTAAAGGCGAATTGCTATTCCATGGAAGATTGCCAATTGATGAATTTCTCATAATTTTTACTCTTGATTCTGTCGTTGTTTCCGAATCTTTAGATTCTTCCCATTCATGGTTAACAGAAACAGTAACGACATAAGAAGAAGGATTATAAGTTCCTCCCTCTTTCATTGCCAAAGTTATAGTCATAGATTTATTTGCAATATTTGTCTTTGTTATGACAAAATTACTCGTAACATCTGTTCCATTGCGAGTCACTTTAACATTAAAATCGTTTTTGTCAGGAACATTTTCAATACGCGTCACCGGAACACGTATTTCTCCTAACTTATCAACATACATTTTATCATATTTTGTTCCATCACTTTTAGTTCCTGGTACAAGTGTCGGATTGCCAACAGTAAATGAAGGTACTTCATCTTTTGTCGTGAAAACATATTTTTCTGCTAATGCATAGGTATAAGAAAATAATTGATTCGGCACATCAAGAACACTAAAAGCCACAAATAATGCTATAATGCTAAAAATTAATACTACATTTTTTAAATACCTCTTCATATTTTCACATCCTACTATAAATTATAACATTGAAGTCTTTTTAAGTAAACCTTTTAAGCGACATAATATTACAAAATCCTCATTTTTATCTTAACCAAAATATGACAAAATATAGCAAATATTGTTGATAAATTTATCATGTTTAATATATAATATTATTATAGGAAGTGATTTAGATGTATTGTCGAAAGTGCAAATCATTACTACAGGAAGACAGCCATATTTGTCCTAAATGTGGAACTGAT
>ERZ777305.1299-NODE-1299-length-31111-cov-3.821419_pt1 | contig 31111 bp, 24 predicted proteins | sample MGYA00374965_ERZ777305 | MGnify/ENA primary metagenome ERZ777305 (study PRJEB29328, sample SAMD00013331) | mouse gut metagenome | study: EMG produced TPA metagenomics assembly of the Metagenome analysis of fecal microbiota from mouse which was promoted... | reverse complement strand
CGATATGCACCGGCCGCGGCAGCCCGTCAAGTCCCACGCGCCCCCAGTCCCAGAGCTTAAACGTAAAAATATAAGGGGTTGCGCTCACTTCCAGCACCATGGTATCCTTCCCGCTGCAATGCACCGTTCCGCCCGGGATAAGAAAATGATCATGTATCTTTGCTTTCCATTTATTTACATATCTGTCCGCATCAAACACAATTTCCCCGGTCTCCGCCCGCTTCAGCCCATCCAGCATCTCTTCGCTGTTCACGTCCTCCTTAAGTCCGAGATAAACGACACTGTCTTCCCCGCAATCCAGGATATAATAACTTTCGTCCTGCGTATAATGCATCCCGAACGCGGACTGGATGTATTCCGTCAGCGGGTGTACCTGCAGCGAAAGATTCTGCCCGCTCATCGTGTCGAGAAAGTCAAAGCGGATCGGGTACTCGTCCCCGAAGCGCGCATGAACCCGGCTCCCGAGAAGCTGCGACGGACGATAAAACACAACATCCACGGACGGAACCTCGATGCGCACCTCTCCAAACTGCATAAAGATACTGTTTTCCTCCGGCACGCCGTCAAATGCCCAGGCATAATTCGGAGCATCCGGGTCAAGCCCGCAGATTTCCTTCATCCACTGACCGCCCCAGACCTCCGGCGCAAAATAAGGCACCAGCCGGAACGGCTCGCGGCAGAAGGTCTCCAGCCCTTTGCGGAAGCCGTCCCCGCACACCATCTTCGGCTGTTCCTTCCGGTTGGTGTCAAGCAGAAAATCAATGCGGTCAAAAAGCTGCTTTTTCAGGCGGTCGGCCATGCGCCATTCCACAAAAAAACCCTGCTTGAATTTTGCCAGCTTCGGTGCGCTTTCATTGTGCGCCTTCCAGTTCGGCGCACCTGCGGCAAACCGCAGCTGAATCTCCCACCGGGCAAGATCCGCGTAGACCAGGATATCCCCCGGATGCACACAGGAAGCTCCCACTCCGTACACCACGCATATTCCTTCGGTTTCCGCGATTTTGCGGCGCATTTCCTCCACGCGCTCCTCCACGTAGAAATCTCCGATATTAAGTGTATTCATTATGCCGAATACTCTGTCGTCCGTTAAATACTGCCTGATATAATCCATGTACTGACGGTCGCTGACCATGCAGCGCTCCGCCTCAAAAAATGACGCGCCGAGGCCGCTGAGCCCTGCGACAATTTCTTTCTTATCCACCTGCGTGTAAGTTTCTATGGTGATTACCCTGTGCGCCCCGTTTCCGGCCGCCTGCCTCAGTTTTTCTGCAATCGCTTCATATCCTTCAAAAGCGGAAAAACCATCTATTTTTTTTGCCGGATATTTATCATAATTATGATAGTTCCGAACCATTATTCTGCCCCCTTCCAAAATCCCGTTTACAACAGTGTCGCGCCAATCATGCCTGCCCGGTTCCCGAGCTCTGCCGGAACCACCTTAACCGGCAGCCTCCCGCCGCCAAAAGCATTCCGGCCGACCTGCTCCTCCACTTCCTTAATAAAAAGGGCGGACGAGCCGGCAAGACCGCCGCCGATCACTACCACCTCCGGGCGCAGTACATTGACAAGGCTGGCGAGCCCCTCGCCCAGATAATACCGAAATTCGGAAACCACCTCGCAGGCTTCCGTCTGACCCTCTCCCGCCCACGTAAATATTTCCTTTGCCGTACAGCTTCTTCCGGTCTTTTCCCGGTATGCACCCATCACTGCCGCAGCGGAAGCATAAGTCTCAAGACATCCCCTTCTGCCGCAGGTGCACGGCCGGCCACCGCGCTCCACGGTGATATGTCCCATAATACCATCCGCATCGCCGTACAGCCCTGCCGGCAGACGGCGGTCACAGACAAACCCGCCGCCCACCCCGGTGCCGAGGGTAATCATGCACACCCGTCCGTACGCGCGCCCTGCACCGTATACCGCCTCGGCAAGAGCTGCGCATTTCGCATCGTTTGCTACCCTGACCGGCAGGGCGGTGCGGCTGCACAGATCCGCCGCAACCGGCCGATCTTCCCAGCCGATATTGTTCGAATATACGATTTTTCCCTGCCCGCTGTCGATCAGGCCGCACGAGCTGACACCGAGCGCGGACACTTCCCGGTTTTTCCTTAACTCCGAGATGCAGGCCGAAGCGGCATGCAGGAAATCCCCGTAGGAAATGCCCCCTCCTGTCTCCAGGACTCTCTCTTCAAGCACCCGGTCTTCTTCCACTAGGCCGAACTTCGCACTCATTCCGCCGATATCGATCCCGATTCTGTACATGTCTTCTCTCATCTCCATATCTTAAAACATGCTGTTGCAGCCGCTCCCGTCCGAAACAGGCTCCGCCCGGTTTCCAAAATCCTGCAGGGCAATGCCTCCCGCCTGCAGCTTTGAAAAGAGCCTGCGGAACAGCAAAGGAAGCACATCTGCCCTCCCTTCACCTTCCTACCGCCTCCTTTACCATTCCCAGCCGCAAAAACCTCGGCCGGTAAATATCCGCATACTTGAAACAGTCATCTCCGTTCACATTGTAGGAAATAAGGAGCTCTCCTTCCCCGGACAGAGCGGGATGCGCCTTTGCATTATAGGTATTGTTGCCTTTGCCGGGAATTGCAAGGCAGGTATCATGCACAAAGATGGTCGTTTTGTTCTCGAATACATGGTATGGAGAATCTGAAATGGATGCCTTGATGGTCGCTGTGTTGGTAAAATGTGTGTTTATAAACAAAAATTTCCCTTTGTGCTCCCCGGAAGAAATCTGCGTAACGCTGCACTCCGGTGCAACATCCTGCGCCAGCGCCAGAAAACGCTCCGGTATTTCCGCTCCAAAGCTGCCGTCCGCCGCCAGATATTCATACCGGCTGAAATCCTCGATGTCCTCCGGCAGCACACGCGCCGCAACAAGCCGCCTGCCCTCACCTTCCAGATCCTCATAGCCGTAGACATAGACATAGCCGTCCGGGTTCTGCACTCCCGCCTGCTCCGTACTCTGATAAACCGCCCCGCCGAAATACCACTTCCTTTTTGCATCTGTGACAGAACACAGCCGCATGTTCTCATCGTTGATTATTTTCAGAGAGTCAAAATCAACCTCCCCGTCCCGGATTTCATAGCGCGCCAGATCCACGCCGATCTGTGCAAAACCAAATACCCCGTCGACAGAATCAATGCGAAGCGCATAAACATACAGGTAATTCCCGCTTACAAACGTATCCCCAAGCCAGTAATAAATAAATTTCCCATGCTTTGTGGCAGGCGTTTTCGGATTCGGCACAATATTTGCCGTTTCCTGGTTTCCCGGACAATAAAACTGCATTTTTGCCGGATCGGCGGCTTTCCCCGTCAGCAGCGCGCTTGTATTGTTTACCATGGTCACATTGCTGCGCAGGCCGGTCACCGGATCAACACCGGAAAGGATCGTATCGCTGAAAACAAAGAAGGTTTTCGCATCCTTTTCTTCTGTGCCGGAATTTCGGTCTTTTCCGTTCAGATTTACGGTATATATGCCGTCCGCTCCGGCCCAGCCGCTGTAACCGGATAAAAGCGCCGTATAATCGGGTTCGCTCTCGCAGTACCAGCCGCTCCCCATAAACACGGAAATCTCGGAAAGACCTGTCATATCCGCGCTGTAGGTATCAAGCAGCTCCAGACGGACATAGTGTGCATGTACGTTGTCAAGCTCGATGGCGAGGGATGGCTTTATCCCGCCGCTTCCGTCCGCCTGCTCCATCGTGTAAGTGCCGATGGTTGTCCAGAGAGAATAATCGTCGGATACCTTTAAACGGAACTTTTTCACTCCGTAATCCAGATGCTCAGGATCGTTATAATTCCAGATCACGATTTTCGATATCGGGTACTCCCCCTTTAAATCTACCGTAAAATCGAGCGCCTTTGCCGTCTGCAGATACATGTGCGCCGGGTTATTGTCATGGAGGGCGTCCTCCCGCTTAAAGTCGCTTAATCCGATGCCGTTCGTCAGATTGTACTGCTCCGGCTGCGCCGACCAGACATTGTTCACATAGCGCTCCGGCGGCGCACATGAAATGCTCTCGCCCGCCCTTGCCGGCTGACGGTAGCGGAACAGTCTTAACGCACTGAGTCCGAAGCCGTCTCCGCCGTAATTGTCAAGCACCTTGATCCTGATATACCTGGCGCTCATTCCCTTAAAATCCACCGGCACGCCGTCCGCCGTGTTCGTGGCAGGCTGACCGTCCTTCCCCGACGCTTCTGCCAGGGTGCAGCTGACCGGGTCAGAATAATTCTCATTATCCTCCGAAACGCTGATCTCAATCTCCTTTGCACCGCATCCGGTATCCCCCGGCGCGTTGTAATTCCAGATATGAAGTTCCCCCAGCTTTTCGATATGCCCGATGTCAAAAAGAAAAGTATCCTCCGAACCCTTGTACATCATTTCGGCATCCGAGGAATGCAGATGGATTCTTCCTCCGGTTCCGCTCAGCCCGGATCCGTCCACGATCGGTGCATGCTCCTCATTCAACGCGGTTAATGTCAGCATATCCCCTATTTCCCCCTGTCCGTCTGTTCCGCCGTTTCCTTCATCCGTTCCCGGTTTATCTTCGTTTTCCCCGCGGCTGTCTCCTTCCTGCTCCGGTTCTTTGTTATCCTCCGGGTTGACATTTTCCCCCTGCGGCCTGCCGCAGGCGGCAAACGCCGCCGCAAGCAGGATACAAAGCAGGAGGGCAAATCTCCTTTTCTTCATCCGCAAATCCCCTTTCTACCGGGTTTTTCCGCGCTTCTTCACCGCAACAAGCACGGCGGCTCCTGCCGCGGCAGCAGCCGCCAGGACAACAATCACAACAAGAACCGTGCTGCCGCCCTTCTCCCCGTCCTTTGCTTCCGGTGCCTGATCCGTCCCGGTCGTATCTTCCGGAGCCGGCTGCAAAGTTCCCTCCGGCTCTGCCGTCGGCGCAGGCGTGATTTCCGGCTCTGCCGTATCCACAGCATCCGGATCATACTCCCGGTTCACCTTCACGGTATAGCAGAGCGCATTTACTTCTTCCTCGCTGAGCGCTCCGTCAAACACCTTAAGATTATCAAGTGCACCCGTACAGCCGCGCTTTACAATACCGTTCTCAAAATAGCCGCCCACGTTAAAGCCGCCGTTCGGTTCCCCGGCAGAGCCGTCGTCATAGCTGCCAAGACTGAAGGTAAGGCCCGCTGCTGCAGAAAGCCTTGACCGTGCTGCCAGTTTCCCGTCAATATACATATACACAAAAGCATCCTCGATGCCGCCGTCTTCCCCGTACTCATTCCGGTATACAAGCGTGTAGCAGTGCCACTCGTACAGATGTTTTTCCATCAGGTAGCCTTCCGAATAAAGCTTGTCCTGCGTCTGCCAGCTGGAGCTGTTCATCTTGCCGAGCAGCATGATCCCGTCCGCATCCGCCTCGCGGATAAATTCCACGTCAATCACGCCGCTGCCCAGGGCGCCGAGACCTGCCGGGACAAGCACCATATTTGCACCGGTATCCGTTTCGGTGTAGGCGTCCATCCGATAGTAAAAGCTGATCGTCATTTCTTTATAGCTGTATGTTTTGTTTGGGGAAGCAAGGTAGCTGGCGCCGTCAAAAAGCACTGCCTGCCCGTCAATTCCTTCTGTAAATTCAGGAGCATCCGAGGCGGAACCCGCTCCCATGACAAGGTCGCTTTCCTGGCCGCTCCCGGCGTTTTCCAGCGTACCGTCAAACCGGTAATCAAGAACCAGGCTCGTTTCGTGCGTTTCCCCTTCGCTGTTCCCTGCCGCCGTGTATGAAAACATGCCGTCTGCCGCCGTAAGACTTACCATTTCCTTACCGTCTGCAACAAGGTCAAAACCGCTTCCGTTTTCCGGCTTGATCAGTTCCACGCCGTACTCTTCCAGCTGTCCGTCGGCCGAGCCGTCGTTTAATGCTTCGCCGTCCCTGGTACAGCGCTCATCGTAGAGATTTTCATCCGCCATCACACTGCTCTGCAGGCTCTTGAAGATTGCCGTCATAACCGCCGCCGGCTCGGAGTACCCTGCAACCCGTCCGTCCTCCACGGTGATCTGAGGATCGGCATAATTCTCCGCATAAGTCCCGTGGTATGCTAATGCACGCAGCCGTTCCAGGTATTCCTCGAAACTGGAAAATTCAAAGGACAGGGTTACGGTTTCCCATTCGTCGCCGCTGTCATCTGCCGTGATCCGAAGCCACTCCCCGCTGCCCTGCACTTCCCTTTCATAAATCCCGGTCAGAGAAGCAGCAAGCTCGTCCCCGTGCTGTTTAAAATAGTAATATGCGCTGCCGTAGCCGTCCTGGTGATCCTGCTTCGCAATCCTTCCAACAATCTTTCTTGTTCCGCTCCCGTCCGCGTTAAGCTCAAGCTCACCGGACACCTGCACTGCCGTACACGAACTAAGCATAAGCACACACACAATTACAGCCATTAATACCATACATTTTTTCATATTTGTTCCCCCTGTCTTCCGTTTTGAAGATTACCTGCATAATCTCAGTCGTTGTAAAATGCCCACCGTTTTCTTGCCATCTGTATTACCAGTACAAAAACTCCGACAATCGCCAGCATAATCCAGGACATGGCGGAGGCATAGCCCTGCCTTCCTACGGTAAAACCGGTGGTATAGATGGAATAGCCAAGATAATTCGTATCGTAGTCTCCGCCTGTCATCAGCATCGGCTGTACAAAAACCTGGAATGCCGCAATGGTTGCGGTCAGCAGGTTGTAAAACAGAATCGGTGAGACCATCGGGAGGGTCACATGGAAAAACTTCGTAAACCATCCGCCCCCGTCCGCACTGACCGCCTCATACAATTCCTGCGGGACATCCGTCAGAGCGGAGAGGAAGATCACCACGGTTCCTCCCACGCTCCACATCCCCATAACCGCAAGGCCGGGCGTGGCCCAGGTATAATCATGGAACCAGTCCGGTCCCGATATGCCGAACCAGGAAAGCACCTGGTTAATTACCCCGGAAGATCCCAGCAGCTGCCTCCACAAATAAACTACTGCCACAATCGTTACAAGCGTCGGGATATAGTACAGCGCCCGGAACAGCTTGCGCCCCGGAACCTTCGCGTTCAGCAGCAGTGCGAGATAGAGAGAAAACAGAAGGTTAAGAGGCACGCTCAGCAGGACAAATTTCAGAGTATTGCTGACGCTTCCCCAAAACGCCGGGTCTGCCAGGATCGTTTTATAATACGAAATCCCCCTCCACTGCGTGTTCATGGACGTAGTCGTCGCGTTGGTAAACGAAAGGTAGAGGGAATAGAAGAGCGGGAACGCCATCAGCACCACAAAACCGATCAGCCACGGTGCAGCGAACAGATACCCCATCACCGCCTCCTTTCTTTTCTTTTTTCCCGCCTTTTCATTTTTTTTCATAGATATCCCCCTTTCGCGGCTTCCGCCGTTCCCGCATCCCTCCGGATAAAGGGCCGCCAAAAATCTGTTCCGGCAGACCGTTTGTCCCGTTCCGGCGCTAGTAGCTTGCCTTAAGCTGCAGTATCGCATTCTGCGCGCGCTGCAGCGTCTGATCCAGGCTCTTTTTGTCCGCCGTATAATCCGTGAGGGCATTCTGGATCTCGCCCCACCAGTTCGGTGCGTCATAGATATAGTCGAAGGCCTTGCGATGGGCCATCTCCTCCAGCACCACTACTTTCTCCGGATCGGTAATTGATGCAAACAGACTGTCATAGCTTTTAATGTTCGCCGGCATATTGCTGCTCTGCGTCAATACTTCTACCTGGATTTCCTCGCTGCACAAATACTTTATAAATTCAAAGGCTGCCTGCTGCACCTCCTCGTCTTCCTTCGCAAGACGCCCGGCCATCTCCAGCGAAAAGCCCCCTGTGAAATTATAATGGTTCTCCTCCACCCTGTTGTAAGGGACCGGAGCCGCTCCGAGCCGGATTTTCTGCGCGCCGAGCTTGTCGTTCTGCCACGGGATTTCATTGGTTGCAATCATAACCGCAACCTTGCCCGACCAGAACAGGTTCGTCGTATTGTCACCAGCCGTATCCAGAAAGGCATTGACCCTTGCAGATGAAAGCGTATGCGTCAGCTCATACCAGACTTCAAAGCCTCTGCGCACTCCGGGGTTCGTATCCACCACCGGATTTCCCTCGCTGTCGAAATACTCGCCGCCGTTTGTCCAGACCACATTCTCAACCTTGAAATTCCCAACATTTACATCAAAGCCGAGCTGTGTGATTTTACCGTTTTCGGTTACGGTCAGAAGCTCCTGATAGGCCAGAAGCTCATCGTAGGTTTCCGGCGCTCTCACGTTGCCGTCCGCGCCGACCAGATCCTGCGGCTTTCCCGTAATGGTCGTGCCTTCCTTTGCCGCCGCCTTCGTTTTCATCCAGTCCTCGTCCGTGCTGTCCTTTAAGGCATTGACCAAATCAATGTTGTAGTACATCACCCGGTTGTCCAGCGCATAAGGCACGCCGTACACACTGCCCTCATAAGTCATCGGGAGCACGTCCTCCTCATAAAAGAATTCCGTCCCTGCATGGAAGCTCTCGTCAAAAAACGGCGTCAGGTTCATCGACACGTTCCCCCGCGCACGGTCAGCGGTATCCTTAATGGTCTGCAGATACACATCCGGTCCGGTCGGGTCCGTCATTGCCGTCGTTATCTTTGTAAAATAATCCCAGAACGATATTCCTGTATAATGGATTCGGATATCGTCATGCTCCTTCTCAAAGCGGTCGATCACGGACATCATCCACTCATAATTTGCATCGCCCTCCGGATAAATGGACCAGAACTCCAGCAGAATCTTCCCGTCCTCATCCCGGTGGCCTCCCCTCCTGCCGCACCCGGCAACCAGCGCCGCCGCACAAACAGCTGCCGCAAACAGCGCACACCATCTTTTAGCCCTTTTCACCCCGGACTTTTTCATAAATCCTCCTCTCTGCCGCCGCACAATCCACGGGCGGGCGGCCTGCAAAGCATCCTGCCCCGTTTTTTCTGATTCTTTTTTCGCAATTCTTTTCTTATCCTTTGATCGCCCCGGCTTTTGTTCCCTCCAGAAAATATTTTTGTCCGAAAGTAAAGATAATAAGGTTCGGCACAACGGAAATCACCGAACCGGCCATCAGCAGCCCCCAGTTTGTGCTGCTCTGCGACTGGAACGCCCGCAGTCCCAGGGCCACCGTTGTCAGCCTCTGGTCATTGACATACAAGAGCGGCCCCAAATAATCATTCCAGGAAAACAGGAAAGCAAACACTGCGACCGTCGCAAGCACAGGCTTCGAAAGAGGAAGCATGATCCGGCGCCATATTCCCGCTTCCCCTGCCCCGTCAATCCGCGCCGCCTCGACGATATCCCCCGGCACCGCCTGATAAAACTGCTGAATCAGTATGATATTTCCTGCGCCGCCGCCAAGAAAAGCGGGAAGAACAAGCGGAAGCCAGGAGTTAGTCATACCAAACGCGCTGTACATTTTATAGGTCGGTATCATCAGGATAAAAGACGGCAGGATCATTGTCACAAGCATCAGCGAGTAAAAGAAATTCTTTCCCGGCCAGCGCAGCTTTGAAAATGCGTAGGCCACCAGGGAAGCGGACACCAGCGTTCCGCATACCGTCAGCAGCGTGACAATACCGCTGTTCATAAAATAACGCGCAAAGGGCAGCGTCCGGAAAACATCTGCGTAGTTCTCAAAGCGCCACGACTTCGGAACGATCTGTTCCAAAAACCCCGCTGTCGTCATAAGCTCCGCTTCCGTCTGCAGGGATACCGAGAGCATCCAGACAAAAGGAAACAGAAAAAAAACCGCAAAGACCAGCAATTGGAAAAGAACCAGCCCCTTCACCAGTTTTTCCCTGCCCCTCTTTTTGCTGCGCACCTTGTTCTGCTGCATTTCATCCCTCTCCTCTTTCATCCGATCCCCCATTCCTTTCTGTCCCATAACGCCCACAGGGATACCTGCCCTCTCCGGGAAGCCTCCGATTCCTTTCCGCCGGCTTACATCGCCGGTTCGGAGAACCTGCCCCGCCGGATAGCCTCCGATTCCTTTCCGCCGGCTTACATCGCCGGCTCGGAGGACCCGCCCCGCCGGATAGCCTGCGATTCCTTTCCGCTGGCTTACATCGCCGGTTCGGAGGACCTGCCCCGCCGGATAACCTGCGATTCCTTTCTGCTGGCTTACATCGCCGGCCCGGAGGACCTGCCCCGCCGGGGGAGCCTCCTGTATACAAGCAGCTATACAAGTTGACCGTTAACTTTTACAACTTGATAATAACAAAAGTCCGCAACCGCTGTCAACAGGCGCAGCGCAAAAACTTGACCAACTTGATATACTGCCGGATGCCGGAATTTTCCGGCACTTGATATAAAAAAATCATCATGCTCAAAATTATTTCTATTTCTGTTATCTGTTGACATTTTTTATTCCTCTCACTATAATCTATATATAAGCTATACATGTTAGTTTACATGTTACGTTCCAAGGAAGAACAAAGCTGAAACCGAAAATATGTAGAAAGGATGCGAAAATGGGAAAATATTTATACGAAGTCATTAAAGATTATTTAAAGAAGCTGATCCAGGAAAACAAAAACGTGCCAAACTATAAACTGCCCTCCGAAAACCAGCTGGCCATGCGCTTTTCCACTACCCGGATGACCGCGAAAAAAGCAATCACCGAACTTCAGGAGGAAGGACTTCTGTACCGGCTCCACGGAAAAGGCTCTTTTATTACCGCCGGGGTCAGCCCGGAAAAGGCGGATGCACCGGTCAACGAATTTATCTGCATGCTCCTTCCGAATCTGGAAAGCCATTTTATAGTTGAGCTGATCGCCGGAGCGCGGCAGTACCTGAAGCCGTTCGGCCACCACCTGCTGATTATGAGCGAAAGCGAAGAGGAGCTGAACTCCTACAATTTAATCAAGCGCATCGTCAATTTAAACGTCCGCGGGATTATTGTTTTCCCGAACAGCAGGGCACACTATAACAAAGATCTGCTTTTGCTTGCCCTAAACAAATTTCCTGTCGTTTTTGTTGACCGGACACTGCACGACTTTGATATCAGTTCGGTGACAAGCGACCATATCAATATCGGCCGCCGCGGCATCCAGTTTTTAATTGACAAAGGCTGTCAGAATATCGGGTTTATCTCCATGCCGCGCGAGGATTCCAGCAGCATTTCCCGCCGTCTGACAGGCTACGAGAAAGCCCATGTGGAAAACGAGCGCAAAATTATCCCGCGCCATATCCTGTACGTAACCAAGAACGACCCGAACCAGGCGGAGCAGATTACCCGCTTTCTTTCCGAAAATCCACAGCTGGACGGTCTTCTTTCCTATGGCGGAAAAGTCGGGTTCAATGTGTACAAAGCCATACAGAAAGCCGGCCGGAAGGTTCCGGAGGATTTAAAGGTAATCTTTCTTGATGACGAATATGCAGATTACTGTGATCTGCTGCCCTTCTCCCCCACCTGCATTGCACAGAAAAGCTTTGAAATCGGGGCAAAAGCGGCCGAGCTTATTATCAACTACATTACTACAAACACGATCACCAGCGACAAAATTCTGCTCGACTGCGATATTATTGAGCGGGAATCCACAGGAAAGGAGTCACAGAAATGACAGACGATGCAACGGGCAGAAAACCGGAAGCCATCTACTATTTTGCCGCGACCCACTGGGACAGAGAATGGTACAAAACACTGGACAAATTCCGCTTCATGCTTGTGCCGGTGATGGACGGCATTCTGGCCGTACTGGAAAAGAACCCTGACTTTACGATTTTTACCCTGGACGGACAGACCTGCATCCTGGAGGACTATCTTGCCGTCCGCCCCGAGAACAGGGAACGGCTGCGGCGCCTGATCGAAGAAGGGCGCCTGCTGATCGGCCCCTGGTATACCATGCCCGATGAATTTCTTGTCTCCTCCGAAAGCCTGATCCAGAATCTGCGCAGGGGACACGGCATTGCAGCCTCCTGGCATGCCCGCTGCCTGAAAACCGGCTATGTCTGTGATTCCTTCGGACACATTTCCAATTTTCCCCAAATTATGAATGGTTTTGACATCCATACTGCCCTGGTCAGCCGCGGTCTGAACGACAGCGAAACGGAATGCTTTTTCCGCTGGGAAAGTCCGGACGGCTCCGCGGTTACTGCCTTCAAGGCGCCCGAAACCTGCGGCTACGGCTCCTTCTATCACGAGGCGCTCGCTCCTTTCGGCCAGGAATGCGAAACGCATCTTGACGAAATTACCGGACTGGCTGCCGCTTACGTGGAAAGAGAGCTTCTGCGCAGCCGCCTTCCTGTCGCACTGCTGATGGACGGCATGGATCACGCCCCCATCCACGGCTTTATGCCGGAGGTGCTGCGCCGCCTGTCCGAACGGCTTTCCTGTCCGGTAAAACAGCTTCCTCTGGACGAACTGCTGAACGAAATCGGAAAAAATCAGCTTCCCGTTCTGCGCGGCGAGCTCGTCTCCCACGGGCAGAATTATGTAATGCACAATAAGCTGATCCCGCACACGCTTTCCTCGCGCTGCGACCTGAAACAGGCAAACGATGCCTGCGAACGCCTCCTGGAGCGCTTTTGCATGCCGGCCGCAGCCATCGCCGCCCTCTGCGGCAAAGATCCGTTATCGGGCTATCTTCATCTGGCTTACGGATACCTGCTGCAGAACCACGCTCACGACAGTATATGCGGCTGCTCCATCGACGCGGTACACCGCGAGATGCAGACCCGCTTCGCCAAGGCATCCGACACCGCACAGGAATATTTTAAACAATTCTGTACGCAGTATTATGACCGCCTCTCGGACGAGGAAGAAGAAGGCTGCGTTGTTTCGGTCTTTAACCCGCTCCCCTACCCGTATTTCGGGCTGCTGGAATTTGATATTGATTTCCCGCAGGATTACAGAACACAGCAGCTGGCGTACATGAAATACGAGCAGCGCAATACCTTCCTGCTGTACGACGAACAGGGACAGGAACTGAAATATAATCTTCTGTCCGCCGGGCGCGGCAGCATGGTTCCGGCCTTTCATGCCAATACCCGGCCGGCAGATCCCCACCGCGTCGCCGTAATCGCATCGCTGCGCCCGATGGGCTTTACCTCCTTTTATGCCGAACCGCTGGAAGGTCCTTACCGGGTCACCGAACGGCTTGCGGGAAGCGCCGCCTTCTGTTCCAACGGGCTGATCGAATTTTCCATACAGCCGGACGGTACCGTAACCATCAGGGATCTTTCGACCGGCCATGTCTTTTCCGGGCTGCATTCTTTTATGGACTGCTGCGAAGCAGGGGATGGATGGTATCATATCCGCCCGCTGGCAGATGAGGTATACTATTCCTCCGGCTGCGCCGTATCCGTCAGCAAGACCTTTGACGGGTACGCCGCCTGCAAATATATGGTTCGCTACACCTTAATGCTGCCGCGCGAAAAATGTACGGAACAGGGATTTTCGAGAAGAAGCGGCGAGCTTGTCCCGCTTGTCATCCGCTCGGAATTCACCATCGCCCGGGGTTCAAAGCTCGTGCGCGTGCACACGGAAATTGACAATACCGTAAAGGATCACCGTCTGCAGCTGCATCTTCCCACCGGCCTTGCCGCGGATCATTATCAGGTCAACCAGTGCAACCTAATTCTGTCCCGCCGCTGCGGCCTCGACCACAGCCATGTCCGCTGGAAGGAGGCGGATATCACGGAATATTCCTTTGAGAATATGGCCTTTATCCGGGATAAAGCACAGGGACTGCTGTTCCTTTCCGGCGGCGGCCTGCATGAAATTTCCTGCCCTGCCGACACGGAAAACAGCATGGACATCACTCTTCTTCGCTGTTTCCGCAGGACAACGGGAACAGACGGCGAGCGCGACGGGCAGCTCCTTGGACGGCAGGTTTTTGATTACGCCCTGATGCCGATCTCCGATGAAAGCGAGGGAGAGCTGGTGCGGCTGAAAGATATCTTCACGGCAGGCTTCCAGGCGTTTACTGTACCGCACGGAAAACTTCCTGTCCCGAATGAAAAATTGTCCGCAGAACAATGCGCGTTTTCGATGCAGTCCCTGCACTGTGCCTATATCACGGCTATGCCCGCGGAACAGGGCGGCATTCTGGTGCGCGTTGCCAATTATTCCGGCCGGGAAGATACCTGCCGCTTCGCCTTTGCGGTGCCGGTGCAAAAAGCCTGTCTGTGCAACTTTCTGGAAGAACCTTCAGGCGAAGCTTCTGTGGATGGAAATAATGTGACTTTCCCGGTCGGAGCGTATCGCATGGCAACCTTGCATGTATGGACGGACAGAACATAAACTTACTGTATCCGTCTATGATGCATGCACAACCCCGGTCATAGTGCCCGTGATATGCGGGCGAATGGCCCGGGTGCTTATTTGTCCGGAGCGGATATATGACGGCTTTGGACGCGGGAATGAATGGATGGATATTGCCGGCCGCCTGGTTTCGTTTCGCCGGCTTTCCATCACTTCCATAATCTTATCCGCTCCTGCTGATTTACCGGATATACCCGCTAAACTGCCTTCTTTCCGGTGCCAGGACTCTGAATCTGCTTACTGACAGCCCCATTGAGCTGCCTGGTACGCACAATCTACTTCACGGCATCTTCTGCCATCAAAACGGCATTTAAAATTTTTGTTACAGTAGCATAACCTACCAAGGTTCCACCTTCGTACATGGGTATTCTCTTTCCTATCCACATACAGCCAGGATACTCCTCCGGTGAAATAAATGTTATGCTTCCTGTTATTTTATCCTCCTCATCATTCAGCCTATAATAACTATGAATTCCTGTCGTTAAGTAATCATCTCTTATTAAATGTGCAGGTCTGTATCCTTCAAATATATTTCTTGATCCGGTAAATTCAAATATTACTTCAATATCCGGTTTAATATGCACTGGATTTTCCTCTTATTTTTTATATTTAGTATTTTAATATTTTATTTATTTTTCTTTTATATAATAATTGTTTTTATAAAAACATTCCTGAACCTTGACAATTTTCGGATGCTGCCCCCAACAACCAGGTCATTTTTGCGCCGCAGATAGTTAATTCTGTTTTCCTGTGCTTTTTATTTTCCATTTATTAATCAGGTATCACTTCTCATCACTTTTTTATATTCCTGAATCTGCTTTCTTGTAACGGGCTTGCGCCCGGCTTTGCCGTTCCCGTCTGTCCTGCAAAATGGTTAACAAGGTGGACAATCCCATACTGTGCTTATCCGCCAGTCATCTGTTTTGGTGGGACATTTATCAAATAATATGAAACTAATTCAGCTTGAAAAATCTCCAATTACATATCTTCAATTAGGAGCAATGCCTCATTTTTCTTGTCATTGAGAAATGTAAATATTGTAGGTGAGCCTCCGGCATTTATATAAAATGGCAACCAATTAGTATGTAGTTGCAACAGCAGTCTTTTGTCTGCTTCAACTTCGCTATTCTGGAAAAAGGCAGGAAAGCCACAAAATTTATCTATGTCGATCTGCTTAAATTCTGTGGATTCGATTTCTTCAATTTCCGTTGTTTGGGGGAGCCATATAGTTTGACTATCTACCGTCGGTCCAATACGAAAATTATCTATATATACATATTCCGGAATTTTCCCATTGGGCTGAATAATAACTGCATTCTCTCCCTCATCAGGAAAAATTATATCCGGGTCGAAAAAAGGGTCCGTTTTATCTTCCGGTTGTGTTAAAAAAATATAAGCCAATGTCAAATTTTCCAGTTCACTATAAAAATCATTTAATCTTATCTGTCCAATAAATTTTAATGGCCGATTATCCCATGAAATACTAACCGGCCATTGAGGACTTTCAATCCAATCTGGCTGCCCGCCAAATTTCGTTATAAACTTTTCATTTCCACTCCCGGAAATGAAACCATCTATTTTATAGGCTTTCATTTAATTTAAGCTCCTTTGCAAAATTGAATGGACGGGAAGCCCGCTTCATAACTGCCCAGCGCAGATTTGGAGAGGTGGGGCTGCTCCGCAAGCTGTTCCAGCGTCAAGCCACGCTCCGCACGTAGGTCTTTTAGTCGTTCTTGTATGGATAGTTCCATGCTCTCCCTCTTTGTCTGTTTGATAAATGGGAACTGAGTTATCTTGATCTTCACTCAATGTTTTCAGCATTAGTTTTTAAATAATCAAAATATTTTTTGCCATCATCACTGCCATCCTCGTCAGGCTCAAATATCTCCCTTCGTTCAAACATATAGGCTTTAAGCAAATATTCTGCGGCGTTTTTTTTCGTCCCCTATTTTTAAACAACATTCACCTAATGGAAGCATAACAAACGGATTTCCATATCCCTCGCCGCTCAAATTTCCTCTTGCTTTGTCAAAGCACTCGCGTGCTTTTTCGTATTGTTTCTTTTGAAAATAAATATCGCCAATGGCTGCTAAAAACCATAAGGTTTCACTGTAAAATTGCTGTGGCTCTGGGATTAGACCAAGAGCTTCTTTCCATGCAGCCTGCCGTCCTCTCCGTACACCGGTTCTTCCGTGGAAAGCAGGTTTCCGGCATCATCGTAATTATGTGTTTTTGTTACGCCGTTTGGCGCGGTTTCCGCAATTTCCTATCTGCACACCAGATCAGGAAACCGCCTGGCATTTCATCCATAAATTTAATAATCTTATGAGCCGCTTGGATATTTTGCTCATCATTAAAGCATCATTAAAAAGAGGCTATTTCACTTTCTCCGCCTTCTACTATGCTGCCGATATCCAGCTGTCCATCTGACATGCTTAACACCGCCAGTATGTATTCCGTCTTATTGTAATTTGTCCTCTGCTCTTCTATGATAGCCTCCTTGCATTCTCTCGGACAAAGTATAACACAAAAGCAGCAATATGTCATTCTTTTTATGTATTTTTATTTATTGCGCAATTCTATTCAAATATAACCAAACAAAATGATAAGCTTTATATTTTTATATATTTTTATAATATCCGGCTATTGAAATGGCAACTCACGAAAACAAAAATTGTTTACCAGTCATTGAAATAATGCTTGACAAGAATAATCTATTATGATAGACTACGATTAGTTTATTGCAGTAGACTAACAAAGGAATGATTGAGCATGGAACTATTATCTGAAACTGGATATCTAAAAATATCCGCTGTTATCGGGCGGTTGTGGACGATGGGACTTATGGCATGCATCCCAATCCTTATCGTTTTAGCAACATTGCCCTTTTTAAAAAAATACCCAAAGTTTTACAGCTACAGTCTTTGGGTGGTTGTTATTATACGACTTTTATGCCCTGTACTGCCCAAGACTCCTTTTCGCCTGCTGCCGGAGTTTTTCACTGTAACATTTCTTTCTGAAAACAAAAACCAAATAGATCTTTCAAAAAATTCAGAAAACACAACATCGCAGGATACGACAAGCTTTCCTGCCGCAATTATGCCATCCACAGCCAAAGAATATTCCGCAAGTACTGCTGCTCCTAAAACACCAATCTCGGACGGCATGATCCATCCAAGCACCCCAGTGCCGCCAACAGAATCTTCGGATATTTCAAAGGTTCTTTCCAATAACCTTTTTCAACAATCCGAACCTTCCGCCTTTGGCTTTATCAACCACGTTCGAAGTGACTGGACTCCATTGTCACAATTTTCTGATATAACCATTTCAAACAATAAAATTATTCTGATTGGCGCGCCCGGTTTCAATGATCTTTTATTTTTTGACAATACATCCAGAAAACATGAAACTTATCGGTTTGCTCTTTTTTCTGCCCTTTATGTTGTCGGAGTACTTGCTGTTTCGCTCACCCGCTTGATACAGTACTTTACCATCAAACACCGGATCTCTACCGCTGTGCGCAAAGAGGGCTGTATCTGGCTATGTGAGACCATCCAATCGCCGTTTGTAATCGGTGTTTTTTGTCCAAAAATTATTCTTCCTTACTGTATGGACGAAAAAGAACAATTCTATGTCATTCAGCACGAAAAAACTCATATCAAACATTATGATCCGCTTATTCGGGCAGCTGGTCTGATTTGCACCTGTCTGTATTGGTGGAATCCGCTTGTGTGGTTTGCCGTTCATAAAATGAATGAAGATATGGAAATGTTCTGCGATGAAAGCACCCTGCGGCATTTCTCTTTCGAAGAACGCAAATCCTATGCTATGGCAATGCTCTCTTTCGCGGCAAAGCGAAGCGGTTTTTCGATCGGTTTGGCATTTGGAAAATCAAATACAGAAAGGCGTGTGGTGAATATTATGAAAAAAAGAAAAAACAATCCCATTATTTTATGTTTTGCCTTGCTGCTTGTAGCATTTTGTGCCGTTGCCTTTGTAACACTCCCGAAAGAATCCGATGCACGCACGATACAAGACCAGTCAGACGACAGCATAGAAAACAATGATAAGAATTCTGATGCAGATAATGACCCAGACGCTCAGAAAATCCCGACAAAAACAGACTGTCCTGAAAACAGCAATCAAAAAGACACTGAAAATCCTCTTTTATCTTCTGTAAAAGAAGCGGTACAGAAAGAAGAAAATTTAAATTTTCTAAAACAAATCAGCCTTGGAACGCCGGATTTTTCAAACCTGCAGAATATGGATGATGTTTTCTGGGAAAATTATCTGTTTTATACCTACGCAAGCAGCGAAAATTACGAAAGAGTTTTACGATACACAAATCGATACCATAAAGAGACTACCTGTGTTAAAGTCAGCAGTGAAGAGGTAGATGAAACTGCATTACAGATTTTTGGAACATCATTTTCGGAATATACAAAAGCTCTTACGCCTACTGGAAAAACACAAAATCTTATCGAATATGAAAACGGCTTTTATTATATTGACTGTTCTGGTTACGAACCCCCGGACTATGTTTTCGATTTTGTTGAAGCAGCAGTAGAAAACGAAACGGTTAAAGTGACGATAAACAAACATTTAAAGTATGAAGAAACACCGTGTTCACAAATAAACCTGTATTTTGTCCCGTCAGAAAACGAAAGAGGCTTTCTTCTTGTTAGAAAAAAAGAAATCCGCTGGGCTTCTTCTGTTTTACCGCTCTACGGAAGCTGGACTGTGACGGGCTACATTATACCCGATGGAATTAATGCGCTGTCAGCCGATCAAATCGACAGCTATATCGGCACATCCTTACAGTATGGAGCAGATTATTTTCAGTCCGCTGACGGAAACTTTTCTGTCCCAATGTACAACAGAGAAGTTGTCAGCTGGGAAGATTTTTCAGACTTATTTGGCAATGCGCTGAAAAATGCCGGAATCTTATCAAAAAGCATTGATTCCTACAACCTTGATGTACCGGGCGACGCGCCGTTTGGATGTTTCGTTTACCTCTATGATTCCCACCACGGGCTTGTTTTCTGCGAAGGAGTTCTTTTTCGGATCTCCCTTCAGACAAAACCGCTGCCTGCGGCGGACTCATGGCAGTCCGCCTACCTTGATATTATCCGCGACCTGCCAAGTTTCCTTGTCTGCTCAGACCCGGACAATTACAGACGAAAAGATTACTATGACCCTAATAATAATGTGGTTTATCTGGGCATCCACGATTTTGACGGCGATGGCATACCGGAACTTTTAGCAGGCGATACTATCTCTATGGCAGTATTTACATTTTCAGACGGCTGTGCAGAAAAACTTTACGATTTATTTTATCCTGACCGCAACTGGTGCATAAACGGCGTGTCCTTTAAAGGAAACTGCATAAGTCTTGGCTGCTCTGGTTCGGGCGGCACCGACTGGGTAAACTTCGGTTTCTTAGACAATAAATATCAGCTCGGTCTGTACAGTGAAATTTCGAATTCTGCGGTAATCATCAACGAAAAAGAAAGCACATTGGAAGAATTAAATAAAATTTATACAACGGATTACGAAAAAAGGGAAGAAACAGAACACAAAGACCGGCTCCGCCTGATCTGTCGGGATAATATATGGGTTCTCTGCTTTCCGTCGGGGCAGGAAGTTACCGTAAACCAAGACTTTGATTACAGCCTGATTCAGTGGTAAACCTTACAACAATAAACTTATCTGTATCCGCTTTTCGTTATACCATGCCAGATATTCATTCCGTATGTCAATGAATTTGGGGATGCTTACTCCTGTCTTGGCCCGGTTGTAAAACATCTCGTTTTTCTGACGACCAAACAGCCCTTCGCAGGCGGAATTATCAGGGGGACATCCCTTTATGGACATGGAACGCTCCAATCCGGCCTTCTCCATGCGGCTTATCCAGCCAGGCCAGCGGTAGTCGGAACGATCCACCCAGGCAGCATCATAAGAGGTTCCCGTTCCTGCCATACGCATAACTGGTCACGGTTCCATCGCTTCCGCGCTCCGCCAGCAGACGGTTCGAGCTGTCGTACTCATAAACTGTCATACTCCGGCTGCCGTCCGGGAAGAGGATCTCCTTCGACGCCCGGTTGCCCGCCGCGTCGTAAGTATAGCCCGTCACCTTCCCGTCCGGTTCTACAGCTGTAGAAAGCCGGCCGGCCGCATCGTAGGCGCTAGAATCAGATTTCCAAGCGCTAAGATCAGCAGCTCCCCTGCTTCCCCACCATCGCCTGATACTTCAATTCTGCAATCTTCCAGTCCTCCTCGCTGTCAATATCCTGTACTTCAGACTCTGGCATGACAACCGGCACAACATCCTCCCAAATCTGCCCTTTTGTTTTCAGAAAACTTTCCACATCATAACCATAGAACTGCCCGCAGTCGTGATACATGGTTTCCAAGTCCTGCGAACGTTTGTTCGCATTCTCCGGCTGCTTCATGCGAAGATAATCTCCATCCATAATATAGGCTCTCTGTGGTGGATAAGAAAAGGCGACGACTGGCAGTACTTTCTTCGCGTTCTTCTTTTCTAAAAGTTCGATTGCCGTCCTCAATTTTTGGGCGGTCACAAACGGCGCAGTAGGATAAATACAGCAAATAGAATCAAATTCTCTTCCCATTTTTTTATAATTCTCAAGAACTTCCATAATTACATCCGCTGTTGTCGCAAAGTCGCCGGATGTTTTTTCGGAGCGCAGAAACGGCACTGCGGCGCCTGCTTCTCTCGCGATCTGCGCGATCTGCGGATTGTCCGTCGATACCATAACTTCCTCAAAGATTCCAGCGTTTAAGGCGGCTTCCACCGAATAATATAGAATTGGTTTTCCGTAAAAATCCCTGATATTTTTCATCGGGATTCTTTTGCTTCCTCCTCTTGCGGTAATAATTGCAATTCTGCGCTTTGACATACGCTGACTCCTCTCACTCTGCTGTATTGCTCTCAAAACTTACTTGATATTTTAAAGGCAGCTTTTTTACCTCACAGCGCATTACATTTTCATACCAGACAGAATACATTACCAGATATTTTACGCACCAGCTCGTCTCCCATGATGGTTCCAGAAATATATTGCGAAGAGATGGGTCGATAAAACTTGGAATATCGTGCGTCTTAAAATATCCCGCCATCGGACCTTCCGTCACCATCCAGGTTCTCGGAAGAGAACCGCCCAATTTTTTCTTTTTTACTTCATACTCTGGAAGAAGGCGCTCCAGCAATTTTTTTGCAAAAGGCTTTTCGCCATAAATTTCATTTTCATATCTTTCGTGAAGCGGAAGAGATAAAAATTCCTCCACAACTTTTTTTGCGGAAAACAGAGCGTTGACTGTTTTTCCAAATACCATTTCTGTCTGCTCCAGCGCACTGACGCCATTGTTTGTAAAATAATACAAAAGATGTCCAAATTGCAGATAATTATCACTGCTAAGATCTGATGTATCAAACCCTTCCAGTCGGTCAAGCACATAATTATTTCTTTTTTGCAGCTGAGCTTCCACCATTTCTTTTCCAAAAATACGGGAAATCCAGTCGATATCCTCTTTTCTTGCAATACTGCTGTTCTGGTTGGCATAATTATTGAAATCAGAAAAACTATACTTTCCTGCAAGTTCTTTTGTGTATGGGGTTCGAAGTTCCAGACCATACACAGCCCCGGCAAGTTCCGAGACCATCATATAAGATGTATTTACCTTCTCTGCCAAGATATGGTGAATAATCTGCGCCGTCATATTATAAACCGGCATTCCGCAGTGCTTGACCGTCCGTACCATCTCTTCCATATAATTTTCCAGCGATATATCATAGACTTTATGGTCTGCATAAAGGAGCTTTGCCGCACACAATGCGTACTCTTTTTCACAGAGAAATTTTTCATGTTCATAACTTCCGCTGACAGACTTAGGATTTCCCATAATAATATGGGTCAATGTAGAATCGATTCCGCCGGATAATGTATTGACGCTTTCTGGTTTTTGTATTTTTGCACAGGCTTCACGAAGCGATTGTTCTAACACATCCGCGCCATCTCTGCCGCCCAAATCATATTTTTGTAATTGCAGCCGTTGAACTTGCCTTACCAAAAGCTCTTGATTTTGATACAGCAGCTCTTCCCCGCAGCCCAACCGGTAAACGCCCTGATAGTATGTTTCTTTTCCATAGCTGTGCTGAAATAAAAACATATCGCACACTCCTGCAAGACATACGTTTCGCTCCTGTATTGGAAGATAAGACAATAAATTAAGCAGATGATCGGAAATTATAATCCCTTCTGGCACGAATGTTGTCTTTTTATAAAAAATTTCATAATGCGAGGTAATACTTCGAAATGCATGGATGGAGTGCTTTTTGTAATCTGCCTGGATATAAGACAACTCTGTTTCATCCTGACGGACCAAGTGAAGGATTTCCTGGGTGAACCCATGATTCTCGTACTCTGCTTTTACTTTTTCTTTTATCTCATCATCCGGTGAAAACAGAAAAAAAGACTCTGCTAACCGCCCGTTTTCCCAGTAATCAAATTTTACTGCATATTGACTTGCTAAATCAATCATTTATGTTCTCTCCATTCTTTCAGATCAAAGCTTTTTTCTTCTCTTCTCTCTTGTACTGCTTGTCAAATTTATTTTCTTGCTGCGGTATCATGTAGGTACTACAGCGAACTATCCTCACACAATCTCAAGTCCGCTGTAGTACTAAATCATATCTGAAAAACCATGTTTAATGATCGAAACAGTCCCTTGTATAAACTATTTTCCCATCTTTTATTGTTACATCTATCCGAATATTGTTCCAATCAGACTCTTCTGTTGACATTGGATCTTTGTTCAGTATAATGAAATCTGCATTTTTTCCAACGGCAATACTGCCCTTTTTCTCCTCTTCATGATACTGGTAAGCCGCCTGTATTGTCACTGCCTTTAGTGCCTCATAGACGGATATACATTCTTTTTGATCTAACAAAATCCCCTTTCTTGTGCGCCTTTTCACAGCACAGAATACGGAATGCAGCATATTGGGTTTTGTCACTGGAGTATCCTGGTGGAATGTAATACAAACATTGTGCTTTAACGCGGTGCCAGCCGGACTGATCGACATTCCTCTCTGCTCGCCTAAATTTTCCAAGTGTACGTCTCCCCAGTAATATACATGACCTACAAAAATGGATGCGATCATTGGAATTTTTGACATCCGCTCAATCTGATCTTCTCTTACCGTCTGGCAGTGAATCATAACGGGACGCAGGTCTTTTTCCTGCCCGCCGCACTCTGCCGCCGCTTTTTCATAACAGTCCAAAAACTGTTCGCTCGCCGCGTCCCCGTTGCAGTGAGCCAAAAGCTGCCTTTCTTCTGCCACTGCTCTTTTACAGCATTCCAACACATTTTGATCGGTCATCCACGGATATCCTTTTTTCCCGTTTTCATTCTGATAAGGGACAGAAAGCCAAGCGGATTTTCCCTGCGGAGAACCATCTAAAATAATTTTATAACCGCCAAGCCGAAAATGATTTTTGTATTTTAAATCTTCCTCGGATATTGGCGGAATTGACGAATCTGTCATTATCGGATAAGCAACCACATCCAAATTTAATAATCCCTTTTCTGCCAGAGTTCTCAGCAGTGTTATTGTCTGAACGGACGCAGCACCGTCCTGCACCGTTGTAATACCATTTTGCAAGTAAGTGTTCTGCGCTTTCTGCATTGCTGAAACAATATCCGTTTCCATAAATTCCGCAAGACCGCCCTGAAGCATAACCAGCGCGCCTTCTTCCATATAGCCGTCCGGAATATTGGAATCTTGAAATCTTCCGATACGCCCTCCTTCCGGGTCTTTTGTTTCCTCTGTAATTCCAATCAATTTTAGACCAGCAGAATTTACAACGCCCATATGCCCGGAAACATGGATAATAAAAACGGGCGTATCTTTGGACACCTGATCTAAGATATCCCTGTTTGGATGCTGCCGCTCCTCCAATACATTATGATCATAGCCAAAACCGATAATCATCTTTTGCTCTGGCTTCTCCTTCGCATACTCTTTTAATTTTAAAACAATCTGATCAAACGAAGCGCACTCGCTTAAATCCGCAAACATAGACATCTGTGCTGCCATTGTAATATGGCTGTGAGAATCCACAAAAGCCGGCATCAAAGTTTTTCCTTTTAAATCATAAATTTCTGCTTCTGAGCCTGCCATTTCCTTAAGCTTTTGCAAATCTCCGATTCCGACAATCTTCCCATCCTCAACAAAAACCGCAGAATCACCATTTTCTTTCCCATCCATTTTTAAAATTGTTCCATTGCAATAGATTGTTTTCATCCTATTTTTACAGGCACAAAACCCACAAACATTCCATAAGGGGCAAGTGCTGCCCTCCTTTCTGATCCGTTCGTTATAACCTTTAAACCTAACTGAAATAAATTCAGCATTTTCCACACCTTTTATTTTCGAAATGAATAGGTCGGTTTTCCCCATGCATGTACAAGTTTTAATAAAACCAGATAAACAAATACCAAAGCCAGCAAAATAATTGCTGTAACTCCCATGGAAATATGCCCTGCTGCCGTTCCTAAAAGTACCATATATACCGGAATACAAAAAAGCATTACATAATTCATCATGCCAAGTTCGACTGCTGTCGTTGTTTTTAACGCCGGGTCCACAATCCGAACAAGTGCAATTCCGCTCGGCACAGTTCCTGTGCTTGTCCCATACAATCCAAGCGTCCGTTCAAAATCATTATCATCTCCAAAGCGGCGGCCAAAATAAAGGCATAAGATAAGTGTAATCAATGTAATTGCCAAAGCTTCCACCATCAGAGGAAAAAGCCATGGACGAATCACCTGAAATTCTACTGCCATAAAAGAGCATACAACAAGCAAATCTGCTGTCCATCCAGTAATTTTTCTCTGCAATGTGCTGTCTTTTAAAAATCCAAGATGCAGTTTATTCATAATCCAGCGCACGAGATTGGATGTCAGCATTCCATTCATAAAAAGCATTCCGCTCAATGTCGAGCCAAAAAATCCGGGTATCAAAAGAAATACTTTTGATAATCCAACTGCCAGAATATAACACAGTGCGATAAGAGCAAAATGAAAGGTAAGCGTTTCAAGATTTCCGCTGTACATGGTATCCATTCCCATGTATTCTGACTGTTCTTGTTTATAGTAGTAACCTCTGGAAATCGGCTTATCAATCGTTCCCATATTTTTTGCTATTTTTCTTGAAATACCCAGTTTCGCAATCGGCACGCCGATCAAAAAGGAGACCAAAAATCCCACAGCAGCAAACGCCACGCCCACCACAGCCGCGTTCTCCCAGCCGTACCCCTCATATAAAGCTCCAAATGCAGCTGCCTGCCCCGGTCCCTGCGCAAAAGCAAACGGTATTATTGTTCCGTAGATAGAATCCATCCCGAATGATTTTCCGGTCAGCCAGACAATAAGCGCTCCCAAGACAGGGGTTAATGCATATAAAATACACCATACCAAACCCATTCCAAAACAGCCGCGCATAACCGATTTCGCTTTTTTCTGTCCAGCACTTGGATCAATTTCTGTCAGTCCGATCGAAATAAAGGAAACAGTAAACAATTCATTTACGATATTGGTATACATTCTTGGAGAAGCACCCAGGTCGATTCCCAAATTCATTACAAGAATTCCCACAATCCCTGCAAGAACACTGGCCGGTACCATTATTTTCTGAAAAGCCGGAATCTTTGCCCGCAGCAATACCCCGACAAGCAGCATAATGCCCGCATACCCAAAACACATCATTAAATTCATTGTCTCCCCCATTCTGCCACAAAACAAATTCCATTAAATCTCAACTGGTATTCTTGCAATATTTTTTAAGCCAAAATCACGTTCCAGACGTTCTTCTATTTCTTCTTTGTTTTTATCCCACGCTTCTTTTGTCAAAAAATATACCGAAGCCGGCTCTTCTTTTCCATTTGCATCCGCCGCCATAATACTTTTTTCAAAAACACATCCCATTTTTTTCTGAAGATTAATATTTTTCTCATTTTTATCAAGGATCGTTGTTTTCATTTTTCCTTCCGGCATCAATTCAAAAATATATTCCAGCCGCGCATAACTCATCACAATTCCAAGTCCTCTGCCAAGATAATCTTTATTGATAATATACATTCCCGGCTCGACATAACGTTCCTCCCAATGAATTTTTATTGTGATAATGGCAACTGGTTCCTGACAATTGAGCGCGACAAATACTTTCTGCTCTTTGTTGTTCCGAAGGGAATCCAAATAATTCCTGTGCTCCTCCTCGCTAATCAGATTATGGTTTGTCATATTGTTTCGAACAAAATCCTGATTCCGCCAATTTCTCAATTTTTCTGTATATTCGGTATCCAAAATATTTTTAAATTCAATCGCCACCGGCTCTTTATAAGTCTGATTCATTGAACGGCTCTCCTCTCTTAATAAAACGCGCGGCTTTTTTCCCCAACAGCTGTTCAAAATACTTTGGCTTTAGCCCATAAGATGGTCGGACAATACAACAGTTCTCTTCTGTAAACACTTCTCCCGGACAAATATCTTGACGCGCAAAGATCGAGCGCCTGGAAACCGCGCTGTTTTCTTCTTTTTCTGACCTTTGATATGTCACCGCACCACATACAGCTTTCGCTCTTTTTACATTCTCCACCATTTCTTGGTACTCTTTTGGCTCCATGGAAAATGCACTGTCTGGATTTTTAATGGATCTGCTGATACAGAAATGCTTTTCAATTACACAAGCTCCCAGTACTGCACCGACAACATCCGCAATATTTCCCATAGAATGATCGGAAAGTCCGACGGGATAGCCAAACTTTTGTTTCATATCTACAATGGTCTGTAAATTCATATCGTTTTCATCCGCCGGATACTCACTGCAGCATTTTAACAAAACAATCTGGCGGTTTCCCTGAGATTCAATCGCCTGCTTCTGCAATTTCTTCTTCCGAAGCAAGCCCGCAGGATAAAATAATCGGCTTCCCTTTTGAAGCCGTATATCGAAGCAGCGGAAGATCTACTAATTCAAAGGAAGCGATCTTATAAAATTCTGCGCCCATCTCCTCCAGAAAGTCCACGGCTGTTTTGTCAAACGGCGTTGATAAAAAATCCATTCCCAGCCTTTCACACTCCGCTTTAATTTCCGGCTGCCACTCCCACGGAGTATACGCTTCTTTATATAAATCGTACCGTTTATAGCCTTTCCATAATCCCGTTTTAATCTGGAAATATTCATTGTCACAATCCAGCGTCAATGTATCTGCTGTATAAGTCTGAATTTTTAAACAGTCCGCCCCTGCTTCTTTTGCCTTTCTGACAATCTCCAGCGCATAATCCAGCTTTCCCGCATGATTTGCCGACATCTCGGCGATAAAATAGACTTCATTGTTTTGTATCTTTTTATATAGTTCCATTTTTTCCTCACTTTTCCTCTATTTTAAAATATTCTGCACTAATAAAATTGCTTTTAAATTAACATATCAAGAATATTATAACTATTTTTGTTTTTCCATTTCTCTTTTTAACTGTTCTGCCAAACGTTCTGCTCCCTTTCCGTCAACAAATAATTTTGCCATACAAGAGCGTTTGATCCGAAGTTCCCGGGTGAACATGTATGTTTGTATACCGCGCACAATATCCTTTATCCCTTCATCCCCGCGTTCCCTGATGTCTCCCGCAGATTCCATCAGCCCTTGATGGAAAAACGCTTCTGCCGAAAGCTTCTGATTCTCTGCAAATACAAAAGTCACTGTCGGAATTCCGCACGCGCAAAGCTCATACAATGTAGAACCTGCCGCGGAAACTGCTATGGAACAGTTTTTCATCAGTTCTGCCATAGATTTGACGTCCTCATACAAAAAAATATTCGGAAATCTCTTCCATTCCTTAATCTGCACCACTTCGTCTGCATCATAATATTTCCCGATCACGATATGATAATCCAAATCCATAAGCCCGTTTTCCTGCAGCAGTACCAGTAATTTTGGAACAATTCCAAAAGGATCTGTACCTCCCGTTGTAATAAAAACTGCTCTGCGATCCGGATTGTATGGTTCTGACTCTAAAAATTCCCTTCGAAGCGGCACATAATTACATCCCAAAATCAGCTTTGTACTATTATCATATTGCTCACGGTATCCAAGCTGTTCTGCATAGATATGATAATTGATCAAAATATCTGCCGGATATGTAAAATAATTCATGCCTGTCAAGTATGCTACTTTTGTATAACTGCGCAGCGTTTTCAAATATTCTTCTGATACATAGTAGGAATCAATCAAAAGAAGCTTTATTTTTTCCCGCTGTATTAACTTTACCAAAAGGTCAGTTTCTTTGTCCAAATCATTCCATTCACTGCCAAGTTCCCATACTTCAAAATTGTGCCCTGCCATAGCAGATACAGAATCTTTATCGGCAACAAGAAAGCAACTATCAACCCCTATCTTCCTTAATGCTGCTGCAATGGCGTAACACCGCATAATATGTCCCAGCCCCAAAACCGAATTTCCGTCCACCCGAATAAAAATTCTTTCCATAATGCTCCTCTTAATTATACCACATATATAATATTCCCCTCGCAGCAGCAGGAATGCAGATAGCGTTCTCGCATATTTTCTTTCTTATCACGGAAACAAATTGATTTCTTTTTGAAAGAAATTAAACCATTCTTTCTTTTCACTTCCAAGTATTATTTTTATCAGCCACTTCTGCCAGCGGCAATAATTCTGTCCCTCTGATTTTTGCGCCGCCCTCCGTCGCGTCAATAAATCGCACTCCTTTGGTTTTTTCAATTTTTTCTCAATCGCTTTTCGGTAGATATCCAGATTCTTTCCTGTCGGAATCATTATTCCATAAATATCCTGAACCATTCTCTGAAACAGTCCAAAAGTTTTTCTATATTCTTATACTTAAAATAATTTTCAGAAACCGGCGATCCACAAATTTTTTCAGCTTTTGAATCTGGCTGATTCCAAGTGCGCACTGAATGTCCGTAAGCCGATTCTTCCATCAATTCTCCAAACAAAGAATATCCATATACATGTACCTGCGCTTCCGTAATTCCATCCAAATACCCATGTGCAGAATCCGGCAGTTTTGCAAAATACTTATATAAATTATCCTTATGAAAACTTCCTGCAAAAGGATTCCAGTCTGCCTATCCCAATCCGTATTCTCTGTTTTAACAGAAAGAACAGGTGCCAACGGCAGGTAGAAGACCTTTCTTGCTCCCCCGCAGCGGAAATTCTTCCGCCAGCGCGCTGTCCGCCACAAAAAAACAGTTGCACTGGTTTTCAATATTTCTCGAAAACATTGCAAGACAAGGAACTTCAGCACAGTAAGACAAGTATGGAATCCCTTCCTTTTCACTCATCCGACAACGCGGGAAAATAGCCAAAAGAAAAGATCGCTACTGCCCTCTGCGCGTGAACAAGCTGGCAAATCATCGGTCGAAAGACCTCCTCTTATTCCCCGTTTGCAAGTGGACACGAAAAAACCTCAACTACACAGCCAAGAGCCTGAAATGCCTTCAAACAGACTGTGTTTGCCAGATACTCTGTCTGGTAGTATAACAGCCGGATGCTCCTTTATATGCGTTAGCCGCAATAAAGAGCTTATCCGAAACAAGTTTTGTTCCTCCATACAAGTTGATCGGATTGACCGCCTTGTCGGTCGAGAGCACCACCACCCGCTTTACACCACAGTCCAGAGCCGCGTCAGTCACATTCTGCGCGCCGTGGATATTCGTTTTCATTGCCTCAAACGGGTTATATTCACAGGTCGGCACCTGCTTCACAGCGGCGGCATGAATCACATAATCCACTCCGCGGAATGCACGGTAAAGTCTTTCTTTGTCCCTTATATCGCCGATAAAAAACAAACCCGGATCATATCAGCTTTATCATGGTATTCCGCCTTCATCACGCTCTGCTTAAACTCATCCCTCGAATAAATAATAACTTTTTGGGGTTGATAGCGCTCAAAAATCATCTCCAAAAACTTCTTACCAAACGAACCGGTTCCTCCGGTTATCAATATTGTCTTGCCGCTTAACATAGAACCTTCCAATCTGACATATCTATTTTACAATATTCTGCGGCATTTTACACTATTATTTTGATTTTTTTTCAATTTTTGCAAAATTTACATTTGTATTTTTGTTGTATTTTATTACTGTATAATTTTAGTAATTATTTTATTTTTTCTTGTATGATACTACAATAAAATGTTATTTAAAATTCGGTTTAAATTTCATTTGCTTTACTTTTTACGAGCCTGATACGAGTGAGAGTTTCCGGAACGATCCACCCAGGCAGCATCATAAGAATAAGTAGTATACCCGCCCTTCGGCTTCCCCCGCGTCTCTGCGCGCAGCCCGCCGGCAACCCCGAACTTCGGGGGTTCCTTCGCTTTCTTCAGCGCCTCTTTCGCGCTTTCCCCGAAAATCCCGATCACCGCGCCCAGCATTCCGGTGGCGCCGGCGACGGCAGAGGTTTTCACGGCCTGGCCGAAGTCAACTTTCTGCAGTTCCTTTCCCTCCACCAGGATCTGCTTTGCCGTATCCGTCGCAAAACCGGCGGCCGCTTCGCTGACGCCTGCCTTGACAACCCGTTTCGCGGCCTCCTTTACCGCGCCTTTTCCGGTTTTCGCTGCTGCCTTTACCGCGCCGCTGCCGGCTTTCCCGAAAATCCCGCCGCAGACCGCGCTCAGGGCTCCGACGCCCGCCTCAAAGCCGACCGCTTTCCAGTCCACCTCGTCCCGCTTCTCCACAAACACCTGGCTGACCAGTTCCACGGCGGCGCCGATGG